>ERZ827469.72-NODE-72-length-145261-cov-11.269348_pt1 | contig 145261 bp, 109 predicted proteins | sample MGYA00519917_ERZ827469 | MGnify/ENA primary metagenome ERZ827469 (study PRJEB31778, sample SAMEA3449314) | human gut metagenome | biome: human gut; feature: human-associated habitat; material: faeces | place: United Kingdom | collected 2010/2012 ... | reverse complement strand
GTGCTGCCGCTGCGGCTCATCCGGCAGAAAACGCTGCAGATTCCGCGCGTGATGTTGGTTTTGTACATTGCGTTTTTGTACTGCGCGATCTTCCTCGGCGAGGTGCGAAGCTTTTACTACGCCGTACCGCAGTGGGACACGATTCTGCACACGATGAGCGGCGCAATGCTGGGTGCGCTTGGCTTTTCCATGATTGCGATTTTCAACAATGCGGAGCGCATACCGTTGAATCTTTCACCGGTGTTCATCGCCGTATTTGCGTTTTGCTTTGCGCTTGCGATGGGCGCGGTGTGGGAAATTTATGAATTCACGATGGATTCCGTTTTCGGCACCAACATGCAGAAATATATGCTGGATAACGGCACGGCGCTTATTGGGCAGGCAGCCTTGCAGGACACGATGAAGGACATCATCGTGGACGCCATCGGCGCACTGGTGATGAGCACCATCGGCTACATTTCCCTCAAGTACAAAAAGGGTTGGGTGGAAAAGCTGATGATCCGTTTTCACGTGAAAAAGCCCGAAAAAAACGGCCGGGACCGTGCCTGTTCGCAATGGATGAGCCCTACCACAAAATTGTTTGTTTGAACAGTCTAATGTGGTCAGGCTGTGAAAAAAAATGCACAGGCATTTTTGCAAGAGAAACAAAGGACTTAGGACGATATGGAACCGCTGCGGCCCCGTAGGACGCGTGACCGCCGCCTTTGTCTCTCTTCAGGCTGCCTACTAAAAAGGGCGACAAAAGGCAACTACGGAAAATCCCATGAAATGTGTCATGTGATCATAGCCCGCAAAACGGCGCCGCGCAAGCCTTTGAGGGCCCTTCCCCCCTGGGCGGGACAGGTCGGGCAGGCAGGGCGGGCCCAGCCCCCGGCACGACAGGGAGGGGACCGGGGTGCAGGCGGGCGCCCCGGGGGAGCGGCCTCCGGCGGCAGGCCGGAAAAGCGGTGCAACGGGCAGGCGCGGCGGGGCTTCCGGCGCGTCCCGGGCCATCGCCCGCCCTCCGGGAGGAGGCGGGCCCGCAGGCCGGCACAAAAAAGGGGGCCCCCTGACGGGAGCCCCCTGGACAGGTCACAGGGACAGGTGGCTAGATCTTGCCGCCGGTCTTGAGCACGGCCTGCATGCCGCCGGCCGCGTTGACCACGTCGGTGATGCCGTTGCGGGCCAGGATCAGCACGCTGTCATAGGCGCGCAGGCCGGTATTGCAGATGATGGCCACAGGGCGGTCCCTGGGCACTTCGCTGACCCGGCTGGGCATTTCTTCCAGCGAGATGGAGTGCCATTCGGGGTGCTGGGCCTGCACGGCCTGCCCGGCCTTGGCGGGACGGGCGTCGATGAAGAAGACATTGTTTTCGGCGCGCTTGTTCCACAGGTCCATGAACTCTTCGGCGGTGATGGGCTTCACCCGGCCGGCCAGCACGTTGTCGGCCACATTGCCCACCACGTTGACCACGTCCATGGCGGCGGCGAAGGGCGGCGCGTAGGAGACCTCCAGGTTGGAGATGTCTTCCACGGTGGGCTTGCCGTACTGCAGCACGGCGGCCACGGCGTCCACGCGGGCCTTGAGGGCGTCACCGGCGGTGCAGGCGCCCTGGATGCCCAGCACGCGGCGGTCGCTCCTGTCCACCACCAGTTCCAGGCTCATCATGTGCTTTTCAGGATAGAAGTGGGCGCGGTCCAGCTGTTCCACGGCCACGGAGATGGCGTCGTAACCTTCCCTGCGGGCGCGTTCCACGGTGAGGCCGGCGCCGCAGAAGGACATGTCGAACAGTTTCACGGCCCAGGTGCCCACGAAGCCGGGGAAGCTGGCGTCGCCGCCGGCCAGGTTGGTGCCGATGACGCGGCCCTGGCGGTTGGCCATGCTGCCCAGGGGCAGGTAGCCCAGCTTGCCGGTGATGAGGTTCTTGATGGCCACGCAGTCGCCGCCGGCGTAGATGTCGGGGTCGCTGGTCTGCATCTTTTCGTTGACCACGATGGCGCCGAAGGGGGCCACTTCCAGACCGGCGTCCCTGGCCAGCTGGCCGTTGGGCAGGAAGCCGGCGGCAAAGATCACCAGCTGGGCGGGCAGCTCGCGCTTGTCGGTGATGACCTTGCACACGGCGCCGTCCTCGCCCTCCAGCCTGACGACCTTTTCGGCGGTGTAGACGGACAGGCCGTGGGCCTCGCAGTCGTGGGCGGCCATCTTGCCCATATTGTGGGAGAGCACGCCGGGCAGCATCTGATCCATCATTTCCACCACGCTGACCTTGACGCCCCACATGTCGGACAGGGCCACGGCGGCTTCCAGGCCGATGAAACCGCCGCCCACGATGACGGCCTCGCTGACCTGGCCGTGTTCGCAGGCCTTGCGGATGGCGTCGGCGGCTTCCAGACGGGTGAGGGTCAGGACGTTCTTGAGGTCGTGGCCTTCCACCGGAGGCATGCGCGGGGTGGCGCCGGTGGCCAGCACCAGCTTGTCGTAGGGCAGCTTTTCTTCCTCGCCGGTGACCACGTTGCGCACCAGCAGGGTCTTGGCGGCGCGGTCGATGGCCAGGGCGCGGGTCTGGTTGCGTACGGTGATGCCTTTCATGGTACGGAAGAATTCGGGGTCACGCACGGTGTGGTAGGGCGTGGCGCGCAGGTCGTCGAGGTTGTTGACCTCGCCGGACACATAGTAGGGGATGCCGCAGCCGCCGTAGGAGATGAAGAGGTTTTCATCCACCAGGGTGATCTCGGCGTCGGGCATCAGGCGCTTGCAGCGGCAGGCCGCCTTGGGACCCAGGGCAACGCCGCCGATAACCAGGATTTTCTGTGCCATGATAGACTCTCCTTGTAGAGCATTTGGCGTTTGAAACGCCGGGCGTCTCAAACCTTGTGCCGTCCGGGGACGGAGCCTCCCGCCCGGACACGGGCGGCCGCGGTCGCGGCCGCCGGAGCATGACGCTGTTGTTGGTCGGGCCTCGGGCGGCGGCCTTCCGGCCACCGGACGGGGGCAGGCATCCCTGCCCCTAACGGCCCCGGTACTGCCGGGCGTCTCCCACCCGGACGGTGATCTTTTCCCTGTCCATGAACTCCAGCAGGGCGATGAGGTACTTGCGCGAAAGGCCCAGGATCTCCTTGAGGCCGCCCACGTCCAGATCCTCATGGTCGCTGAACCACAGGCGCACCTTTTCCAGGATCTCGTCCACGGCTTCGCTGCTGTAGTACAGGCCGTCCCTGACGCGCACCAGTTTCTTCTGTTCGCACAGCAGGCGCAGGACGGGCGCGGCCTCCTTGCTGCCCACGCCCAGCTCCTCGAGCACGTCCTTGAGGTTGGGCGGGGTCAGGCCCGCGCTGGTGTGGGCCTCCAGCAGCTTGCGGCTCAGGCCTTCCTGGTCGGAAGCCAGCGTGACCTTGTGGCTGGCCAGGCGCAGGCCGTCGCCTTCGGCCACCAGCAGGCCCTGTTTCTGGGCCGCGTCCAGCACGCGCGCCACCAGGCGCTGGGGCAGCTTGTCGCCCCAGCCGGCGCACAGGGCCCCGCTGGGCAGCGAGGGCTTGAGCGGGTTCTTGGCGTGCAGGGTGGTGGCCCTGGCCAGGCAGGCGCGGATCAGGGCCTCGAACTGCAGGCTGGCGATCCACATGCGGCCTTCCTTGTGCCAGCAGATGGCCTCGCCCTGGGAAGAAAGCTGGACAAGCTGCTTTTGCAGGGCCGCGGCGCTCTGGCCGGTGAGGACCTGCATCTGGCTGTGGCTGGCGCCCGCGCTGCCGCTGAGGTTCAGGGCGGCCCTGGTGAGGTCGAGGCCGGAATGGGCGGTGACGTAATCGGGGGCGGCCAGCTGGGGCAGACGGGCCAGCAGATCGAGCTTGTTCTGGAAATCCGGGTCCTTGCGACGCAGCAGCGGGGGCAGGGGGCTGACGATGGTGCCGCCGGCCACGGTGCGCAGGGGCGAATAGGCGCGCAGCACGCAATGGTCGCCGAAGACGCCCACCATGTCAGTGGAGAAGCGCAGCTCGGCCAGGCAGGAATCCCCGGGGGCCAGGCGGTCACGGTCGAAGAAGACCACCCGGGCCGCGCATTCCTGCGTGGCGTGGTGGAAGTGGACCTCGGTGCGCTGGCGCAGGGGCCGCGGCGCGGATTCAAGGCACTGCAGGCGCACCAGCCAGCGGCGGGAGGGGAAAAGGGTGTCAGGACGGCAGAGGGTGTTGCCGCGATGGATGTCCGTCACTTCCAGGCCCTGCACGTTGACGGCGCAGCGCTCGCCGGCGCGCACCATCTCCACGCCGCTGCCGTGACGCTGCAGGCTGCGGGCGCGGGTGGGCAGGGCGCCGGGCATGAAGCAGAGCTCGTCCCCCTCGCTGACCGCGCCGGAGATGACCGTGCCCGTGATGACCGTGCCGTGGCCCTTGAGGGTGAACACGCGGTCCACCGGCAGGCGGAAGATGTCGGAGCCGTGCCGGGGCGGCAGGCTGCTGGCGCAGGCCAGGATATGCTCACGCAGGGCCGGGATGCCCTGGCCCGTGCTGGACGAGACGGGGAAGATGGGGGCGCCTTCCAGGAAGGTGCCCTGCAGGAAGGCGCGCACGTCTTCCTGGACCAGCTCCAGCCAGTCCGTGTCCACCATGTCCACCTTGGTCAGGGCCACGAAGCCGTGCCGGATGCCCAGCAGGGAGCAGATCTCCAGATGTTCGCGGGTCTGGGGCATGACGCCTTCGTCGGCGGCGATGACCAGCATGACGAAGTCCACACCGGCGGCACCGGCCACCATGTTCTTGACGAAGCGTTCATGGCCGGGCACGTCCACGATGCCCAGACGCTCGCCGCCCGGCATGGGGACCCAGGCGAAGCCCAGTTCGATGGTGATGCCGCGCCGCTTCTCTTCTTCCAGACGGTCGCAGTCGATGCCCGTCAGCGCGCGGACCAGAGATGTCTTGCCGTGGTCGATGTGACCGGCGGTACCCAGGATCAGAGCCATTCTACCCCCAGAAAAAACGCAGGAGCCCCGCCGGAAACGCCGTGCGGCGGCCCGGTGAGCGGGGACCGTCCCGTGTGCGGAACTGGTTTTCAGTGTACGCCAGAGAGCGGGGCTTTGCAAACGGCCGCGGCGGATGACCGGAGACGTCCCGTGCTTCCGACAGTCTGGTGAAAAATGTCACAATCAATGTCCCGGATCGGTACTGTCCAAAAATAGCCATCGAATCCGGTATATTATCAACAGAGCCATGTCCGCGTCCCCCCGGCCGGTGCCGGTTCCCGGCCGGAGAACAAATACGAGAAAAAAATACGGGGAATAGCTGGAGGGCCCTGGCCGGGGCAGGAGAGGCGGCGGTCAGGGGGACGCAGGCGGCTGAAAAGTTTTTTTACCGTAAGCTCCGTGCGGCAAAGCCTTTTGTTCACAAGAGAGCAGGCCTGCGGGCGCAGGCGGCGGTGCCCCGCGACAGGCCGTTCACTCCGGCAGCTGTTCCAGCCAGTGCTGGGTGGCGTCGATGAGCTTGCGGGGAGTGGAGGCCCCGGCGGTGAGGCCCACGCGCGTCTTGCCGGCAAAGTCTTCGGCCCGCAGTTCTTCGGCCTGTTCTATATGGTAGGTGCTGATGCCGCTCTGGGCAGCCAGGTCGGCCAGACGGCGGGTGTTGCCGCTCTGGCGGCCGCCCACCACCACCATGACGTCCACCCGGGCCGCGATGCTGCGGGCTTCTTCCTGCCGTTCGCGGGTGGCATCGCAGATGGTGGCCAGCACCGTGAGCCGGGGCAGGCGGTCACGCAGTTCCTGCTCCAGCTGTTCGAAGACGGAACGGTCCTGGGTGGTCTGGGAGGCCAGCACATAGGCCTGTCCCGGGTCCACATGCAGGGCGGTCAGCTCGTCACGGCTGCCGAAGACGTGGGCCGGGCCGTGGGCATAGGAGACGAGGCCGCGCACCTCGGGGTGGTCGGCCTCCCCGAAGAGCAGGAGCTCCGCGCCGTCGCGGGTGGCGCGTTCGATGGCCAGCTGGGCCCGCTTGACCTTGGGGCAGGTGGCGTCCACCACGTCGGCGCCGGTGGCGCGGACGGCTTCTTCCACCTGCCGGGTGATGCCGTGGGCACGGATGAGGACCCTGTCCCTGGCATCGAGCTGGGAAGGATCCTGGGCGCAGAAGACCCCCCGGGCCTCATAGTCGGCCAGTACCTGCGGGTTGTGGATGATGGGGCCCAGGGTGCAGGTGCGGCCCTCGCAGGGCTGTTCCAGAGCGGTGTCCAGCTTTTGCAGGGCCAGGCCGACCCCCATGCAGAAACCGGCGGTCTTGGCGCGGATGACGTCCATAGTTCTCTCCCGGAAAAAAGTCTTTGCGGCAGTGTTCCGTGAGAGGCAGGCCCTGTCAAGGGGAAGGGACATCGTGCGGTGCGGGGATCGCCGCCGGATGGCGGCTGCTGTCCGGTAGCGCGGGCGGGCCGCCATGCGGCGGGCAGCAGGGGAAAGGACATGCAGGGCAGGTGATCTTGCCGGAAAGAAGAGAGATGTCCGTGAGGGGAGAAAGGAAGGCCGGGAAAGAGGGCTCTTGATATCCTTTCTGAGCCTCCTGTGCGGAGCGCGGGACGCCGTGAGCGGTTTTTGAAGGATGGGGGAGCGTGAGGGGGAAGGGGACTTTTTTCCGCCGGAAAAAGTCCCCTTCCCCCTCAACAGATCTTGCCGTCTATTCCGGCAAAAAGCGGTCCATCAGCTCGTGCAGGCCCTCCCAGGACGTACAGCGGCAGAGCTCGAGGCGCAGGGCCTTGACGCCGGGCAGGCTGCGCACATAGCGGGGCACCACGCTGCGCATCTTCCAGAGGGCGGCGCGACCGGGGCAGAGCTCCTGGGCCAGTTCCATATGGCGCAGGACCATGTCCCGCAGGGCGGCCGGTGAGGGGGGCTGGGGCTCCTCCCCCCGGCAGAGGCGGAGGTGGTCGGCAAAGATGGCCGGGCCGTGCATGGCGCCCCGGGCGTACATGACCGTGTCCGCGCCGGTCTGCTCCAGCACGCGCAGGCCGTCCCGGGCGCTGAACAGGTCGCCGCTGGCGATGAGGGGGATGTCCAGGGCCTGCTTGAGTTCGGCCAGCAGCTCGTGGGCGGCCTCGCCGCCGAAGCCCTGGCGCGCCGTGCGCGGATGCAGGGTGATCCAGCCCGCGCCCAGATCCTGGAGACGCAGGGAAAGGTCGCGCCAGACATGCCGCCGGCTGTCCAGGCCCAGACGGATCTTGAAGCCCACCCGCCCGGGACCGGCGGCCTGGAGCATGGCCCGGGCCACCTCGAGGGCATGGGGCACATCGCCCAGCATGGCGGCCCCGGCCCCCTGCTTGAGGATCTTGGCCACCGAGCAGCCCATGTTGAGGTCGAACCAGCCGTAGCCCGCATCGCGGAGCATCTCCACGGCCCGTTGCAGGAAGGGGGCCTCGGCCCCGAAAAGCTGGACCACCAGCGGCTGGTCCCCGGGCAGGCTCTGCAAGAGCTCGCCGGTGCCTGGGCTGCGGTAGACAAGGCCCTTGGCGCTGACCATCTCGGTCACGCAGACCGCCGCGCCGTACCGGCGGCAGAGCAGGCGGAAGGGCAGGTCGCTGTAGCCGGCCAGGGGCGCCAGCCAGGGATGTTCCCGGTCAAAGGGCAGGCTGCCGGGATCGGCCGGGGATTCCGGCAGGAAAAAGGCTTTGTGCATCATTCTTGTTCCGTATGGCGGGATGCCGGGTCTCCGGCGTGCATCTGTTGCAGGCGCTGCCGCGCCAGCTGGTCCACGCTGCGGGGGGCGGCGGCCGGGGCGAAGACCGGCTGCCGGGGGCAGGATTCTTCGGGGCAGCCGGTGTGGCAGCGGATGTGCCTGTCCAGCATGTCCACGCCGATGCGCAGGCCGTCGCCCAGGGTATCGGCCACAAAGCCGTCACTCAGGCAGTCGATGACGCCCGTGCGGGTCAGGATGTCGCGCACGTTGCGGCTGCCCACCACCAGCACCACCGGCACACTGCGGGCATAGCAGCGTTCGAGGAACTGCTCAAGGGCGTGGGCGCCGGAGGCATCCAGCCAGAACACGCGGGTCAGGTGCAGGACCACCAGCCGGGGCGGCGTGTCGTCCTCTTCGTAGAGCTGGCGTTCCAGTTCGTGGATGGCGCCGAAGAAGAGCGTGCCCTCGATGACATAGACCACCAGGCCCTCGGGCATGTGGTCCGGGGCATAGCGCATGAGCGGGTCCGTGGCGCGCAGGCGGCGCACCCGGGGATGGGCCGCCTTGTAGATGAAGAGGGTCAGGGAGAGCAGCACGCCGATGAACACGGCCCGTTCCAGGTCGAGGAGCAGGGTGGAGGCGAAGGTGATGAGCAGCACCCAGCGGTCGATGCGCGTGGCCCGCAGGCAGAGGCGGATGGCCGGGATGTCGATCATGTTCACCGAGATGAGCAGCAGCACGCCCGCCAGGGCGGGCATGGGCAGCCAGCTGACCAGCGGTGCCATGACGAAGAGCATGGGCAGGGCCAGCAGGCCGGAAAGGACCGTGCCCATGCGGCTGCGCCCGCCGCTGGTGACCACCAGGGCGCTGCGGGTGAAGGAGCCGCAGCCGGGGATGCCGGAAGTGAGGCCCGCGGCGATGTTGCCGAGCCCCTGGCCGATGAGTTCCTGGCTGCCGTCGAAGCGGTCACCGCGGATGCCCGCCAGCTGCTTGCCGATGGCCAGGGATTCCACGGCGCCCAGCAGGGCGATGGCCAGCGCGGGCATGAACAGGTCGCGGATGGAGGCCATGTCGAAGGCCGGGGGCAGGGAGAGGGGCGGGATCACGCTGGGGATGGCGCCCACCAGGCGCACGCCCCGCTCATGGAGCCCCAGCAGGGCCGAGGCGCCGGAGATGATGACCAGGGCCGCCAGGGTGGCCGGGAAACGGCGCGAGATGCGCCTGAAAAGCAGGATCAGCAGGATGGTGCCCCCGGAGACCAGCAGGCACCAGATGTTGAGCTGGCTGAAATTGTGGATCACATGGTCCACCTGGGGGAAGAAGCCCTGCGCCTGGGAGGAGGGCAGGCCCAGCGCGGTCTTGAGCTGCCCCGCGGCGATGAGCAGGGCCGCGCCGGCGGAAAAGGCCACCATGACCGAATGGGAGATGAAGTTGGCCAGTTCGCCCAGACGGGCAAGGCCCATGCCCACCTGGATGAGGCCGCAGAGCAGGGCGATGCCGAAGATGTAGGGCATGCGGGCCTCCTCGGGCAGGCCGGCCACGGTGATGCCGCCGATGCTGACCGTGCTCATGGTGGTGAACAGCACCATGGAGATGGCGTTGGTGGGCCCGGCGGCCAGGTAGCGGGCCGAGCCCCAGAGGGCGGCCACGATGACCGGCAGCATGCAGGCATAGATGCCGTATTGCGGATGCACGCCGGCGATGAGGGCATAGGCCATGGCTTGGGGGACGGCCATGGGGGTGACGGTGAGCGCGGCCATGAAGTCGGCGCGGAAGTCGCGCAGGCTGTAGTGGCGCAGTTCGTTCAGGAAGGGGAAGATCCGGGCGGCATTCATGGCGGTGCTCCCGCGGTAGTGGAGGTGACGGGTCCGGCAGGGCAAGGCCCGTCCTGACGGGCGCCGGGGGGGGGCCGGGCTCATGTCCCCGGCAGGACGGGCGGCATCACGGCAGGCAGGGGGCAGGGGCCCCGGCGGCGTGCGGCCGCGCGGGCTGCTGTCCGGGCTGGCGGCATGGCGGGGGCCTGCCCCGGCCTAGTCGTGGGAGTCGTCTTCCAGTTTGAGGACGTCCTGCCCCAGGGCGTAACGCATGAGGGAGGGACGTTCAGCGGATTTTTTCAGGGAGCCGATGATGCGGGTCATGCGGCGGGTGCCTTCCAGCACGCCGCCCAGGTGCCCGGCCAGCTCCGTAAGGTCGGCGCGCGCCAAGATCTTTTCCAGCTCCAGGGCCAGGCGCTGGCCGCGCGAATCCTCGTGGAACTCGGCGCGCAGCTCGCGGGAAAGGCGCAGGGCGCGGGAAAGGTTGTTGTCGATGTCTTCCACCAGCTCGCCGCAGTATTCGGCCTGGTTGCGCATGATGTTCAGGGCGTTGTTGCCGTAGTGGGCCATGGCGCCGGCGGCTTTTTCCAGGGTGTCGCGGGCCACGGCCAGGCGGCGGCCCGTGGTCAGGGACACGATGCGGGCGCATTTGGAAAGGAAGTGGGCGTCGTACATCTCGAAGCCGTATTCGCGCTGGGTGTAGAGCAGCACCAGGCCGAAGGGCGGCCGGTCGTTGCGCTCGCGCAGCACGAAGGCCAGACGGGAACGGTAGCCCGCCTTGTAGACCACGCAGTCGAAGGATTCGCCGCCGCGTTCGATGCCCCGCAGGTTGTTGGACACCACGTGCCGGGCCGAGCCTTCCTTGACCGTGCGCATGACGGGATGGTTGCGGATGCCTTCTTCCAGGGCCGGGACCACCAGGGGGATGCCGCCGCCGTCACGGCGCGCGGCGGCCTGTACCACCCACTCGCCCTGGGGGTTGCGCAGGCGGCAGACATACAGGTCGGCATGCAGGGCATGGACCAGGATCTCGGCGCTCTGGCGCAGCACTTCCCCGGGGGGGGCCATATGGTCGGCCATGGAGAGCAGGTCGTTGGAGACACGCAGCAGGGTCTCCGTCTCGCTCTGCATGGCGGCGATGGAGGAGAGCAGCTGGAGCAGCGAGCGCCAGCTGCGCAGGGGCACGGCCCGCACGTCGGGCTGGTAGCCGCGCTTCAGGGAGCGGAAGGCAGCCCGGATAAGGGCGATGATGGCAGGACGCACTTCGGGCGGCGCGTGCCTGACGATCTCGGTGATGGCTTCGCGCGGGGTGCGCAGGGAGTGGTATGACACGAAAATTCTCGCTTGGCGGCAGGTCCGCCCTGAAGATCTTATGAAATAAGGACAACGTCCAGAATAACAATATCGCATCCTTTGTCAATGCGTGTGCCGTCTTGCACAGGGTCCCGTCCCGTCCGCGGCCCGGGAGACGGGGCGGGGAAGACGGAAAAGAGTTGAGTCCCGGGACAAAACATCGTACAAGCAGGCCATTCAGACTGAAACCGCACATCTGCGGATGATCCAAGGAGAACTCCCCATGCCTATTCGTTTGCTCATCCTTTCCCTGCTCGTCCTCTGCCTCGCCGTCAGCGGCTGCCAGCAGACCCAGGAACCCGCCGTCAAGGTCGGCGTGGTCGACATGAACCGCCTGCTGCGCGACAGCGAGCCCGGCAAGGAAGCCAGCCGCTTCCTGGAAGGCATGCAGAAGGAGATCCAGCAGCAGATCGACGACGTGCAGGCCCGCCTGGGCAAAGACCCCGAGAACGAAAACCTGCAGCGTGAACTGCAGGCCATCTACATGGGCGGCCAGCAGCGCATCAATGCCGAACAGCAGAACGTGGTCAGCCAGCTGCTGGACCTGACCCAGCGCCTGGTGAACAACTACCGCAAGGCCAACGGCCTGAGCGTGGTGCTGGGCACGGACGTGGCCGTGGCCTATGACCCCGCCCTGGACGTGACCAATGCCCTGCTGGACGAGATGAACAAGCAGAAGGTCAACTTCGTGTCCGTGAGCAACCCCCAGCCCGAAGCTCCCGCCGCGGCGGATGCTCCTGCCGCCGAAGCGCCCGCCCCTGCCGCCCAGGACGCCAAGGCCGCCGAAAAGCCCGCTGCAAAGCCTGCGCCCGCTGCGGAACAGGCCGCTCCTGCCGCTGAAAAGCCCGCTGCCGCAAAGGCCGCTCCCTCCGAAGCCAAGGCCCAGTAGTCGCTGTCTGTGTCATTTTGCGAGAGCCCCGGTCCCTCCGGGGCTCTTTTCGTCTCTTTCCTCCGGCGTCCCGTACATACGCGCAGCCGGAGGGGACTTTGAGGACCCCATGAAGGACTTTGAAAAATTCATCAACGGTTTCAGAAACTTCCGCCGTTTCTATTTTGATGCGGAAAACGACTACTACGCGTCCCTGAACAAGGGGCAGCATCCCAAGGCCATCGTCATCGCCTGCAGTGACTCCCGGGCCGATCCGGCCCTGCTCATGGGCTGCGACCCGGGCGACATCTTCGTGGTGCGCAATGTGGCCAACCTGGTACCCCATGCCGACGACGCCCTGCGCCGGGACGCCGTGCTGGCCGTGCTGGAATACGGGGTGCATCATCTCAAGGTGGAGCACATCATCGTGCTGGGCCACTCCGGCTGCGGCGGCATCCAGGCCCTGCTGGAGCCCGCATCGCTGCATGACGAGAGCTTCGTGGCCAACTGGGTCTCCCTGGCCGCGCCCGCCCTGGAACGGATGCGCGAGGACGTGCGCGACGAGAGCCCGGCCGACCGGCAGCGCCACTGCGAAGAGGCCGCCATCCTCGTCTCCATCGACAACCTGCTTTCCTATCCCTGGATACAGGAGCGCGTGGCCGCCCATGAGCTCTCGCTGCATGCCTGGTATTTCGACATGTCGCGGGGGGCCCTGCTGGCCTATTTCCCGGACAGCGAGACCTTCGAGCCCCTGGTGGCCCACTGCCGCCAGTGCGGGGCCCTGGATGCCGCCTGCGACTGCCATGCGCACGGCGGCGCGGTCTAGGACAGGCCCGGTGCCCGCGGCCCCGGCGCGCGGGAAAGAGGGCCCGGCAGCACGGATGCGGGCCCTGTCCGCCCCGGGCCTTTTTTTCCGGGCCCGGTGGCGGACGCCGCGTCTGGACATCCGGCCGGGAGAAGCATAAGCAAGGGCATGATCGAAGCATTTTCCGCCGTTGTCCCCGTGTTCCTGCTCATCGGTCTGGGCGTCTGCCTGGATCTTTTCCGGGCCCTTCCCGAGAACGCCAACCAGACCCTGAGCCTCTATGTCCTCAACGTGGCCCTGCCGCTGCTGCTGTTCCAGATCATGGCCACCGCGCCTCTGGAGAGCTTTGCGCACCCGCAGTTCTGGCTGGGCGTCATCGCCGCGCAGTTCCTCATCTACGGGGCCTGCTACGCGGCCGACCGCATCCTGGCCCGCCACGACAGCGCGGCGGCGACCGTGACGGCCCTGGGCGGCTGTTTCTGCAATGCCGCCTTCGTGGGCATCCCCGTCATCACCAGCGCCCTGCCGGGCAATGCCGAGGCCCTGTTCGTGGCCGGCCTGTTCACCATCACGCCCAATCTGCTGTTCGTGGTGGGGCAGGTGCAGCTGGCCGCGCATGATCCTTCCCGGTCCATGCCGCAGGGGCGCAAGGCCGTGCTGCTGCATGTGCTGCGCTATTCGCTGCTGTACAATGCCGTGTTCTGGGGCATGGCGGGCGGCGTGCTGGTCTCCGCCCTGGGCCTTGGGCTGTGGGGGCCGCTGGACAGGGCCGCCGAGCTGGTGGGGCATACGGCCGCGCCCTGCATGCTGGTCACCCTGGGCCTGACCCTGCGGGAACGGCTGGCCGTGGTCTTCCGCCATGCGGGCAACCACGCCCTGCTGCGCCAGGCGGCCCTGCAGATCTGCAAGCTGGTGGTGCAGCCCCTGGTGTGCTGGGCCATCCTGGCCGCGCTGGGCGTGGAAGGCCTGTGGCTGGCCGTCTCGGTCATCATGTGCGCTTCCGGCTCCGCCCTGGTGGTCCCCGTGCTGGCGGACGTGCATCATGCCGGCCCGGAAGAGGCGACCCTGACGGCCCTGGTCTCCAACGGCCTGAGCCTGTTCTCGCTGAGTTTCTTCATCTGGCTGATGCGTCTGCTGGGCCATATCTGAGGCGTCCGGGAAGACCTTTCGCCGTCCTGCCCGGGGCTGGCGCCCCAAAACGGCAGCCGGCGGCGCAAGAAAGCCCGGTCGGCATGCCGATCCCGGGCTTTTTCAAGGAGTTATAAATTGTTTGGTTAAACAAACAATTTTCTGGACAAGCGGAAGGAAGAAGCGCATCTTTCTCCGCACCGCAAGCGACATCCTCCGGGAGCCACACTACGGTCTGAGGAGGTATCCAATGGAAGCGTTTTATGCCGTTCTTCCCGTCTTTCTGCTCATAGCCGTGGGGGCCGCTGTCCACATGACCGACGTGCTGCCGGAGAACACCGGCGCGGCCATGGGCCTTTATGTGCTCAAGCTGGCCCTGCCCGTGCTCATGCTGCACATCCTGGCCGGGGCGAGCCGTCTGGACCTGGCCCACGGCGGTTTCTGGCTGGGCGTCATCGGGGCGCAGATGCTGTGCTATCTGCTGGGCTATGCCGTGGACAGGCTGTTTTCCCGGCGGGGCACGGGCCCGGCCATCATCTCCGGCCTGGCCTGCAGCGCCAGCAACACGGCCTTCGTGGGCCTGCCCATCGTGGCCAGCCTGCTGCCGGGCAACCATGAGGCCATGGTGGTGGCCGGTCTGACCGCCCTGACCCCCAATGTGGTGGTCATCATGGCCCAGGTCCGCATGGACTGTCTGGCGGGTTCCGCGGCCTGGGGCGACGGCCGGGGCCGCATCTGGAAGCTGCTGCGCCTCTTCCTGCTGGGCAACCCCCTGCTGCTGGCCACCCTGGCGGGCCTGGCCCTGGCCTGCTCGGGGCTGGGGCTGTGGCGGCCTCTGGACCATGCGGCGGCGCTCATCGGCAGCACGGCGGCCCCCTGCATGCTGCTGGCCCTGGGCTTCGACCTGCGCCAGAAGCTGGTGCTGGCCCTGCGTCGCAACGGCGGGCACACGGTGATCCGGCAGACCTGGCTCCTGCTGTGCAAGCTGGGCATCCATCCCCTGATCTGCTGGGGCATCATGCGCCTGGCGGGCCTGCCGCCGCTCTGGCTGGGCGTGGGCGTGCTCATGTCCGCCACCGGCACGGCCCTGGTGGCCTCGGTGCTGGCCGAGGTCTACAGCGCCGTGCCCGAAGAGGCGGCCCTGACCGCCGTGCTGAGCAATGCCGCCAGCATGGTCAGCCTGATGCTGTTCATCTTTTTGCTGCAGGGAGCGGGCTGCCTGTAAGCGCTTGTCAGGAACGGTGCCGGGCTATAGGATAGGGGATATCGCCGTTTTCCCGGCCCGGTGCTGCCCGGGGCGGTACGGTGTCCCGGCCCTGTTCCCGTACAAGGAATCTTTTGATGGATCGCTTCTCCCGTCTGTGCCTGTGGGGGTCCACGGCGTGCGCCTTTTTGAGCCTGGCCCTGCTGTCGTTCGATGTCTTCCCCTGGTACGAGGTCCCGTTCATGCCGCCCCGGCCCATGTATCCGCTGGCATGTGCGGGCATGCTCCTGTTCCTGCTTTCCGGCCTCTGGTATGGGCGCATGCGGGAACATCGGGGGCTGCTGCTCCTGTGGGCGGCCTTGATCGGCTGCAGCGTCCTTTCGACCTGGCTGGGACTTCAGGCGGTACCGCACACCATCGCTCCCGCTGTTTGGCTGGGGCTGGCACGCTGGTTCATCGTACCCTTCTGCTTCCTGCTCTGGTGGGCCGTGATGTTTTCCTGTCTGCCGTGCGAGCGGGGAAAACAACTCTTCCATGCTGCGGTACTGCTGCTCGCGCTCTCGAACCTGGCGCATATCGTCCTGGAGATCCTGGCCAATCACGGCGCAGCAGGGATCAAGGATTTTCTGGTCAGCATCAATCCCTGGTTCCGCATGGAATGCATCGGTCATGGCTGGTGGCCGCCACCGTACTTCACCGACAGGGTCAGGGGCCTGTTCGCGGAACCGTCGCACATGGCCTTTGGCCTCTTGCCGGTACTGGGCCTGCTGCTGGCAAAATGTGCGGACAACCGTCTGTGGCTGCTGGGGGTCGCGGGCTGGGGGATCGTCATGTGGCAGAGCAAGGTCCTTACTGGCGTGGTCGCTTTTGCATTGGCCTGCCTCATGGCCGCGATCCCCTGGTATCTGGCTGCCTGGCGCCGCTACGGCCGCAGGGTCCTTGCCCTGTCCTGCGTGCTGCTTGTCCTGGCCTGCGCCGGAGGCTGGACGCTCCTGCAGCCCAGGTTCGAACGTTTCGGGGCAGTGGAGCAGGAAACGGATTCTATCCTGCGTTTTTTGGAAGACAGCCATGCGGGTTTGCCTGCCCAGTGTCCCGAGCTGAAAGGAGCCTTGGAGAGGAACGGCTCTTTGGGCATACGTTATGCCTGTACCCGGCTGGATGTGGCCGCCGGTTTGTCCCGTTTGCTGGGAACGGGGTTCTATCTGCGCGGATTCTACTGGCAACCGCTGGACGGCTGCAGCCTGGAGCATGGCAGTGAACTGCGCGGTTTCGTCCAGCAGGCCAAGGGGGACAAGTTGCGCCGGGTACCACCGCTGAATGAATATTCCGTCCTGCTGGCGGAAACGGGCCTGCCCGGACTGGCCCTGTTCCTGGGCCTGTGCGCCATGCTGCTCTGGCGGAGCGTGGCCTTTGCCGCCCGTCACCGGGACTGGTATGTGTACGGTATGGCCTGTGCCTTTCTGGGGATGCTGGGAGCCTTTATTTCCACAGGACTCATGAATGCTCTGGCCTTCACCTTCTTCGCCGGTTACCTGTATGCCATCAGCGGGGAAAGGCATGGCGCCGCCTCTTCGCTTCCCTAGTCCCGGGGCCTCGTTGCCGGAAAGCTTCGCGGCTGGCCGTGTGCCGGGCGCAGGAAAGGCGTGACGGCAAGGGGCGGGACGGGAGCCTTGCAGAAGGCGGACGCAAGGTCGAACGTCCGTTGCGGGGTCACTCGTCCAGCGCGGCGCAGGCATCTTCCTGCTGGCCGCGGTAGAGCAGCTCGTCGGTCATCTCCAGCAGTTCGCCCACGATGCCGCCGCCGGTCATGGGATGGCCGAACAGGGCCTCGCGCTGGTTGGTGAGGCCGCGCCGGTCCACGGCGTCGGGCATGGTGGGGGAGAGGGTCTCGCGCAGGCGGCAGGCCAGCAGATAGCCTTCGGCGCCGGGCAGGAAGATATCCGTGAGGGCGGTGAAACGGGCACGCATGCCGTCCCAGGTGGCCAGGGTTTCCGGGCCGGGCCGCAGGCCGCAGAGCACGCGCAGTGACGAATACAGGTTGTTGCAGACCGCGCCGGGCAGGCCGGGGCGCCAGCCCCAGAGCCAGGACGTGCGCTCGAAGAAAAGATTGTGCTCCACACCCAGATCCAGCAGGCCGCGCATGCCGTGCAGCAGGGTGTGCAGGGGCGCTGTCTGCGGTGTGCCGGGCCAGCGGAAGGCGGCTTTGCGGTGCAGGTCCCAGGCGGGCACCAGCTCGCGCTGCGGCGCCAGACCGGCCAGCGCGCGCAGCAGATGGGCCAGCCAGGCGTTGGCATCGGGGCTGTCCGGGGTCTCCAGATGGGAATAGCTGAGGACGTAGCGCCCCCGGCCGTAATTGCCCGCCACCATCAGGGGCTGGCCGTCGAGGAAATCCGCCGAGACATTGACCCCGTACAGGTCCTTCCAGGCTTCGAAGACAGGGGCCGGGATGCGGCTCAGGGGCAGGTCGGCCAGCCAGAAGTCCGTGTCCGGCTGGCGGTAGGAGGCCAGGATGCTGACCCGCTCGTCGGCTTCCGGGGCGAAGCGGCCGGGCCACCAGACCGGCAGGGACGGCACATGGCCGTCGGCTTCCGGCGGGCGGCAGTTGCTGCAGTGGCGGCAGTCCTTTTCATGGCCGAGGGCGCAGCCGCGCCAGTGCGGCGGCACCAGGGCGCAGGCCTCGTCGCCCAGCGGCGGGCGCAGCGGGTCGGCGCTGTCGCCTGGCCGGGAGGCGACGGGGAGCTCCGGCCGTGCGGCGGGCAGGTCGCGGGCCATGCAGGAGCGCACACGCATGTGGGCATGGCCGGAGATCAGATGATGCAGGCGTTCGGGGTAGGACGCACGGCCCCAGGGGCAGAGCCCCAGCCCGTCCTGGCTGCGGGGCTGGCTCAGGGCCAGTCCGGCGCCGCCGCAAAAGCCCAGGTAGCGGCCGCCTTCGGCCAGATAGTCGCGCACGGCCTGGCGCCCCTTCTCGCCCAGGGCGCGGGCCTTGAGACGGGCATTGCCGCCGGGCACCAGCAAAAGCGGGGCCGGGGCCCGCTCCCCGCCGGCCGGGCCCTGCGGGCATGGCTTGCGAAAAAGCGCGCCATTGGCTATGTCTTGTCCCTTGACCAGACGGCAGGGCAGTCCCAGCGCGCACAGGGCGCGCCAGACCATAAGGCCCCAGATATGGGACGCGTCCCAGAGAATACATACAGGGTTGGCGGCACACATAACAGCGTACTATGGCCGCCTTTCATGGAGAAAGCAAGATGGCGGATACCCTCCCCAAGGGCTACGAGCCCCATGACGTGGAAGCGCGCTGGCGCGACCACTGGCAGGACAACAGGACCTTCACGCCCGACCCGGATGCCCAGGGCGAACCCTTTTCCATCGTGATCCCGCCGCCGAACGTCACCGGCGCCCTGCACATCGGGCATGCCCTGAACCAGACCCTCATCGACGTGCTCTGCCGCCATGCCCGCCAGAAGGGCAAGAACGTGCTGTGGGTGCCCGGCACCGACCATGCCGGCATCGCCACCCAGAACGTGGTGGAACGCGCTCTGGCCAAGGAAGGCAAGACCCGCCAGGACCTGGGCCGCGAAGCCTTCATCGAGCGCGTGTGGCAGTGGCGCGAGGACTACGGTCACCGCATCCTCAACCAGATCCGCGCCCTGGGCGCCTCCGTGGACTGGACGCGCCTGCGCTTCACCATGGACGAAGGCCTGTCCGCCGCCGTGCGCAAGGTCTTCGTGCAGCTCTACAACGAAGGCCTGATCTACAAGGGCGACTACATCATCAACTGGTGCTCGCGCTGCCACACGGCCCTGGCCGATGACGAAGTGGAACACGAGGCCCACAAGGGCAAGCTGTGGAAGATCCGTTACCATCTGGCCGACGGTTCCGGCAGCATCACCATCGCCACCACCCGGCCCGAGACCATCCCCGGCGATACCGCCATCTGCGTGCATCCCGAGGACGAGCGCTACCGGCACCTGGTGGGCAAGACGGCCATCGTGCCCGTGCTGGGCCGCGAGATCCCCATCATCGCCGACAGCTACGTGGACCGCGAGTTCGGCACCGGCGCCCTCAAGGTGACGCCCTGCCACGACCACAACGACTGGGCCCTGGGCAAGAAGCACGATCTGGAGTTCCTGCAGGTCATCGACGAAGACGGCATCATGAAGGCCGAGTCCGGCCCCTACGCCGGTCTGAAGAAGGAAGACTGCCGCACGAAGATCGTGGCCGACATCGAAGCCGCCGGCGACCTTCTGGCCGTGGAGGACCTGGACAACTCCGTGGGCCACTGCTACCGCTGCCACACCGTGGTGGAACCGCATGTGTCCACGCAGTGGTTCGTGGCCACCACCAAGATGGCTCCCGCCGCCCGCAAGGCCGTGCCCGAACTGACCCGCATCCTGCCGGAATCCTGGGCCAAGACCTACTATCACTGGCTGGACAACATCCGCGACTGGTGCATCAGCCGCCAGATCTGGTGGGGCCATCGCATCCCCGCCTGGACCTGCGCGCAGTGCGGCGAGCTCATCGTGGCCGAGCACGACCCCAGCTCCTGCCCCAAGTGCGGCTGCACCGACCTGAAGCAGGACGAGGACGTGCTGGATACCTGGTTCTCCTCGGCCCTGTGGCCCTTCTCCACCATGGGCTGGCCCGAGCAGACCAAGGATCTGGCCACCTGGTACCCCACCAGCGTGCTGGTGACCGGTTTCGACATCATCTTCTTCTGGGTGGCCCGCATGATGATGATGGGCCAGCACTTCATGGGCCAGGTGCCCTTCCACGACGTGTACCTGCACGCCCTGGTGCGTGACGAGACCGGCCGCAAGATGTCCAAGTCCACGGGCAACGTCATCGACCCGCTGGAGATGATCGACAAGTACGGCTGCGACTCCCTGCGCTTCACCCTGACGGCCTTTGCCGCCATGGGCCGCGACATCCGCCTGTCCGAAGCCCGCATCGAAGGCTACCGCCACTTCGTCAACAAGCTGTGGAACGCCGCCCGCTTCGCCCTCATGAACCTGCCCGGGACCGCGCCCGCCCCGGTGGCCCTGGAAAGCGTGGAAGGCCTGCACCACCAGTGGATCCTGCACCGTCTGGAGCAGGTCAAGCAGGACATGGACAAGGCGCTGGAAGAATACCGCTTCAACGACGCCGCCCAGCTGGGTTACAAGTTCCTGTGGAACGAGTTCTGCGACTGGTATCTGGAGCTCATCAAGCCCGACATGCAGGACGAGGCCCGCAAGCCCGTGGCCCAGTATGTGCTGTGGGTGGTGCTGCGCGAGCTGCTGCTCCTGCTGCATCCCATCATCCCCTTCGTCACGGCCGAGATTTGGCACGCCCTGCCCGTGCCCGCCGGCGAGCAGCCCACGGACATCGCCCTGGAGCTCTATCCCGCGGCCCGTCCCGGCTGCCTGCATGAAGCCGAGGCCGCCCGCATGGAACTGGTGCAGGGTATCATCGTGGCCGTGCGCACCATCAAGGCCGAGCTGAACATCAGCCCCGGCCACAAGGTGGGCCTGATGCTGCATCCTGTGGACGAGGCCCAGGCCGCCCTGCTGGAGAGCTGCCGCCAGATGATGACCACCCTGGCCCGCCTGGAAGACCTGCAGATCGGTGCCGGCCTGCACGCGCCCAAGGCGTCCGCCTCCTCCGTGGTGGGCGGCTGCCAGGTCATCGTGCCCCTCAAGGGCGCCGTGGACCTGGCCGGCGAGCTGGCCCGTCTGGACAAGGAAATGGCCAAACTGGAAAAGGATCTGGTGGGCGTGCAGAGCAAGCTGCACAACGAAAGCTTCGTGAGCCGCGCTCCCGCCCAGGTGGTGGAACGCGAACGCGCCCGTGCCGAACAGCTGCTGGATGCCAAGGCCAAGATGCAGGCCCTGCGCCAGCGCTTCAGCGAAGCCCTCAACGAGGAATAAGGAACAACGTCATGAAGATGTCCGCCGTTGCCACGCCCCCCATGCTCTGCGCTTCCGGGCGCGGAGCGGTGGGCGTCGTGCCCGGCGCGGCCGTCGCCTCCGGTCTTTCGGGCCGGAGGCCGGCGGCCGCGCCCTTGTCTTGTCTGCTGCTCCTGCTGCTGGTGTTCTGCCTGTCCGCCCTGCCGGCCCGCGCCCATGTGGTGGACGAGCTGGCCCCCCTGCTGGACAGCGATGCCATCGTGAACAGCATCCAGGATATCGGCCTGCTCAAGAAGGCCGGTTTCATCTATCAGCCCGACCTGACCATCACGGGCGAGATGTGCCCCGTGGACGGCAGCCAGGACCAGCTGGCCGTGCTCAGCGGCATGCTGGCCGCGGACAGGATGTATGCCTTCTATTTCGGTGACGTGTCCGACGCCGCCAGGAAGAACGAGCTGCTCCAGCAGCTGGTGGGCAAGCCCCTGCCCACGTTGAACAGCAAGGACATGGCCCGCATCCGCAAGGCCCCGCACAGCCAGGAGTCCGCGAACATCCTGGCGCGCTTCCGCCAGCAGGAGCTTTCCCGCCTGCTGGAGGCCGCCCGTCAGGACGACCAGCTGCTGCGCCTGCTGGGTGCGCATCTGTACGGCCTTTATCTGGAACGCCTGTACATGGCATCGGTCATGGTGCTGGCCGCTGCGGAAAGCGACACGCTGGAGCCGCTCTATCAGGTGCATACCGGCCTGGCCACCCGGCACGGCAAGGCCCTGGAGATCCTCGGCAAAAAGGGGCTGCTGGGCCTGGAGGACTGCGAGGCCCGCGCGGCCCTGGTCAGGAAGCTACAGGGCCTGCTGACCGCCAACAAGGGCCAGCCCACGCTGGAAGGCCTGCGCGAGATCGTCTCGCTGGTCCAGGAAGAGCGCTCCTTCTTCCTGACGCCCTGCCCGCTGCCGCAATAAAAACGTTGTGAGGGGGAGAAGGAAACCTTTTTGGGAAAAAGGTTCTCCTTCTCCCCCTCACGCTCCCCCTCATCCTTCCAAAAACTTTTATCATGGGCCTGAGTGGCCCTGTGAACAGCGAGAGCGCCTTTCCCCAAGGGAGGCGCTCTCGCTGTTTCCGGCCTCAGGAACGGGCTGTCCGGCCTCAGGAACGGAAAAGAGGGGTGCGTTTGGGGCGGGCGTATCTGATGTCAGATACCGCCCGTGACGGCCATAAAAAAAGCGCTCCGTCCTTCAGGATGGAGCGCTTTGGTGGTTTGTATTCGGGGCACAGGGGAAGTCAGCCAGGGCTGTGTCGGCATGGGGATCTGTGCAGGACTTCCCGGTGCGGGGCAGCCTATTTATCGTCCGGTTCTTCCGTTTCGGCCTTGCTCACCCAGTCCACCAGGCGGGCCATGCGGGCCAGGCTGTAATGGCCGGGTTCGGGCTGCTGGCCGATCTCCTGCAGGGTGCCGTTGAGGCGGTAGATGCGCCAGTCCCCGGCAGGCAGGGAGCCGTTGTCCATGGCGGTCTTCAGGCCGGTACGGGCCTCTTCGGGCGAGCAGAACAGGGGAAAGTCCTGCACGGCCGGGTCAAGGACGACCACGGAGCCGCCCGCGATGTCGATGATGTAATTGCCGGGCGCCACGGTGTAGACTTCCTGGCAGTCGCGGTCGGGCGGCAGGGGAGCCGTACTGGGGCCTGTGGCGGCACAGCCGCCCAGCATCAGAAGGGACCCAAGCAGGGCGGGGGCAAGGATCACGGGAAAGCGTTTCATGTCATTCTCCTGCCGGCGTACCGGCATCAGATTCGCCCCGGGCACCACAAAAGCGGGCGGGTGGCGTCATGGCTGACTACACACCAAGCCCGCTTTTTTGTCAAAAGATTCGTAGGCCGGAGGGCGCGGCGCGGGGCGCTAGCGGGCCCGGCGGCTCATTTCCTGCAGGCGGGCGATGCGTTCTTCCAGCGGCGGGTGCGTGCTGAACAGATTGGCCATGCTGCTGCCGCCGAAGCCGAACAGCGGCGAGACGATGAACATCTGCTCGGTGCTGGGGTTGCCGTTGTGCATGGGGATCTGCCCGCTGGCCACGCCCAGCTTGTGCAGGGCACCGGCCAGGGCCAGGGGCTGGCCGCAGATGCGGGCGCCGGTCTCGTCGGCCAGGTATTCGCGCGAGCGGGAGATGGCCATCTGGATGATGCTGGCGGCGATGGGGGCCAGGATGGCCAGCAGGAACGCGGCGATGGGATTGGTGCCGCCTTCCTCGTCGCTGTTGCTGCCGCCGAAGATGGCGGCGAACTGCATGAAGTTGGCGATGCTGACGATGACCGAGGCCAGCACGCCGGCGACGGTCTGGATCAGGATGTCACGGTTGGCGATATGGCCGATCTCGTGGGCGATGACGCCGCGCAGCTCCTCGGGGCTGAGGATGCGCATGATGCCGTCGGTGACGGCCACCACGCCGTGTTCGGGGTCGCGACCGGTGGCGAAGGCGTTGGGCGCGTCTTCAGGGATGACACAGACGCGGGGCTTGGGGATGCCGGCGTTGGCGGCAAGCTCGGCCACCATGCGGTGCAGCAGGGGGGCCTCGTCTTCGGACAGTTCGCGGGCCTGGTACATGGACAGCACGATCTTGTCCGAATACCAGTAGGAACCCACGTTCATGATCATGGCGATCACGAAGGCGATGATGATGCCGGTGCGGCCGCCCATGATGCCGCCCAGACCGATGATGATGGCGGAAAGCAGGGCGAGAAGCAGCACGGTCTTGATCTGGCTGGTCATGATATCTCCTTGAGTGTGCGAGGTAGGGATTCGCTCACTGTAGATAAGCATGCGTCAGCAAAGTGGCAAGAGGTGGGAAAAAGTCAGGATGTCCGAAGCAGGGGAGCCGGAGAGGCTGCTGCCTGGCATCACAGGTGGATCGCCTGTACGGCAAGCCCGCTTGGCGGGGAGGAAGCTTGGGAAGGACGGCAGGAATGGCCCCGGAATTGCTATTCCCGCGACAGAAAAGGAGAGGCGGGGAAACACGGCGATGCCGTGTTTCTCCGCCTCTCCCTGATAAAGCGCGTTTGGGGAGGAAGGGCGGAGTTTGAGAGGGGAAGGAGGCCCTTTGGGCGCTGGCAAAGGGCCTCCTTCCCCCCTCGGCAAAAAGCTCCTTCCCCGCTTACGAGCGGTAATCGGCGTTGAGGCTGACGTATTCGTGACCGAGGTCGGAGGCGCGCAGGTCGTAGCAGCCGTCACCGAGCCCCATATGGATCTCCACCGGGATGTCGGTGGCCTTGAGCAGCTCGGCAAGCTCGGCTTCCTTGTCGCCGTTGACGGGCCGGCCGTCGCGGAAGCGTTCGATGCCGCAGAGCACCAGGCGCACGCGGGCGGGATCCACCCGGGCCCCGCTGCGGCCCACGGCGGCCACGATGCGGCCCCAGTTGGCGTCCTGCCCGTAGATGGCGGTCTTGACCAGCTGGGAGTGGCCCACGGTACGGGCGATGCGGCAGGCGTCCTCATCGGAGGCGGCGCCGCTCACCGTGATGTGCATGACCTTGCTGGCGCCCTCGCCGTCCTTGACCAGCATGTAGGAGATCCGGCCCAGGATGTCGGTAAGGCCCTTTTCCAGCAGGGCAGCGTCCCCGCCTTCGGCCCGGATGCCGGAAGCGCCGTTGGCGAGCCCGAGGATGGTGTCGTTGGTGGAGGTGTCACCGTCAACGCTGACGCGGTTGAAGGTCCTGTCCACGGCGCGGGCGAACATGGCCTGCCAGGTCTCGCGGTCCACCTCGGCGTCGGTGAGCATGACGGCCAGCATGGTGGCCATGTTGGGGCAGATCATGCCCGCGCCCTTGGCCATGCCGGTGAGGCGCACGGTGCCGCCGGACAGGGGCACCGTGATGCTGGCGAACTTGGGAAAGGCGTCGGTGGTCATGAACGCGCGGGTGAAGCCTTCGGCATCGCGGCTGCCCAGGCTTTCCACCAGGGCGGGCACGGCATCGCGCCAGCGGTCCATCCTGAGCTGGTCGCCGATGACGCCGGTGGACATGGGCATGATCTCATGCGGGGCCAGCCCGGTGAGGGCGGCGACCATGCGGCGGGTCTCAAGGCAATTCTCCAGGCCTTCGTCACCGGTGCAGGCGTTGGCCTGGCCGGAATTGGCCAGCACGGCGCGGCAGGTGCCGTATTCGCGCAGGGTCTGCTGGCAGACCTGCACGGGAGCGGCCTTGAAGGCATTGGTGGTGAACAGGCCCGCCAGCACGGCGGGACGGTCGGAAACAATCAGCCCCAGGTCATCGCGGCCGGCTTTTTTGAAACCGGCGGCAGCGGTCCCGGCGGAGAAGCCGAGGGGCAGGTCGTTGCGCGTATCGCTCATGGGAACATCCTTTCCGGTCATGGGCTTCCGGGAGGAAAACGATGAAAAAAAGGCGGGGATCTTGCCTTGCAAAATCCCCGCCGTCATATCAGGCAACCAGCGCTGTCCGGTCTTGGTGGGAACGGACGTTCAGGACGCTAGTTCTTGCTCTTCTGGATCTCGTCGGCGATGGCCTGGGGCACACGTTCGTAGTGATCGAACTGCATGGTGAAGGTGGCGCGGCCCTGGGTACGGGAGCGCAGGTCGGTGGCGTAGCCGAACATGGAGGCCAGGGGCACCTGGGCACGCACGCTCTGGGCGCCGCCGGCGCGGGCTTCCATGCTCTGCACGCGGCCGCGGCGGCCGTTGAGGTCGCCCATCACGTCGCCGAGGTATTCTTCGGGGGTGACCACTTCCACGTCCATGACGGGTTCCAGCAGGACCGGGCCGGCCTTCTGCATGGCGTCCTTGATGGCCATGGAACCGGCCACGTAGAAGGCCTGTTCGGAGGAGTCCACTTCGTGGTAGCTACCGAAGACCAGGTTGACCTTCAGGTCCACGCAGGGGAAGCCGGCCAGCACGCCGGACTTCATGGCATCCTGGATGCCCTTGTCGATGGCGGGGATGTATTCCTTGGGGATCACGCCGCCGGTGATGGAGTTGATGAACTCGTAGCCCTTGCCCGGGTTGGGTTCCACCTCGATCACGCAGTGACCGTACTGGCCGCGGCCGCCGGACTGCTTGGCATGCTTCATGTCGGACTTGGCGGGCTTGGAGATGGTTTCGCGGTAGGCCACCTGGGGCTTGCCCACGTTGGCGTTGACGTTGAATTCGCGGGTCAGGCGGTCAACGATGATCTCCAGATGCAGTTCGCCCATGCCGGCGATGAGGGTCTGGTTGGTCTCCTCGTCGCCCTTGACGCGGAAGGAGGGGTCTTCCTTGGCCAGCTTGTTGAGGGCGGCGGACAGGGCGTCACGGTCGGCCTTGGTCTTGGGCTCGATGGCCACTTCGATGACGGGCTCGGGGATGTTCAGGGATTCCAGGATCACCGGGCGCTTTTCGTCGCACAGGGTGTCGCCGGTGGAAGCGTTCTTCAGGCCCACCAGGGCCACGATGTCACCGGCGCCGGCCCACTTGATGTCTTCACGCTTGTTGGCGTGCATCTTCAGGATGCGGCCGATGCGTTCCTTCTTGCCGGTGTTGGCGTTGTACACGCTGGTGCCGGACTCCAGGCAGCCGGAGTAGATGCGGAAGAAGGACAGGTGGCCGATGAAGGGGTCGGAGAACAGCTTGAACACCAGGCCGGCAAGGGGTTCCTTGTCGTCGCAGGGGCATTCGATGAGATGTTCTTCGTTGCCGGGCTCATGGCCGGTCATGACGGCGATGTCCACGGGAGAGGGCAGGTAGTCCACCACGGCGTCCAGCAGGGGCTGCACGCCCATGTTGCGGAAAGCGGAACCGCAGAGCACGGGCACGATGTTGCGGGCGATGGTGGCCTTGCGGATGCAGGAAACGATCTCGTCGCGGGTCAGGTCTTCGCCGCCCAGGTACTTTTCCAGCAGGGCCTCATCTTCTTCGGCCACGGCTTCGATGAGTTCGTGGCGCTTTTCCTCGAAGAGGTCCTTCAGTTCGGCGGGCACGGCTTCGTCAGTGAACTGGGCGCCCTTGGAGCTCTTGTCGAAGCGGTGGGCCTTGCCTTCGATGAGGTCCACGACGCCTTCAAATTTGTCTTCGGAGCCGATGGGCAGCTGCAGGGGCACGGCCTTGGCGCCCAGGCGTTCGTGGATCATGCTCACGCAGCGGAAGAAGTTGGCGCCGATGCGGTCCATCTTGTTCACGAAGCAGATGCGGGGCACGTGGTAGCGGTCGGCCTGGCGCCACACGGTCTCGGACTGGGGCTCGACGCCGGCCACGGCGTCGAACACGCACACGGCACCGTCCAGCACGCGCAGGGAACGTTCCACTTCGATGGTGAAGTCCACGTGGCCGGGGGTGTCGATGATGTTGATGCGGCAGTCCTTCCAGAAGCAGGTGGTGGCGGCGGAGGTGATGGTGATGCCGCGCTCCTGTTCCTGCTCCATCCAGTCCATGGTGGACTCACCGTCGTGGGTTTCGCCGATCTTGTGGGAAACACCGGTGTAGAAAAGGATGCGTTCGGTGGTGGTGGTTTTGCCGGCGTCAATATGGGCCATGATGCCGATATTGCGCTGTTTGTCTACGGGGGTGGTGCGGGACACGGTATCCTCCAGAAAAGGGGCAGTGGGGCGGGGGGAAAAGCGCCGCGCCCTTGCGGGCGCGGCAGCAGTCACTCGGAAGCGGGCTTACCAGCGGTAGTGGGCGAAAGCCTTGTTGGCTTCGGCCATACGGTGGGTATCTTCGCGCTTTTTCACCGCGCCGCCGCGACCGTTGTAGGCGTCCAGCAGTTCAGCGGAAAGCTTGGAGGTCATGCCCTTTTCGCCGCGCGAACGGGCATAGTTGATCAGCCAGCGGATGGACAGGGAAATCTGGCGTTCGGGCCGGACTTCCATGGGCACCTGGTAGGTGGCGCCGCCCACGCGGCGGGCCTTGACTTCCAGATGGGGCTTGACGTTGTCCAGGGCCTTTTCAAAGGCGCGCATGGGCTCTTCACCGGTCTTTTCGCCCAGGGTTTCCAGCGAGCTGTAGAAAATCTTTTCAGCGGCGCCCTTCTTGCCGTCGTACATGAGACGGTTCACGAACTTGGTGACCAGACGGCTGTTGTACAGCGGATCGGGCAGCACTTCCCTCTTCGGGACAGGACCTTTACGGGGCATGATATTCTCCTTGAGAATCTCTGTGTTTCGGCGTCACCAGCCCCGCAGCGCCCCGGCGCGCCGCGGGACGGGCAGCCTGGGTGCGTTGCATGACGTACGCCGGTGTTGCAAAAAATGACCTATTTGGGACGCTTGGCGCCGTACTTGGAACGGCTCTTGCGGCGGTCGGCCACGCCGGAGGTATCCAGGGTGCCGCGCACGATGTGGTAACGGACACCGGGCAAGTCTTTCACACGGCCGCCGCGGATGAGCACCACGGAGTGTTCCTGCAGGTTGTGGCCTTCGCCGGGGATGTAGGCCGTCACTTCGATGCCGTTGGTCAGGCGCACACGGGCGACCTTACGCAGGGCGGAGTTAGGCTTCTTGGGGGTGGTGGTGTACACACGGGTGCACACGCCGCGGCGCTGGGGGCAAGCCTGCAGGGCCGGGGTCTTCTTGCGCTTCACCACCGCAGTCCGCTCGATGCGGATGAGCTGGTTGATAGTAGGCATAGTTTCCTCCAAAGTTTCACTGCCTGCCCAAGACGGACAGGCAGCGCATGAATGCCGTAGAGCGGCAACACATACAATGCGCGGACGCGCTTGTCAAGCCCTGAAGCCCCAACTTTGCGGCAGGGGCACAGGACGGCGGCGAATCGTCGACGACGCGACGCACCCGCAGGGCAGAGCGAGCTCTTTGTAAGGTGCGGTGATCGGAGCAGGGGGGATGACGACAAAATCGCCGCGGGCATGGCCAGCGGCCATGCCCGGTACAGGAGATGCCCGGCTCCGGCGGCGGGCCGCCGGGACCGGGCATCCTGCGAGGAGGAACGTCCGCCGGTGTCCTGCCGGCGGGCGGGGTATGCCGGAGGGTTAGAGTTTTTTCACTTCCACATACCAGGCCGCGGCCTGTTCCAGCAGATGGCTGCTGCGGCCGGCCAGCATCTGGGCGTCACGCAGGTAGCCTTCCTGGAGCATGCAGGCGTCGAAAAGGTTCTCCACCATGCCTGCCAGGGTCTTGTCCTGGGGATCGGCCTTGAACATTTTGAGCAGGCTGCGCAGCAGCGCATGGTCGCGGTTGACTTCCAGCACCTTGACGGGCAGGGAGTCGTCCTTCTGCATGGCGCGCATGAGCTTTTCCATGGACGAGGTCATGCCGTCGGGCGAGACCAGCACGGCCGGGCTGTCGGCCAGACGGTGGGAGACGCGCACGTCGGCCACGCGTTGGCCCAGGATCTCCTTGATGCGTTCCAGCAGCTTGTCGAAGCTGGCGCTGTCGTCGTCGGAAAGGGGCGCGGCGGCGGGCTTTTCGCTGTCGGCCTTGTCGGCGAAGGCGTCCAGGGCGTCATCGGCCGCGTTCTCGATGGCCTTGAATTCCCAGTCCTTGTATTTGCCCATGCCTTCCATGACGAACTCGTCCACGGGCTCGTAGAGGAAGAGCACCTCGATGCCCTTGCGGGTGAAGCGTTCCAGATGCGGGCTCAGGCGGGCGGCTTCGCGGTTGGGCGCGGAGACGTACCAGAAGGTCTTCTGGCCTTCGGGGGCGCGGGCGATGTAGTCGTCCAGGCTGGAGAGGGCCTCGCCGTCGTCCAGGGCCGAAGTGTTGAAGCGCAGCAGGCCGGCGATGCGTTCGCGGTTGGCGAAGTCCTGGTAGGCGAGCTTGAAGATGCGGCCGTGCAGGCGCCAGAAGGCGGCGTACTTCGCGGCATCCTGGGCGGCCATCTTTTCCAGGTGGCCCAGGGTCTGCTTGATGATGGTCTGGTTGATCTTGCGCAGGACCACGTTTTCCTGAAGGGTCTCGCGGGAGATGTTGAGGGGCAGGTCCTCGGTGTCCACCACGCCCTTGAGGAAGGCCAGCCAGTCGGGGATCAGTTCCTTGTTGCGGTGCTGGATGAGCACGCGGCTGGCGTAGAGGTCCAGGCCCCAGAAATCACGGTCGAGGCCGAAGAGGTCCTGGCGCACGTCGGGGATGTAGAGCAGGGCGTTGAACTGCACGGGCGCGTCCACGGAGATGTGCAGCACGTCCAGCGGCGCCTTGCTGTCATAGGTCAGGGCCTGGTAGAAGGCATCGTACTGTTCCTTGGTGACCGAGGACCTGGGCTCGCGCCACAGGGCGGGCTGGGTGTTGACCTGCTCGCCGTCCACCAGCACGGGGAAGGGCACGAAGGCGGAATGCTTGCGGATGACGGATTCCACACGGAACTTTTCGAGGAATTCCGCGGCGTCTTCCTTGAGGTGGGCCACGATGCGCGTGCCGCGCTGCGGGGCGTCGTCACCGGCGGGGGCCACGGTATAGGTGCCCAGGCCGTCGCTGGTCCAGGTGGCGGCACTGTCGTCATCACCGAAGGCCGGGCGCGAGGTCACGTCCACCCTGTCGGCCACCATGAACACGGAATAGAAGCCCACGCCGAAGCGGCCGATGATGTTGGCGGCATCGGCTTTTTCACCGTCGGCCTTGGCCTCTTCGGCGGCCAGCTGGGCGCGGAAGGCCTCGGTACCGGACTTGGCGATGGTGCCCAGGTTCTCGGCCAGTTCGGCGGCGGTCATGCCAAGGCCCGTGTCCTCGACGGTCAGGGTCCTGGCGTCCTTGTCGAGATGGATGCGGATCTCCAGGGGCAGGTCGTCATGGCGCGGGGTCTCGCCCCGGTTGCTGCGGAAGCGCAGCTTGTCCAGGGCGTCGGAAGCGTTGGAGATGAGTTCGCGGAGGAAGATCTCGCGATTGGTGTAGAGGGAATTGGTGAGAATGCTCAGGACTTTGCGCACTTCGGCGCGAAATTCACAGGATTGAGCCGTGGTTTCCGGCATGGTGACAACCTCCATGGATACTTGCTGGGGAATAAGTAATCTTTCCCAATCAGCCGTCAAGGCCTTGCGGGGCCTAAACTTTGCCTTGCTTTTCACCAAGGATAACGGTATGCAGGTCGCTCCATAAGGAGGACGATTATGGATGATGTCATTCTGCTTTCACGGCTACAATTCGCCGTGGCCGTCTTTTTCCACTTCATCTTCGTGCCGCTGACGCTGGGCCTGTCCCTGCTCATCGCCCTGATGGAGACCCGCTATGTGCGCACCGGTGACGAGGTCTGGCGCAAGCATGCCAAGTTCTGGGGCAAACTTTTCATCATCAACTTCACCCTGGGCGTGGTGACGGGCATCACCCTGGAATTCCAGTTCGGGACCAACTGGGCCCGCTATTCGGAATATGTGGGCGACATCTTCGGCTCCCTGCTGGCCATCGAGGCCACGGTGGCCTTCTTCCTGGAGTCCACCTTCCTGGCCGTCTGGCATTTCGGCTGGCACCGCGTGGGCAAGAAGACCCACCTGCTGGCCATCTGGCTGGTGGTGCTGGCCGGCAACCTGTCCGCCTTGTGGATCATCCTGGCCAACGGCTTCATGCAGAACCCGCTGGGCTATGTGATCCAGAACGGCCGCGCCGAACTGGCCGACTTCATGGCCGTGGTCACCAACCCCTATGCCTGGGGCATGTACGCCCACACCCTGCTCTCGGCCTGGACGCTGTCCTGTTTCTTCGTGCTGGGCGTGTCTTCCTGGCATCTGCTGCGCAAGAGCAATGTGGAATTCTTCCGCCGCTCCTTCCGCATGACCGCCCCCATCTGCCTGGTGCTGGTGCTGGCGCTCGCCCTGAGCGGCGACATCCAGGGCAAGGTGGTGGCCGGGCTGCAGCCCGCCAAGCTGGCCGCCATGGAATCCCACTGGGAGACCACCAAGAACGCCCCCTTCTATCTGGCCGTGGTGCCGGACGAAGCCAACGAGACCAACTCCGTGGAAGCCATCGGCATCCCCGGTCTGCTGAGCTGGATCTCCTACGGCGATGCCGATGCCGAAGTGAAGGGGCTCAAGGACTTCCCCAAGGAAGACCGTCCGCCGGTCACGCCCGTGTTCTGGGGCTTCCGCGCCATGATCTTCTTTGGCGTCATCTTCCTGGCCCTGGCCGCCTGGGCCACGCTGCAGCGTAGCCGCGAGACCATCAACCCCACGCTCATGCGTGCCCTGGTGTGGTGCATCCCGCTGCCCTACATCAGCATCGCCATGGGCTGGCTGGTGGCGGAAATGGGCCGTCAGCCCTGGATCGTCTACGGCCTGATGCGCACCAGCGACGCCGTGTCGCCGGTGCCCGCCGAGCATGTGTCCACGTCGCTGCTGGCCTTCATCATCGTTTACAGCGTGCTGGGCCTTCTGGACATTTTCCTGCTGCGCAAGTACGCCATCAAGGGCCCGCAGGGGCAGGAGGACTAAGTCATGCTGGAAACCTTGCAAGTAATCTGGTTCATCCTGTGGGCGCTGCTCTGGGCCGTGTATTTCGTCCTGGACGGCTTCGACCTGGGCCTGGGCAGCCTGCTGCCCTTCATCGGCAGCAATGAGGAAGAACGCCGCATCATGTACAACGCGGCCGGTCCCTTCTGGGACGGCAACGAGGTGTGGCTGATCTCCGCCGGCGGCGTGACCTTCGCGGCCTTCCCCAAGGTCTATGCCGTCATGTTCAGCGCCCTGTACGCGCCCCTGCTGGTCCTGCTGTTCGCCCTGATCTTCCGCGCCGTGTCCTTCGAGTTCCGCGGCAAGGTGGAAAGCGGCGTGTGGCGCGGCTTCTGGGATCTGGTCCACTTCCTGTCCAATCTGGTGCCCGCCCTGCTGCTGGGCGTGACCTTCGCCAACCTTTTCATGGGCATCCCCATCGACGGCGAAGGCGTGTTCCACGGCACGCTCATGGGCCTGGTCAACGGCTACGGCATCGCCGGCGCCATCTTCTTCCTGGTGATGTTCATGCTGCACGGTTCCCTGTGGCTGGCCATCAAGAGCCAGGGCGAACTGCAGACCCGCGCCGTGGCCAGCGCCACCCTGCTCTGGCCCGTGATGCTCATCCTGCTGGTGGCCTTCCTGGTGCTGACCTTCTTCAACACGGACCTGTTCAACAACTACTGGAGCAACCCGCTGCTGCTCCTGCTGCCCGTGGTGGCCCTGGCCGGCCTGCTGGGCGTGCGCTGCATGCTGCGCCGCGGCCAGCTGTGGAAGGCCTGGATGTGCAGCGCCGTGTACATCATCGGCGTGACCTTCTTCGGCGTCATGGGCATGTTCCCGCGCATGCTCATCTCGTCCGTCGATCCCACCGCCACCCTGACGGCCTTCAATGCCTCCTCGTCCGAGCTGACCCTCAAGATCATGCTGGGCGTGGCCCTGGTCATGGTGCCCATCGTGCTGCTGTACCAGTTCTGGGTCTACCGCCTGTTCTCCCACAGCCTGAGCGCCGAGGACCTGAAGGACGAGCACGCCTACTAGGGCGCCGATCCGTCCGCCTCATCGGGCCCGGCAGACAGGCATGTCCTGTCCGCCGGGCTTTTTTCGTGTCCGCTGCCGGGATGCGCCGGAAAAAGACCGGTCTTCGCGGCCGGGCCGTCTGCCGTCAGCTGCGCGACAAAGGCGGGCCGCGCCACGGAAGGGCGGAGGGCAGGCAGGAGGAGCGGAGGGGCCGGTGATGGCGGCCGTGCCGCCATGACGGGGCAGGATAATTGCTTTTGGGGCACATATCCGGGACAATGCCGGGACAGAGCGGAGGCCGTATGAAGACCAGGATAGATGCAACGGATGTGAGGATCGTCGAAGAGCTCAGGAAGAACGCACGCATCACCATGAAGGAGCTGGGCGCGCGGGTCTTCCTCACCGGGCAGGCCGTCAGGAACAGGGTGGAACGGCTGGAGGACATGGGCATCCTCCAGCGCTACACCATCAACGTCAATTGCCCGGTCTTCGGCTACAAGGTCCATGCCGTCATCAGGGTGCAGCTCAGGCACGGGCCGGTGGAGGCCCTGAAGGCCTGCTGCCGCAGGGAGGGCAGGCGCATCATCCACTGCTACCGGACCACGGGCGACAACCTGTATTTCCTCGACATGTATTTCCCGGACATGGAGGCCCTGGACGCCTTTCTGGCCGAGGTGGAGCCGCTGGGCGGCTACGAGCTGCATGTGGTCCTTCGGGAAGCGGAGGACCTGGCGGAATGAAGGCCCCCGCCGGAGGGGGAAGAGGAAGGAAGGCGTTTTGCCTGTGGGGACCGGCGGGGACCTGATACGGGAAGCCGCGGGACGCCGCGGCTAAAAGCTGTAGCTCTGGCCGTCGTCGGGCATGAGGATGGCCTCCCGGATGCCGCGACGGCGCAGGGCCTGGTCCATGCTTTGCCGGGTCAGGGAGGCATGGGCCACGGTGTCCATATGGCTGACGATGATCCGCGCTTCCGGGCAGGCGGCGTGCAGGGCGGCCACATCCGCGTCGTCCATGATGAGGCGCCCCTCGTCGAGCAGTTCGGCCGCGCAGGCATTGACCACGACCACATCAGGCCGGAAACGGCGCAGGCTTTCGGCCACGTCCTCGTACCAGATGGTATCGCCGGCCACATAGAGCGTCTTTTCGCCAGGATGCCGGAAGACCACGCCGCAGGACGGCCCGCAGGGGATGATGGTGCCGTGGCGTCCGGGCGTCCTGCTGAGACGGATGCCCGCGAAGACGGTCTCCTCTCCCAGCACTTCCACCCGGGCGAAGCCGGAGCGCCGGAGCACGGCGGCGTCCTCGTCGCTCTGCACGAACACGGGCACCGTCTTGTCCAGCGGCGCTCCCACGCTGCCGTCGGCGGCCATGTCGATATGGTCGGGATGCACATGGGTCACGATATAGGCGTCCACGCCGGCCAGGATGTCGGCCACCGGCATGGGCAGGTCGCAGAGGGGCATGGCCAGGTCCAGCTGTTCGGGGCGGCAGCGGAACATGGGATGGTCGCGAAACGTCCCCATGCTGCCCCTGGGCGCCAGCCAGGGGTCGGTGAGGAAGGTCTTTCCGGCGTACCGGATGCGGAGCATGGCGTTGCGTATCTGCTGGATCTTCATGCGATGGTACCTCATTGGTATGTCCCCGGGGGGATGATGTGTGTGACTGCGGGGGAAGGTAGCAGGGACGGCCGGGCCGGGCCAGAAGCCGGGACAAGAAATGCGCGCCGTTTTCTTGAAAAAATCAAGTGCTCCGCGCGGCGTCCGGCATGCAGGACCGCGGGCGGGCCGGGTTCCCTGGCGCGGCTGCCGGGGCCTTCCGTGATGGCTGCGGCGTGGCGGGCGCGTGTCCGCCGCAGGGAGCGGGCCCTGCCGCCCTGCTGGTGCGCATGCCGGTCAAAGTATGCTTTATTTCTATGATAAAGCATTCGATATAAGTATTTGTCATGGATCATCGCTGCGGCTACACAGGAAGGAACACCGGCGGGCCTCTCCCGCCGGACAACCTCCAACCGGAGCGACATCATGAGCGCAGTCAAGACACTGATGGCGGGGATCCTGGCAGGCACGATGCTGTTTGCGGGGGATGCGGCCGCAGCGGACACGGCCCCCTCCGGCAGGGATACTTTCAAGGACGGTGATGCTATGGAACTGGTACAGGAATGGGACAAGGTCTTTCCCAGGAGCGACAGGGTGGAACACCGCAAGGTGACCTTCCGCACCCGCTACGGCACCGTTCTGGCGGGCGACCTTTACATGCCCCGGGACGCCGGGGGCAAACGGGCGGCCCTGGCCGTGAGCGGCCCCTTTGGTGCGGTGAAGGAGCAGGCATCCGGGCTCTATGCCCAGACCATGGCCGAACGCGGCTTCCTGACGCTGGCCTTCGACCCCTCCTATACGGGCGAGAGCAGCGGCGAGCCGCGCCATGTGGCCTCGCCCGACATCAATACCGAGGACTTCAGCGCTGCGGTGGACTTCCTCACCACGCTGGACGCGGTGGATGCGGAGCGCATCGGCATCATCGGCATCTGCGGCTTTGGCGGCATGGGCCTGAACGCCGCCGCCATGGACACCCGCATCAAGGCCACCGTGGCCGTCACCATGTACGACATGAGCCGCGTCACGGCCAACGGCTATTTCGACAGCATGGACGCCGATGCCCGCTACGCCCTCCGGCAGCAGCTGAACGCGCAGCGCACCCGGGACGCACGCTCCGGCAGCATCGCGCCCTCCGCCGCGGGCCTGCCCGAGGCCCTGACGGGCGACGAGCCGCAGTTCGTCAAGGATTATTTCGCCTATTACAAGACCGGGCGCGGCTTCCATCCCCGTTCCATCAATTCCAACGGCGCCTGGAACGCCACCTCGGCCCTGTCCTTCCTGAACATGCCGCTGCTGGCCTATGCGGGCGAGATCCGCAGCGCGGTCCTGCTGGTCCACGGGGAAAAGGCCCATTCCCGCTACTTCAGCGAGGATGCCTTCAAGAAGCTCAGCGGTGACAACAAGGAGCTGCTGATCGTGCCCGGGGCCTCGCACACGGATCTGTACGACCGGGTGGACATCATCCCCTTTGACAGGATCGAGGCCTTTTTCAGGGCCAACCTCTGATCCTTTCCTCCTTCTGCGGCCGCACATGCGAAGCTCCGTTGCCGGGGCTTCGCTTTTTTCGTGCCTGCCCCCGGGCAGCGGACGGCGGCCCTGCCGGGCACCGTGACGGACGCATGCGGCCGTCACGCGGGCAGGGGCACCGGGAGACAGGCACATTGAAAAGTTCGTGTCCCTGGGAGATAATCGGCGTATCCATGCCCCGTGTTCCTGCCGTGGGAGCGTGCGGACGTTCACCATGCCTGCGGGGGAGGGCGCTCTGCCTGCGCAGGCAGGGAGGGCGCGCCGGTCCTTAACGCCGTGCCGCGCTGTCCTCTGGCACCTTTTTTGCTGATCCGTCTATGCCTCCTGTCCGCTGCCAACGCTATTGGCGGCACCGCCACTGCCACGGACGGGCCGGAGATATGCCCTGAACTTTTTTAGCCCTCTGCCAAGGAGGCATCATGATAAGCCGCGAGACCGCCAACACGCTTCTGGAAGAATTTGCCCGCCAGCAGGAGATCGGACCCCTGCAGCTCGATGAGGACAATTACTGCGCCCTGGCATCGGCCGACGACCATGTGGTGCACCTGCGTTTCGACGAGGGGCAGGGCACGTTCATCGCCTTCGGCAGCATAGGCGCGCTTTCCGGGGATGAGGAAGTGGCCCTGCGGGAGCTGCGGGCCCTGCTCACCGCCAACCTCATGTGGCAGGATACCCAGGGCGCCACCATCACCCTGGCCCCGGAGAGCGACACCGTGCTGTTGCAGCAGATGTGGCTGCCCGAGCAGGCCACGGCGGACAAACTGGATGCCTTCCTGCAATCCTTTGCCCTGTCGCTGGACTTCTGGACGCAGCGCTGCGCGACCCTGGGCGACACCGTGATGGAGAGCGAGCAGCCCTTTTATGTGAAGGTCTAGGAGGGAGCCATGCCTATCGATTCCATAGCCAACCTGCGCCATCTGAGCCAGGCCCGGGGCAGCTTCGTCCGCCTCGAGCAGGGCACGGACAGGCTCCAGACGACGACCGTCAGGGCCCGCTTCTGGCAGTGGTCGCAACGCAGCCAGGAAAAGGCCGGGAACAGGGCCGCGGCCGAGCGCGTGCGCGACAGCGTCTGCGCCTATTGCGGCAAGGCCGAGGGCACGCGTTTGTTCAACCAGTACATCGGCAGGAAGTCCCTGGAGGGCAGGGCCTTTACCGGCGCCAACCTGTCCAGGCTTCTGGATGCGGCCGCGGAGCGCAATCTTGCCTGTCTGGGGCGCGGCATGGTGGCCACGGGGCGGCGGGCCCTCCGGCCGGAGCTCATGGCGGAGCTGGGCCGGGCCGGTGTGGATCCCGACTATTTCGTCAGCCTCGTGAGCCGGGGCGTGCGTCTGGTGGGGAACGATTCCTGGGGGCAGCAGGCCGTTGCGGAGGCCGAGCGGGAGCTTGCCTCGGTCTCCTGGGCGGTGGACGCCATGCGCGGGGATCTGGACACCTTCCAGGCAAGCCTGCCCGCAGGCGCGGAGGGCGTGGCCGGGGTGCTCCATTGTCTGGAAGGGCTCAAGGCACAGCTGGATACCAAGCGGGACATCATGGCCGCCCAGAAGGCGCAGAGCCCCTTCACGGCCGGGAACGTGCGCCTTGCCTTCCGGCAGATCTATGCCGCCTGCGAGCGGGTCATCGGGGAGCATGTGCGCCAGACCGATAAGGAGCTGGGCAGTCTGGATCCCGCTTCGGGCACGGGCATGCGCCTGGCGGAACGGGCCCGGGACCTCAACAGGCTGATGGCGGCCATGCAGGACAAGATGGCCGATCCGCCCGGGCTGCGGGGCCTGGCCGATGGGGAACGCGTCCCCGATGCCGTGATGGAGACCTTCAACGCTCTCCCCGGAGAGCTGGGCAAGGAGCTGCACCGGCTGCTGCCCGACCTGTCGGCGGGGAAGCTGGCCAAGGCGATCAAGGAGGCCCATATCCAGGTGCTCAACGAACAGGACTGGGGCGTCATCCGGCGCGACCTGCAATATCTGGGGCGCGGGGGCGCGGGCGTGACGGCCACCTCCACCATCACGCCGGCCCGCCATATCGGGGCCGTGGGCGGCCAGCCCGGCCCCATCGGCCGGGAGATGGCCCGGCACGGCATCAACGGCGTCTCCTGCGAGGACAGGGGCCGGCCCGATCATGCCCTGAACCTGGCCCGCACGGAGATCGCCGTGGGCGGCAATACCCTGTTCCAGGGCCTCCGGCACGGTATCAACAGCGCCTATTCCATCAAGGATCCCGCGGCCAGAAGGGCGGCCAACGCCACCCGCGCCAGAGAGATCTTCGCGGCGGCCCTGCAAAGCTCCCCGAAGCTGGCGGACGTCCAGCGCAGGCTGGCGGCGGATGCCGATGCCGTCATCGACCTGCCCCTGCTCTCCACCAGCCTGGTCACGCCCGATGTGCCGCGCGAGATCTTCGGCACGTCGGAAAAGACCTATCTGGCCGAGCAGTGCGCCTCGTGGAAGGATGCCTGCGGGCCTGACGGCACCTGCACGGTGAACGTGGTCCTGCCTGACGGGCAGGAAAGGGCGGTCAAGGTCAGGCCGCAGGTGCTCACCTTCAATTTCGGCGTGAACACCGGCGCGCAGGGCGGGCTCCAGGGCCTGATCGGCGGCTGGGGCACGTCCGACCGGTACAACAGGGAAGCCATGACACTGCTTTTCGGGGACGACATGTTCGGCGGGATGGTGGCGACGTATCTTGCCCGGTCGGACATCTCCGCCCGGGACAGGCAGAACGTGCAGGCCCTGCGCTACGAGATCCACGCGCTCTGGGCCACCGGGGGCTACAGGATGAGCGGGGCAGACCCCTATCGGCTGCCTGCGCGCCTGGCCATGCTGGGACACATCATGGGCATGATGCCGCTGTTCAACTGCAAGAGCGGCAAGGACCGCACCGGGCAGATGGACGTGGCCTGCAAGACCCTGGCCCTGCAGATGCACGAGAACGGCGGGCTGCTGCCGCCCTTCGATGCGCCGCGCAGCCGCATGGATCAGCAGATCTTCCAGCAGGTGGCCATCAACGGCGGCAATCTGGAGATGCAGCGCCTGAACACCGGTCTGGCAGGCTTCAAGACCAAGGGCGTGGACGGTCTCGATGCCCTGTTCACGGACGAGGCCCGGGAGATCCACCGGGGCCTCAGCAGCTATGTGAAGGCGTGAGCCGCCGGCACCAGCAGGCGCCCTGTCGCCGGCTTCTGGACGCAGCGCTGTGCGTCCCTCTGCCTTCTCCACGCATCCCTTCTTTTCCGATCCACATCCAGGGGCGGGCTTGGGCCTGCCCCTGTCGTTTTTATATTGGCCGGTCCGAATGTCATCCATCCCATCGGATGCGTCCTCCCCGGGCCTGCGGCACGCTCCCGTCTGTTTTCCCAGCCCTTATGAGCGGTTTTTGAAGGGGTGGGGGAGCGCGAGGGGGCGGGGGAACTTTTTTCCGCCAGGAAAAGTTCCCCCGCCCCCTCGTCCATCCCGGCAGGCGTGCCTGCCGTACCGGGCCTTTCTTTTCAGTTGTCCGTTACATGCCCCGGGCGCGCAGCCAGAGCTGGAGCACGAGCAGCGTCCAGAGCGGCTTGCGCAGGTCGGCCTTGCCGGAGCAGTGGGCGTCCACCAGGGAGCGCACGGCCTCGGGCCGGAACAGGCCCTGGGCACGCAGGCGATCGGGAGCGAAGAGCTCTTCCATGAGCGGCCGCATGCGCCCGCGCAGCCAGGCCGCCACGGGGATCTGGAAGCCGCGCTTGTTGCGGTGCAGGATCTCGGGCGGCAGCACATCGGTGAAGGCCTTCTTGAGCAGGTATTTGCGCTGGAAACCGTGCAGCTTGTGCCGGATGGGCAGGCGGGCCACATATTCGGCAAAATCCTTGTCCAGGAAGGGCGCGCGCACTTCCAGCGAGTGGAGCATGGAGCAGCGGTCCACCTTGACCAGGATGTCGTCCAGCATGTACTGGCGGGCATAGACGTGGAAGGCCCGCGCCAGGGGCGAGGGACCGGCGGGCCAGTGCTCGAACTGTTCCCGCGTGGGCGCGAAGAGGTTCTCGCGGCGCAGGAAGTCGCGGTCGGGCCGGGCCAGCAGTTCGGCCTGCATCTCGGGCGTGAAGGCCGTGAGCAGGGTCTGCACCCGTTCCCAGGCCGGAGCGTGGGCGCCGCGCAAGAAGGTCTCCACCGCCAGACGGGGATTGATGTATCCGGCCGAGGCGGGCAGGAGCCGGGTCAGGGGCTCGATGACGCCGCGGCGCACGATGCCGGGGATGGCGTTGTACCATTCGGCGATCTTGAAGGCGATGTAATGCTCGTACCCGGCCCAGAGCTCGTCGGCACCGTCGCCGCCCAGGGCCACGGTGACTTTTTCGCGGGTCACGCCCGAAAGCAGCCAGGTGGGCGCCACCGAGGCGTCGGCCATGGGCACGTCCATGCGGCTGATGATGTCCGGCAGATGCTCGGCGCAGTCTTCGGCCGAGAGCACGCGCTCGTGATGGTCGGTGCTCCAGCGCCGGGCCACCACGCGGGCGTAGCGGCTCTCGTCGTAGCTGGCCTCGGTGAAGCCGATGGAAAAGGTCTTGATGGGCGTGGCAGACTGCCGGGCCATGAGACCGGCCACGATGGACGAGTCGATGCCGCCGGAGAGGAAGACCCCCAGGGGCACGTCACTGACCATGCGGCGGGCCACGGCACGGGTGAGCAGCTCGTGCACGTCGGCGCAGATGTCGGCCTCGGAGCGGCGGTCGGACTCATCGGCCGGGGGCAGGTCCCAGTAGCGGCGGATGCTCAGGCGTCCGTCCTCCACCAGCAGCCAGTGCGAGGGCGGCAGGCTTTTGGCCTCGCGGTACATGGTGTCCGGGGTGGGCACATATTCGTAGGCCAGGTAACGCATGACGGCCTGCGGATCGAGGGTGAGCTCCAGCCCCGGCACGGCGGCCAGGCAGTTGAGCTCCGAGCCGAAGAACAGGCTGCCCTGCTGCAGGGTGTAGAAGAAGGGCTTTTTGCCGAAGCGGTCACGGGCGCAGAACAGACGGCGGCGGGGGGCGTCCCAGAGGGCGAAGGCGAACATGCCGTCGAAGCGCTGGAGGCAGTCCGTGCCCCAGACGCGGTAGGCCTGGAGGATGACCTCCGTGTCGGAATGGCTGCTGTGGAAGCGGGCGCCCGCCTGCAGCAGCTCCTGCCGGAGCTCGGCGAAATTGTAGATCTCGCCGTTGAAGACGATGCAGAGCTCGCCGTCCACGTCCTGCATGGGCTGGCTGCCGCCGGAAAGATCGATGATGGACAGGCGGCGGTGCCCCAGGCAGACGGGCCCTTCCTGCCAGATGCCGCTGCCGTCGGGGCCGCGGTAGGTGATGACGTCGGTCATGGCCCGGACATGGGCCCGGGCGTCCTCGTTCAGGGGCTGGCCGTCAAGACGGCAGATACCGGCTATTCCGCACATGGCATATCCACAGGGCGTACCGGAGGGTCAGGCCGCCGGCCGCCGGTTGCAGGTGTCGGGAAAGGGCTCCGTCAGGCAGGCCGTCACGGAGCGGGAAACAGGGGAGCCGCGTGCGCCCCCGGCAGGGGGAGCGCCTGCTCCCGCGCCAGGCGTCCGGCCGGGGTGGCCGGAAAGACGACGGGCGGCGTCCGGCAGCGGCAGGCATCCCTGCGGGGCCTGTCATGCGATGCCGCCGGGCTGGGGACACGGCCTTTGCCCGGGGAGTACCGCCCCGCGTCGGGGCCCGTCTCCCGGCGGCCGGGACCGCCGCAGGAGGGGACGCCCCGGCAGGGCATCCGGCAAAAAACGCGCTGGGGGACCGACGGGGCCGGGGAAGGGGAAGGGCCTCCCGCACGGCGGCAGGGCCCCTTCCGGCTCGGCTGATCCCTCCCTAAACGTCCGGGCCATGCGTGGTGCGCCACTGCGTGTACTGCCGGCAGTAGAGCTCCTGCAGGGCCGCGATGTTGGTCTCGGTATCGAACATGCGGAAGACCAGCTCGCGCCCGGCCCGGGCCATGCGCAGGGCCGCCTCGCGGTCGGAGAGCATGCGGCGGACGGCATCGGCCAGGGCGGCGGGGTCGCGCTGGGGGATGAGGTAGCCGGTCTCGCCGTCACGGATGACCTCGCTCACGCCGCAGACATCGGTGGCCACCACGGGCATGCCGCAGGAAAGGGCCTCCATGATGACATTGGGGATGCCGTCGCGGTCGCCGTTGGTGTGCACCACGCTGGGCACCACCAGCATGTCGTGTTCTTCCATGAAGGTACGGATGCGGTCATTGGGCACGAAGCCGGGCATGTCCACCAGATCTTCCAGATGCAGGCGCTTGCGCATCTCCACCAGCTTGCGCTTCCAGCTGCCGTCGCCCACCAGGGTCAGGCGCACGGGGAAGCCGTCGTCACGCAGACGGGCCACGGCCGTGAGCAGCTCGGGGAAGCCCTTGGTGCGGGCAAAGCGGCCGATGGCCAGCAGGCGGTAGGGCTTCTGGAAGGGGGCGCGGCAGTCCACGCGGCGGCCCAGGGTCAGGCCGTTGTAGATGACGTGCACCTTGTCCTTCTGTCCGGCGGGGCAGAAGCTCTGGAGCCAGGGCCTGTTGGCCATGTTGTTGGTGCGGATGAAGAGGGCGTCGCGGGATTTTTCAGCCAGGATGCCGTCCTGCGGATATATGTCGCCCGCGCGGCCGGTGAAGGCGAAGGGGATGCCCGACAGGCGCGAGGCCACCCAGACGGCGGTGGCGGGACCGTTGCCCCAGGAGGAGTGCAAAAGCTCGATGCCGTCACGCCGGGCCTCTTCGGCCAGCAGGAAACCGGCCAGGAAGCACCAGAGGTTCTCGGCATAGGCTTCCAGATTGCGCATCTTGCGGAACAGGCCCCGGCGCAGCAGGGTCTTGACGGTCTCGCGGTCGCGCTTCCAGGCGCGCCAGAAGGCCTTGAGCAGGCGCAGGGTCGCCCCGGCGCCGAAGCGTTTGACGGGCCCGGCGTAGTTCTTCATCTCGTCGCTGCAACCGCGCAGCTTCTCGCCGTACATGGTATAGACGCGGATATCCATGCCGCGCCGGACCAGCTGCTGGATCTCGCGGAAGACGAAGGTCTCGGAGGAGAGGGGGAACCAGAGCAGGACATAGGCCATACGGGGGGACAGCATAGGGACCTCGGATGGGCAGGATGTTGGGGAAGAAAAAAAAGGCCGGGCAGGGTGCCCGGCCTCGTGCTGCGCGACAGACTAGGCGTTCTGGTCGTCCTGGTGCTCGCGGCGGAATTTCTCCACGATCTCCCGGGCCACGGGGATCTCTTCGACCACGGTGTCGATGGTCTTGCGGATCTGTTCTTCCGTGTGGGAGGCGGAAAGGAAGAAGCGCAGGCGGGCGGCGCCTTCCTTCACGGCGGGGAAGGTGATGGGCATCACATAGATGCCGCGGGCGAAAAGGCGGGTGGCCAGGAAGCCGCTGACCATGGAGTCGCCCACCATGATGGGCACGATGGCGTAGCCCTGGGCGGCGCCGGTATCCAGGCCCTTTTCCTGGGCGTAGTTCAGGAAGTACTGGGAGATGCTCTGGAGCTTGTGCACGCGCTCGGGCTCGCGCTGCATGAGTTCCAGGGCCTTGTGGCAGGCGGCGGCCACGATGGGGGGCATGCCCACGCTGAAGACGAAGCCCGGGGAACCGTACTTGAGGTATTCCACCAGCTCCTTGCGGCCGGCGATGAAACCGCCGCACCCGCACATGGCCTTGCTGAGGGTGCTCATCCACATGTCCACTTCGCTGGGGTCGATGCCGAAGTATTCGTGCACGCCGCGGCCGGTGGCGCCCAGCACGCCGAAGGAGTGGGCCTCGTCCACCAGCAGCATGCAGTCGTATTTCTTCTTCAGCTCGATGATGCGCGGCAGGTCGGGGATGTTGCCGTCCATGCTGAACAGGCCTTCGGTGACGATGCAGGCGCGCTTGTGCTTGCCGCGGTGTTCCTTGAGCATCTTCTCCAGGGCATCGCAGTCGTTGTGCTCGTAGGAGTAGCGGTCGGCGCCGGAAAGCCGGGCGCCCTGCATCAGGGAGTTGTGGGCAAGGCCGTCATAGAAGATGGCGTCGCGGTGGCCGAAGAGGAAGCCCAGGGTGGAGACGTTGGTGGCGTGGCCGCTCACATAGGCGATGCAGTCCTCGACGCCGTAGAAGTCGGCCAGGGCGCGTTCGAGCTGGCGGTGGGGCGGACGTTCGCCGCCCACCAGGCGGCTGGCGCCGGCGGAGCTGCCGAAGACCCTGGCGGCCTCGGTGACGGCCTCGGTGATCTCGGGGTGGGTATTGAGGTCCAGATAATCGTAGGTGGAGAAGTTGATGTACTCCTTGCCATTGATCACAGTGGTGGCCTTAGCCGCCCGCTCGTGACACAGGAAGAGCGGGTTTTCCATGCCCATCTTGGCACCCATTTCCACCATGCGCTCAAACGACAGTTTGGAGCGTAACCGTGTGAAACTGCTGGTGCCGCTCTCCTGGGCGTTCTGGCTGGAGTGGTTTTCTTTCATTCCGGATCCTCTCAGATATAGTATAAAAACCGTACGTTACAGGTGACGTACAGTAAACGTTCCGGGCAAACTGCCCGCAGAAATTGTTTTTAACGGCTCACCATATCCCAAGAGGCGCACCAAGGCAAGCGGGAAAGGCGCCCGGGCGGCGCGGGCTGGACAAGAGGCCCAAGATGGCCTAAAATTTGCTTTTACATTGTGATAGCATGGCCGCGGCTCCCCTGGGCAGCGGGCTGTACATACCGGACCCCCTCCGGGTCCCCTACCCGCCGGTGGCGGTATTCCCGGTATCCTGTGATGCAACGACCCGAATCGTGCGGAGCGTCTGCGGCTCTCGAACTCTGGCCCCTTCCCGGCCACGGGGACGCCGACAGCGGCGCCTCCTGCCGCCTGCTCCTCCAAGAAGCTCTGTGCCTGCCCCCGCTCCGGGGCCGGGCGCCCCGTCTCGTCCTCAGTCCCGCCGGAAGCGAACAGGCCACAGCCGCCGCGCTGGACATGCTCCGTCCTCTGGCCGCCGCTCTCCGGCCCGGCCTTGAGCCCGAGGTCCTCCCGGCCGTCCCCGGTCCCGCCGATCTGGCCCGGCTGGCCGCGGAAGGCCGCCCCGTGCTGCTCCTCCAGCCCCGTGCCGAAGGCCCCTGGGAAGGCATGCTGCTGGCCCGCAGGGACGAGGCGGCGGCCCCCGAGGCGGAAGCGGCCGTGGTGGACGTGCCCGGCACGCCCGCGCCGTCCTGTGAGCCCGGGGACGGGGAGATCGCCTGCGACGGCGTGCGCTTCGCCGATCTGCCGCACGGCGGGAGCATCTGGCATGCCGGGTCCCTGGTGCCTGCCTGGCGCCAGGAACTGCTGGCCCTCGGGGCCCGTCCCGATGCCGCGGCCCTCGACGCCATGGGGCAGCGGGGCATCTGGCTGCAGCCGCAGGGCGACGTGCCGCCGCTGGCCGTCATGTGCTGCGGCCAGGGGGCCGTATGGCCCGGCATGGGCCGCGAGCTCTACGACCACTTCCCGGCGGCCCGGGCCGCCATGGACCGCATCGCCCGCGCCGCCGACTGGGACGTGCTGGCCCTGCTGGACGAGACCGATGTGGAAAAGATCGGCCTGACCCGCTGGCAGCAGCCCTACCTTTTCCTGCTGGAATATGCCCAGTGGAGCCATCTGGCCTCGCTGGGGCTGCGGCCCTCCCTCATCTGCGGGCACAGCCTGGGCGAGCTCATCGCCCTGTGCCTGGCCGGCGTCTACGAGCCGGAAGTGGCCTGGTACATCCTGGACACCCGCTCCACCCACATGGCCGAACTGGAGGCCCGCGCCACCCGCGAGACCGGCATGATGGCCGTGCCCGCCGAGGCCTCGGTCATCGAGGAGGCCCGCAGGACCTGGCCCCAGCTCTACGTCTCCAATTACAATTCCCCGCGCCAGTTCATCATCAGCGGCCCCCGCGACGTGCTGCTGGAGGCCCGCAAGAGCCTGCGCAAGCGCCGCATCCCGGCCATTATGCTCAACGTGAGCCTGGCGTTCCACCATCCCAGCATGCGCGTGCTGCGCGACATGTCCCTGCGCCGCCTCAACGCCCTGGCCATGCAGGCGCCGCAGATCCCCCTGCTCAGCTGCATCACCACGCGCCCCTATCCCGACGACCAGCCCGGCATCTGCGAACACATCGGCGACCTGGACGAGAATTCCGTGCGCTGGGTGGAATGCGTGCAGGCCATGTGGCAGCGCGACGGCATCCGGCATTTCGTGGAGATGGGCCCGCAGGATACCCTGTGCGGCCTGGTGAACGACATCGAGCCGCAGGCCCTGTGCCTGGCCGCCGGCCGCAAGGGCAAGGAGGCCGAAGGCATGCGCCAGACCTGCGCGCGCCTCTATGCCCTCGGGCACCTGACGCATGACGGCGTGGCCCGCCACCGCCAGCGCTGGCTGGACGCGGCCCCCGCTCCGGCGGCCGCGCCCGAGGTCCCCGCCGCCCCGGCGGCGTCCGCCCCCGCCCGGGACGAGCTGCCCGAGGCCGCCCGCACGGTGATGGGTATCCTGGCCGCCGCCTGCGGCCGTGAGGCGGCCTCCCTGAAGCCGGAGATGGATCTGCGCTACGACCTGGCCCTGCGCTCCAGCCGCTTCCCGCTCATCGTGCAGGAAGTGGAGGAGGCCCTGGGCATCACCGTGGATTTCGAGGCCCTGCTGCATGTGGCCACCGTGGGCGATCTGCTGCGGGTCCTGGCCAGCCTTGCCCCGGCGGAGGAAGCGCCCGGAGAGGCCGCGCCCCTGAGCGCGCCGCGGCACGGCTCCGGGGAGGATCTGCCGCCCCTGTGCTGCTTCGACCTGGGCTGCTGCGACGAGGACGGGCAGCCGCTGCCCCTGGCCCTGGACCCGGCGGCCCGCGGCATGGGCGCCCATGCCGGTGACGTGGTGGCGGTCTGGGGGCCCGAGGCCCATCGCCTGCCCCTGGCCGAGCTGCTGGGTTCGCTGGCGCCCCTGGGCATGACCTTTGCCCTGCCCGGGGCCGCGCTGGAGGCCTGCCTGCCGCTGGAGAAACTGGGCGGCCATCTGTACGGCCTGCCCGCCCTGACCTCCTTCACGGCCCTGCCCGAGGCGGTGCACCGGGCCTGCGGGCGCCTGGACGGCATCCTGCTGTGCGCGCCCGCCGGCGGGGACCTGCCCGCTGACGCGATGGAGGCGCTGTGCCGTTCGGCCAGGGCCTGCGGGGTGCGCTATGTGTATGCCCTGCGCTGGCTGCATGCCGGTGGCGCGGCCCATGCCGCCCCCTGGCAGGAGGCCGGCGAGGCGGCCGCCCGCGAGCTGGACCTGCCCTGGCGGGTGGTCTGCGTGGACGACGGCGGCCGCCCCCCCATCCCGCGCGAACTGGGGGACCTGCTGGCCAGGGCCCTGACGCACGGGACGTCCGACAGGGTGCTCTGGCGGCGTGCCCCGGCCGGTGCGCCTGTCCGTGACTGGCAGTGGCTGGAGCGGCCGGAACTGTTCCCGCGGGTCTTTTCCGCCGCCGTGGCGCACGAGGCCATGCCCTGGCCCGAAGCCGCCCGGCCCTCGTCCCGGCAGATGCTGGCCTGTGCCCAGTTTTCCCGTTATGCCGATCCGCGCCTGGCCGGGCATGGCGCCCTGCCGCCGGACGGGCAGCCCTGGCTGCCCCTGAGCGAGATCTTGCAGACCATGCTGGAGAGCGGCCGCCTGCAGCTGCCCTGGCTGGAAGCCACCGGCTTTTCCGACCTGCGCTTCGCGGCGCCCCTGCCCCTGCCCCGGGGCGTGACCCGTGAGTGCCGCATCTCGGCACGTTCCCAGTCCTGGCTGCTGCAGGACGGCGTGATGACGCGCATGTGCCGCGTGCGCCTGCACAGCCGTGACCTGGCTCCCAATCTGCGGCGCATCAACCATTTTTCCCCCCTGGCGCGGGGCATGGTCTTCCTGGCCGCCGCGGCGGGGAGCCTGCCGCCCCTGTGGCCCGGAGAGATGGCGGCCACGGGCCCCGACCTGCCGCTGGACGGCTTCTATGCGGACTGCGGCATGGCGGAAGGCTGGCGCTTGCTGGAGCACCTGGCTCCGGCAGGCCCGGACATGTGGCAAGGCAGGTTCGACGGCGCGGCGCAAGGCATTGCCCCTGCTGGAAAATCCGGCTATTGTAGCTTGCTGGCCGCTGTGGATGCCATTGTGCAGGCTGCCTGCCGCATCATGGAAGAGACCGTCCCCCGGGCGGGGGCCCCGGAAGGGGGGACGCTCTGGCCGCAGGAATGGCGCCTGAGCGGCATCGGTTTCATCCGTTTCGCGGATGCCGTGCTGCTGTGCGGCGCCCTGATGCCCTGGCGCCTCCAGTTGCGGCGCGGCTGGGATGATGACCGCCTGCAGCGCTATGACGCCCAGGTCGTCGATGCGGACGGCCGGGTGCTGCTGACATTGCACCAGATGGAATTCGAAAAGGACGTCCGGCCGCAGGAAGGCGCCGGTGCCTAATGTTTTTCGCAAGGGAATGACCATGACGAAAAAAATGGTTCGCTGGAAACAGGGACTGGCCGTGACGGCCTTGTGCGCCGGGCTGGCACTTTCGGGATGCGCGTCGCAGAAAGCCGGGTCGGATGCCCCGGAGCTGCCCGCCAAGCACTGGCTGGAAAACGTGCCCGGTGTGCCGGTGGAGAACAAGAGCAAGCTCGAGGCCGTCATCCCCAACCTTTATGACCCGGCCAAGAAATTCTCGTTCGAGGATTGCGTGTTCCTGACCATCCAGCAGTCGCCCCTGCTGGTCAACAGCGCCGTGGAACTGGAGATCAAGCGCCTGGCCCTGACCGACGCTGTCTGGAAGTACCTGCCCGAGCCGCGCATGACCGTGGAAGTGGGCAATACCCTGACCTATTACAACTCGGGCCGCGACGACGTGCCCAGCAATTACGGCAAGGTCGTGCCCCGCATCGGCTTTTACGCCGCATTCCCCAATCCCCTGGAATCCTATTTCAACCACCAGGCCCAGAAGATCCTTGTGAACCTGGCCATCTCCACGCACCGCAAGGCCGTGGGCGAGGCCATCTACAACGTGGCCCAGTCCTATCTGCGCCTGGAAGCCAAGGGCGAGATCCTGCGCATCCAGAAGGAAGTGGCCCCCCTGGCCAGGGAAACGACCCGCTACTGGCAGCAGCTGGAGTCGGCCGACGGCCGGCAGGGCGTGTCCCTCAACCTGGCCCAGCAGCACGAGCGCGAAGTGGAGCTGACCAGCGAGCGCATGACCATGGAAGAGGTCATGGAACGCACCAGCCTCAAGATCCTGGCCGGTGTGGAGCCGCAGCAGCGCCTGAACATCGACAGCAAGAGCGCCAACGACATCCTGCGCGGCTTCAACGGCAAGGATTACCGCTGGGAAGACCGCTGGCTGGTCACGGAGGACAACCTGCTGCTGCGTTCCCAGATTCGTCTGGGCGATTACAACATCATGCTGGCCTGGGCCGAATATGTGCCCGACATGACCATCCGCGTGGACAAGAACCCGCCCGCCGGCCAGTATCAGCCCGCTGACGGCCGGGAAGACTATTTCTGGCGCCTGACCTTCGACTTCCCGCTCATCGACTGGAACCGCCGTTACCGCGGCGTGCAGGCGGCCCGCATGAAGAAGGCCCAGGCGTTCCACGAGCTGTCGCGCAAGCGCACGGACTATTCCAACACCTGGCTGCAGTGCGAACAGCGCGTGGCCCTGGCCGAGACCAACCGGCGTCTGGCCAAGGTCCATTTCGAGACGGCCGAGATGCGCTACAAGGAAGCGCGTATCTCCTTCGAGACCGGCCTGGGCGACATGCCCGCCATGACCTCCGCCCATGAGGCCATGGTGCAGAGCCGCATCAAGCTGGTGGAGGCCGAACTGGAGCTCAAGCTGGCCAATCTGGAATGGATGTATGTCGCCAACCTCTTGCAGGAACGCTTCCTGGGCCTGCCTGCCACGGAGATCGAAAAATAATGAAGAGACTGACCGTATCCTGGGCCCTGCTGGCCTGTCTGCTGCTGGCCGTCCCGGCCATGGCCGTGGAGACCACCGCCACCGGCAAGGTGGTGGCCACCGTGACGCGTGACGTGCGCCTGCCCTTCAATGCCGTCATCGACGAGGTGCTGGTCCGTCCCGGTGACGCCGTCAAGTCCGGTGATCCTCTGGTGCGCTATCATCTGCAGGACGAGGCCGAGCGCGTGCTGCAGCGCGAGGTGACCACCGGTGCCGCCACCGAGAGCCTGCGCGGCCAGATCCTCGATTTGGAACGCGAGCTGGTGCAGACCCGCGCCGAGCGCAACCGCGCCAGCCAGCTGGCCGCGTCCGGTCTGGGCTCGCGCCAGGCCCTGGGACGCCTGGAGGAAAACGTGCGCTCCCTGCAGCACCGCATCGAACTGACCCAGCTCTCCATCAAGAAGAGCGAAGAGAGCTTCCGGGCCCGCCTGAAGGAACTGGAAGGCTATTACGGCCAGCCCATCCGGGAAGGCGAGATGCTGCCGGACCAGCTGGTGCTGACCTCGCCCATCGACGGCTATGTGCTGCAGCTCATGCCCAACCTCAACCCCGACGTGCTCCTGCCCGCCCAGGCCACGCCCGTGACCGTGGGCCAGCTGGACCCCGTGCTGATCCAGGTGCCGGTCTATGAAGGCGACCTGGGCCGCATCAAGGAAGGCGGCCATGCCCGGGTGGAGATCCCCTCGCTGGGCGACAAGGTGTTCTCGGCCACCATCACGGAGATCTCGTGGATCTCGACCAACATGGACGTGGCCCAGCCCTCCTACTATACGGTGGAACTGACCGTGCCCAACAGCCAGCTTGAGCTCAAGCCCGGCTTCAAGGCGCTGGTGCGCTTTGGCGCTGCCGAGTAGCCCATGAAGCTGAAAAGCCTGCCGCGCCAGCTGGGGTACATCCTGGGGGCCCAGTGGACCAGGGACCTTTCCTGGACCATCTTCACCATCCTGCTGGCACGGCGCAGCCCCGAGATGCTGGGGCAGATCGCCGTGGCCCTTTCCTGCGGCTATCTGGTCAAGACCGTCTCGGACGTGGGGCTCAACGACTTTTTGCTGTCCACCTTCGCCCGCCGCGAGGAGCGTCCCCGGACCCTGCTGGGCGAGGTGACGGGCCTCAAGACCTGTTTCATGCTGCTGGCCCTGGTCGTCACCTGGTTCGTGACGGGCTGGCTGGGCTACAGCTTCGAGCTGCGGCTCATCGTCCTGTTCATCGCCACCGGTTTCGGCCTCGACGGGGTGACGGATTCCTTCTTCGCCCTCTGCCAGGCCCGCGGACGGCAGGACGTGGAGATGCGCATCCGCGTGCCTTCGGCCCTGCTGGGCATAGGCTACGGCATCGTCTGCGTGGTGGCCGGGGCGCCCCTGATCTTCATCGCCCTCTACAAGCTCATCGAATCCGTCCTCTGCACGGGCTTCGCCTTCCGTGCCCTGGGGCGCAACCCCTTCGTGGGTTTCGGTTACGACAACGTGCGGGATCTGGCCGTGAAGATGAAGAGCGGTTTCATCTTCACCATCATGGCCGCCTGCGCCATGTTCTACAACAAGATCAACGTCTTCTTCCTCAAGAACTACGGCGGCGACGCCGCCGTGGGCGGCTACAACGTGGCCTGGGAGACCGTGGAGGGCCTGTCCGTGCTGGTCTCCAGCGCGCTGCTCGGCAAGGTCATCTTCCCCCTGCTGGCCCGCTACTGGGCGCAGGACAGGGCCGCGTTCCGCCAGCTGGCGGGGCAGACGGCCCGCTCGCTCTGGGCGGCCTCCCTGCCGCTGATCTTCCTGATCTGCGTGGAGAGCGACCGCTTCCTGCCCACCATCTACGGCCCGGGCTACGAGATGGCCGCCACGGCCCAGCGCCTGCTGACGCCCTGCCTGGCCACGGCCTTCCTGCACAACCTGGCCGCCTACGCCATGATCGGCATGAGGAAGCATACCCTGCTGCTCTTCTTCTATCTGAGCGGGCTGGTGGTCAACATCGTCTGCTGCCTGACCATCATCGAGCCCATGCCGCTGGAAGGGGCCGCGCTTTCCCTGACCGCCACCAAGGTCTGGGTGGCCATCCTCACCGTGGGGTATTTCCAGTGGGTGGCCCGCCCCATGAGCCCGGGACAGTGGCTGCTGATGCTGGCCGCCATCGCCGTGGCCGTGGGCCTGTGGTGGTCGCTGGGCATGGTTTTGGGCCTGCCGCGCGAAGTGGCGGAACTGGCCGGGCTGCTGCCCCTGCTGGCACTGTTCTGGTACTGGCGGCCGCCGCCGGCCTTTGAGAAGGAGCAGCGCCAGGAGGCCTGAACATGGAACGACGCGGCTTTCTCAAATCACTGGCAGGTGCCGGCCTGGGGCTGGGGATGCTCCCGGCGTGGGGAGCTGCGGCCCCGGCACAGGCAGCCGGTGTGGAGGATTGCCTTGCTGTGGTCGTGGACGTGGATGCCTGTACGGGCTGCGGGGCCTGTGTGCGGGCCTGCCATGAGCGGACGGCCGCCCGGGTGCCCCAGCCGGTGTCGCCCATCCCGGTCTCGCGCTGGGGCCGGGACAGGAAGTCCGACTGGTGGGGGCGGCGCAGCGTCACGGACCGCCTGACCCCCTACAACTGGCTGTACCTGCAATCCTGCACCGTGCAGACGGCCCGGGGCGAGCGCCGGATATTCATGCCCCGCCGCTGTCTGCAATGCCTCAACCCGCCCTGTGTCAGCCTGTGTCCCCTGGGGGCCGCCCGGCAGCGTCCCACGGGCGCCGTCTATACGGAGACCTCGCTGTGCTTCGGCGACAGCCAGTGCATCGCCGTCTGTCCGTGGCATATCCCGCGCCTCCAGGCCGGGGTGGGGCCGTACCTGCACCTGGCGCCCGGCTATCTGGGCTATGGCCAGACCTTCAAGTGCGATTTTTGCGAAGACATCATCAGCGACGGCCGGCCCCCGCTCTGCGTGGCGGCCTGCCCGCACGGCGCCCAGCATTTCGGCCCCCATGCGGAGATGACGGCCCTGGCCCGCCGCATGGCGGAGGAACGGCACGGCGACCTTTTCGGCCTGCAGGAGAACGGCGGCACCTGCCTGATCTATGTCTCGTCCGTCCCCTTCCGGGATATCGAGGCCTCCCTGCTGCGGCAGGGGCTTGTCTCCGCCGGACGGCCCAGCCTGCGCCCGGCCGGGGCCAGTCTGGAACGCGAGAACAGGCTCGTGGGCACCGTGCTGGCCGCACCGCTGGCCGGGGCCGCCCTGGCCGGCCTGCGTCTGCTGCGCGACCACTGGAGGGACAAGGATGAAGACTGAGCGCCGTCCGCTGTTCGGTTTCCTGTTCCGTCTGCTGTGGCGGATCAGCGTGGTCTGGGCTGTGGTCAGCGGTTTCGCGCACCTGCCCGTGATCTACCGCTATGCCGAGGGCCTTTTCCCCTGGCTGCGGCCCGCGGCCTATTCGGGCACGGTGGCCCATTACTGGGCGGCGGCGGCCATGCTCTGCCTGACCAGCTATGCGGCCATCGTCTGGCTGCTCAGGGGGACGCGCAGCTACAGCCTGACCCCCTTCGGCATGCTGCGCCTGGTCCTGCTGGCCCTGCTCATGCTCTCCGGTCTGGGCCTGATCCTGCACAACTTCCAGGATTTTTCCTTCTACGGGCCCGTCTATACCCTCATCAAGCACTGCCATCTGGGCTGTGCCCTGCTCTGGGCGCTGCTGGTGCTCGTCCGTCTGGCCCGCCGCGGTCTCTGGTGGGACCGTCGCCGGGGCACGGGCCGCCGGGCCCGCGCGTGAGCTCGCCGGCCATGCCCGGCGATACGCCAGAGCACAACACTCATGGTTCCAGATAACGCAAAAAGACGCCCTCAGGGCGTCTTTTTGCGTTATCTGGCCCGTCCATTCGGACATCTGTTTTCAGCGCCCGGAGAGGCACGGCAAGAGCCTGGGGACGGTCTTCGCCGGGCCGTCGCCGATGCCCGGGACCGGTGTTCTTTTTGCCCGCCCCGGAAGGAAGCGCGTCTGGGGAGGATGGGGGGACGGGGGAAGGAGGCCCCAGGGGCGCGAGCAAAGGGCCTCCTTCCCCCGGAAAACGCTTTCCGCCTAAGCCTGTTCCCCGGCCTCGTTCTGGCGGGCGGCCTTGAGCTGGCCACAGGCGGCCTTGATGTCCTGTCCCTTGCTCTTGCGGATGATGGCCGTGATGTTGCGGTCCCAGAGGTACTGCTCGAAGGCCAGCACACGTTCCGGCGAGGGGGCCTTGTAGGGATCGCCTTCGGAGGGGTTGTAGACGATGAGGTTGAGTTTGCCCTTGACGTCGCTGACCACACGGGCCAGCTGCCGGGCCTGTTCCAGGCCGTCGTTGACGCCGCCCAGCAGCAGGTATTCGAAGGTGATGCGCTCGCGGGTCTTGAGCGGATAGGACTTGAGGGCCTGGAGCAGGTCTTCGAGGGGCCAGCGGGCGGCCTTGGGCATGATGCGGGCGCGCAGCTCCTGGGTGGGGGCGTGCAGGGACACGGCCAGATAGGCCAGGCCGCTTTCGCCCAGTTCGCGCAGGCCCTTCTCGATGCCGCAGGTGGAGACCGTGATGCGGCGGGGCGAGAAGTTCAGGCCCTTGTCGTTGTTGAGGCTCTCCAGGGCGCGCATGACGTTCTTGAGGTTGAGCAGGGGCTCGCCCATGCCCATGAAGACCAGGTTGCGCAGCACGGGCCAGTCGGGACGGGTATCGCCCAGATGCTCGCGGGCCACCAGGATCTGGCCCAGGATCTCGCCCATGCTCATGTTGCGTTCGAAGCCCATGGTGCCGGTGCTGCAGAAGGTGCAGGCCATGGCGCAGCCCACCTGCGAGGAGAGGCACTGGGTCCAGCGGCGCACGCCTTCGCGGGAGTCGCTGGGGATGAGCACGGTCTCCACTTCGGCGCCGTCCTGGAGACGGAGCAGGAACTTGGTGGTATCGTCGCTGCTCTGTTCCACGGTGACGATCTCGGGCCAGCGGATCTCGGCGCACTGGGCCAGACGTTCCCGGCAGGCTTTGGAGACATTGGTCATGGCGTCGAAATCGCGGGCCATCTTCTGCCAGATCCATTGCCAGACCTGGGCGGCCCGGAACTTGGGCTCGCCCAGCTCGTTCTGCATCCAGTCGGTGAGTTCGGGCAGGGTATAGTCGAGGAGGTTGATCATGGTCTTCGGGGATGCCACGGCAGGGCTCGGCCGTGGGTTGGAGGGACAGGCAGGGCGGCGGGACGACGGGGCCCCGTGCCCGGCGCAAGGGCCGCCTGCCGGAGACATGCCGGCGCGGGAATACGAGAGGGAGAGGGAGACGGCAGGGCGCCGTGCTTCCTCTCCCTGGATGGTCTTGCCGGGGCGGCCCGTTTGCGGGCGGGCGCCGCAGGACGCGGGAACGCGTCTAGCCCACGGACTTGCGGGCGTACTCGCACACGAAGTGCAGGGCCGAGGCGCGGTCCGTGACTTCGCCCGCGATCTGGGCCTGGAGCAGGGCATCGCGGATGACGCCCACCAGCGGGCCGGGGGCCAGCCTGGTCTCGCTCATGATCTCGTTGCCGTTGAGCAGGGGCTCCAGCATCTGTTCGGGGGTCTCGGCACGCTCCAGGTACTTCATGTTGTGGTTGAAGTAGGTGTAGCTGCCGTCGCGGGCCTGGATGTCGGCACGGGACATGGCGATGAGGCGCGGGTACTCGTCCAGGGCCTTGAAACGGCGGATGCCGCGGTCCGTGAGCATGAAGTGGAAGCGCATGTGGTAGCGCACCAGATGGCAGAGCAGGTCGATGTCCTCGGGGCTGAAGTGCAGGCGGCGCAGGATCTTGCGGGTGACCTTGGCGCCCACGCGGTGGTGCTGGTAGAAGGTCCACTGGCCGTCGAAGTATTCGCCGGTGAAGAGCTTGCCCACATCATGGAAGAGCATGGCCATGGTGCCCAGCCAGTCATAGTGGAAGCCTTCCTCGGGGTAGTGGCGCATGCACTCCAGGGTATGGTCGAAGACCGTCTCCTCGGTGTCCTCGTCATCGTTGCGGCGCTGGCGGATGCAGGCCAGGGCCGCCACTTCGGGGATGAGGCCCTGGAGGATGTGGGCATCGAACATGAGCTTCACGAAGCGGTACATGGACTCGGCGGCCACCTTGCGCCATTCGTCCATGATGTCGGCGGCGGGCACGTAGTCCAGCACGCGGGTGGACGAGCGCACGATGGCCAGCCAGGTGTTGGGCTCGATGGGGATGTCGAAGTTGGCGGCGAAGCGCAGGGCGCGGATGGCCAGCAGGTAGTTGTGGCGCAGGGTCTCGTCCGGCAGGCCGGTGAGCTGGATGAGGCCGCCCTTGACGTCCATGAAGCCGTCATAGACATCGCCGGTGGGGGCCGGGCTGCCGAAGCCGGTCATGCGCAGCTGCAGGCGCTCCTGGGGATCCATCATGCTGGCCATGGTGGGGGTGATGCGCAGCAGGGAAAGCTCGGGATGGCTGGCATCCTCCACTTCCAGGGCATAGAAACGGAAAAGCACGCCGTCTTTTTCCATCTGGGCGATGGCACGCTGGTCCGGCTCGACGCGGGCTTCGGGGAAGAGCTTGAGAAGCGTCTCGAGGTCGGGCTCACAGGCGATGTCCACAGCCAGCTGTTTGCTGTGCTTCAAAAGATGTTCCTGCACGGGCGCATTGATGACATGGGCGTCATAGCCGTTGCGCAGCAGGGTTTTGCAGATGGTGATGGCGTCTTTCAGCGCTTTTTCCATGAAAACTCCTCAAGCGGCAGAGCCGCATCCAGGGAAGACCCCGGCATACATGCGTTGTGAAGGCCTGCCCGCAGTGCAGGCCGCTGATTTCAGTATCGGCGGCAACGGGGGCAAAGTCAAGCAACCGTGCGCTCCGGGCACGCTGCCTTCCGGGCCGGAAAGGACGGGAACCGATGCCCGGGCCTGCGGGAAGCCATGCCCGGATACCCGGCAGGGCTCCCCCGGGCACACCACAGCTGTTTCGGGAAGGCTTGCGGGGCCGGACGAACGTTCACGGGGCCCGCCATCAGGCGGGCTTCCTTCATGGGCGGGACATGCGCATGGGGAGCTGCGGCTGTCGCCGGGCCGGGCGCTGCCGTACCGCTTTTGCCGGTGATGTCCGGCAGCCTCGCGTGCCTGGATGCAGCCATAATCCGTGATGCCGCCGGGGGCTGCCGGGACGGCAGCCTTGCGTGCGCGGCAGGCTGGGCAACAAAAAAGGCCCCGTGCGGACACGGGGCCTCCGGAGTGCGGGATCGCGGACCTAGTCGCCGAAGTGACCGGTCTCGCGCTTCACGCCCAGGGCGATCTTCCAGAGCAGGGAGAGCACCAGGGCGCCCACGGCGTACACGCCCAGGGCCACGATGATCTCACGGCCGGTGGGAGCGTATTCGGTGACGGTCTCGAACATGTTGGGGGTGAAACCGCCGATGAGCAGGCCGAGGCCCTTGTCGATCCAGGAGGCGGCCACCAGCATCACCAGGGCCAGGGGCAGCAGGGGACCGGTGCGCCACTGCGGCGGGATCAGGATGATCAGGGAAGCGGCGGCCATGACCACAGCGGCCCACATCCAGTTGGTCACCCAGGAAACGTGGCCTTCATGGCCGGCGAACAGGAAGACCAGGGGATGCTGATGACCGGGGATGCCACTGTAGAACGCGGTGAAGACTTCCAGCAGGTAGAAGAACACGTTGATGCACATGGCATAGGTGATGATGGTGGTCAGGGTCTTGACGGCGTCGCGGCCGGGATCGAAGCCGGTGAGGCGGCGCACGATGAAGATCAGCAGCAGCAGGATGGCGGGACCGGAGCAGAACGCCGAGGACAGGAAGCGGGCGGCCATGATGGCGGTGAGCCAGTAATGGCGGCCGGGGATGCCGGCATAGAGGAAGGCGGTCACGGTGTGGATGGAGAAGGCCCACAGGATCGAGAGGTAGATCAGGGGCTTGATCCACTTGGGCGGCTCCACGTCATGGCGTTCGGCTTCCAGGGTGACCCAGCCGATGACGGCGTTGAGGGTCAGGTAGCCGATGAGCACGATCATGTCATAGAACATGACCGAATTGGGCGTGGGATGCAGCAGCACGTTCATCATGCGCTGGGGCTGGCCCAGGTCCACCACGATGAAGAGGGCGCACATGACCACGGCCGAGATGGCCATGAACTCACCGAAGATGATCATGCGCTTGAACTTCTTGTAGTGGTGGAAGTAGGCGGGCAGCACCAGCATGACGGCGGAGGCGGCCACGCCCACGAGATAGGTGAACTGCGAGATGTAGAGGCCCCACGAGACATCGCGGCTCATGCCGGTGATGGAGAGGCCTTCCTGCAGCTGCTGCAGGTAGACCAGGCCGCAACCGGCGATGACTGCGAGCAGGAAGAGCAGCCACAGATAGTAGGTCTTGGGACCGGTAAGCAATTTTTCAAGCATGGCCTGTTCTCCCTAGATGAGGTAGTAAACGCCGGGCTGGGTGCCCAGATTGGGCTTGCGGCGAATGCTGTAGTTGGAGGCGAGGGCCTTGCACACATCGGACTTGGGATCGTTGAGATCGCCGAAGAGGATGCGGCCGCCGGCAGCTTCCACGCAGGCGGGCATCTGGCCCACGGCCAGGCGCTCGGCGCAGAAGGTGCATTTTTCCACCACACCGATCATGCGGGTGGGGTAGGCGGGGTTCGGCACGGGATCGCTCAGGTACTTGCGGGGATCCACGAAGTTGAAGGAGCGGGCGCCGAAGGGACAGCCGGCCATGCAGAAACGGCAGCCGATGCAGCGATGGTAGTCCATGGCGATGATGCCGTCTTCCATCTGGTAGGTGGCCTGGGTGGGGCACACGCGCACGCACGGCGGGTTGGTGCAGTGGTTGCACAGCAGGGGATAGCTGGCATCCTTCACACGGGAGGTCAGGTGTTCGTTCAGGTCGTCGGGGAAGGCGTGGTCGAACTTTTCGAGCCACATCCACTTGATGTCCTGATGGCCTTCCATGGTGGGCACGTTGTGGGCCTTGTGGCAGGCTTCGATGATGGGGGCGTATTCCCTGGCGCTCTTGAAGGCGCGGGTGTCGATGACCATGGCCCAGCGCTTGGCCTTGAGGGCCTTGGCGTTGGGTTCATAGGAGCCGATGCGCGCACCGGCCTGGGCAGAACCGGCCATGGTCGCCAGGCCGCTGCTCAGGGCAAAGACCGAAAGGCCCGCCACCTTCAGAAAGGATCTTCTGCTTTTGTTCATTACTTGTTCCCCTTGGGAAGAATGTGGCAGGTCCAGCAGTAGGGATCGACGCTGTTGGACACGTGGCACTTGTCGCAGAACTCTTCGTAGTTGCTGTGGCACTTCAGGCAGGTGTTCTGCAGGCTGATGGTCCACTTTTTGCCGGTGGACGACACATAGGTGCGGTTCTCATAGCGCAGGGCCTGATCGCGCCATTCGTTGAGCAGGTACATATGCTCGGCGCGCATGTACTCGACGGGTTCCACGCATTCCTTTTCGTTCTGGGGCAGGACGATGGCGGGACGCTTGTAGTCCTTGGTGCCGCCGAAGTTGGCCCAGAAGGGGGTGGAGAACAGGACCGCGAAAACGAGGATCCCGAGAATGACAGCTTTGGCGTTGTACATGTTGTTATTCCTCCTCGGCCTCGGCGGTCACATTGGGCAGGTCTTCCTGGCGCAGGTCCATGGTGCGCTTGCATTCGCCCTTCATGACCAGGGCATTGGCCACCAGCTCGTGCACGCCGCTCACGGTCACGCCGGGGGCCCAGTAGTCGGCCAGGGGCGGCAGGGTGGCGCGGTCGATGGCGCAGACGCAGGCCATGTGGTTGACGCCGTACTTTTCCTGCACATAGCGCAGGGCGTTGCCGCGAGGCATACCGGAACGCATGCGCAGTTCCATGATCTCTTCGGTGTTCAGACCGGAACCGGCGCCGCAGCAGAAGGTCTGCTCGCGGATGGTGTTCTCGGGCATTTCCACGAAGTTGTTGCACACGGCCTTGAGCACGTAACGGGGCTCTTCCAGCAGACCCATGCCGCGGGCGGGGTTACAGGAGTCGTGGAAGGTGGTGATGATGTGGTCGTTACGGCTGGGGTCCAGGTTCAGCTTGTTGTGCTTGATGAGGTCGGCCGTGAACTCGGTGATGTGCACCATCTTGGTGGCGGCCGCGTTGGTGAACTTGGTGCCGGTGATGGGGGAGGTGGGCACATCCATCATGCAGGACGGGGCCGGGCCGTTGTAGGTGGCCATGTACTGGTTGATGACGCGCCACATGTGGCCGCATTCGCCCCCCAGGATCCACTTGGAGCCCAGGCGTTCGGCTTCGGCGTACATCTTGGCGTTGAGCTTCTTGGCCATGTTGAAGGAGGTGAACGAACCGAAGTTGCCGCCTTCAGAAGCATAGGTGGAGAAGGTGTAGTCCAGATCCAGCTCGTGGAACAGCATCAGGTAGCCCATGAAGGTGTAGATGCCGGGGTCCGCGAACACGTCGCCGGAAGGCGTGATGAACAGGATCTCGTGGCCCTTTTCGTTGAAGGGGGTCTTGGGGCGGATGCCGGTGATGGTCTCGCAGTCATCGGCCAGCATGTCCACGATCTCCACGAAGGAGTGGGGCTGGATGCCCAGGTGGTTGCCCGTGAAGGAGCAGTTTTTCACCGGGTCCATGATCCAGTGGATGCCCAGGCCCACTTCGTGCAGCAGTTCGCGCACGATGGCCGTGATCTCGGCGGTGTCGATGCCGTAGGGGCAGAACAGGGAGCAGCGGCGGCATTCGGTGCACTGGTAGGCGTAGTAGAAGAGTTCCTTCACCACGTCCTTGTCCCAGCCGCGGGCGCCGGCGCGCTTGCCGAGGATCTTGCCCAGCTTGGTGTAGTCGCGGCGGTACAGGGAGCGCAGCAGCTCGGCACGCAGCACGGGCATGTTCTTGGGGTCGTTGGTGCCCAGGAAGAAGTGGCACTTGTCGGCGCAGGCGCCGCAGCGCACACAGATGTCCATGAACAGCTTGAGGGAGCGGTGCTTCTGCAGGCGGTCCTCGAAGGCGTCACAAAGGATCTGTTCCCAGTTTTCGGGCAGGTTCCAGTCTTCGGCCGCCGGATCCCAATCATGGGGATTGGGCATGTGCAGCAGCTCCATGGTTTCCTTCTTGGCCGGATAGCAGAAGCTGCCCGGCGCGAACTTGGGCTTGATGTCCAGCCAGGGTTCCGAGGGGAACTCGGGACGGCTGGCGATGAGTTCTTGTGGCGTAGGTAATTTAGCCATGATGTCAGCTCCTTACTCGGCGGCCTTGGAAGAGGGCTGCTTTTCCAGCGGCAGGCCGGCTTCGGCCATGGCATCGCGGTAAACGTCCTCATATTCGGCATAGGTGAAGTACTGCTTGGGCGGGTTCCAGGGGTTCACGTGGCGCACTTCGCGGGTATTGGTGGGAAGGTTGCGCGTGGGGCTGAAGAACACGCCGGGCATGTGCATGAGCTTGGAGAAGGGGAAGTACAGCAGCAGCACGCTGACGAAGGTCAGATGCATGAAGAAGAGCGGGCTGATGCCGTCGGGGGCCACGGGCGAGAAGTGCACCAGACCCATGATGAAGACCTTGACCTGGGCGATGTCGGTCTTGTCGAAGTAGCGCATGCAGATGCCGCTCAGAACGATGCCCAGGATGAGGAGCAGGGGGAAGTAGTCGTTCATCAGGGAGATGTAGCGCAGGCGCTGGTTGAACAGGCGGCGGGCCAGCAGGAAGAGCACGGCCACCAGCAGCAGGCCGCCGGTCCAGTAGAAGCGCGGGCTGCCGATCTGCATGATGCCGTCGATGCTTTCCATGAAGGTCAGCCAGCCGGGCACCGGATCCATAAAGAAACGGAAGTGGCGGATGAAGACCAGCAGGAAGCAGTAATGGAACAGCAGGGCAAAGAACCACAACCACTTGGAAGAGTAGTAGATGGTGCGGGGGCCCTTGTTCACAGGGTCGAATTCACGCACGTCGGCCGCGGTGTTGCGGAACAGCGAACGGAAGAAGCAGACTTCCAGGAACATGCGGACCACCACACCGAACTTGGTGTTGGGGCAGTCCCACTTTTCCTGTTTGATGAAGTCCAGCGACTTTTCCTGACCCCCGGTCGTGGGGATGCTGAAAGGCACGGGCGATTTGGCCCAGTAAACCATGCGCCAGATGACGCCCAGGAAGAAGGTGACTACCGCCACATAGGGCAAAACCACGCCGAACAGGTACGACAGACCAACGGCCGAACCTGCCCAGGCAATGGCCCCGATGAGCGCCACCACCAGCAATGATGCGAACATTCCCTACCTCGCTTCGAAGAGTGTTAGCCTTTGCCCGAAACCGGGCTGCCATCCACCGATTGCGCCCAGCGCACCAGCTGGGCATGTTGGTTGCGTATTTCGGCGATGCGCGTTTCCGCCAGGGTCTCGCGCGCGGCCGAATACAAATCGAAGGCCAGCAGCGTGACGCTGTCCAGCCGGGATTCCGCGTCCAGATATTCCGCCAGGTCTTCTTTTTCCTGGCAGAGGGGGAGGATGTGTTCACGCAGCAGGGGCTTCATGAGGAAGAAGACCCCCAGGCCCTGGCTGGGCGTGTACTGCTGCACGGCACGCAGGCGCACGAAGCGGTCCAGGGCGTGCTTGATCTTTTGCGGCGTCACATGTTCGCCGGCGATCACGTCATAGATGAGGCCGGCGGCTTCCTTGGTCATATCCCCCACCGGATTGGTGAAAGGATCGTTCTTGGTGCGCAAAAAGCCAGTCGTTTGCAGGGGATAGGTCGAATAGACCGCGTTGATCCAGCCCTCCACGATGACGGCGCGCTGTTCACGGAAAATTTTTTGTGCGTTCATGGCAGTCGTTTGGCAAAAGGGTAAACGGGCTTTCCTATAAAGTGCCCGGCTGTTCTCGTCAAGCTTTCATCGTCCGGCGGCGACAGCTAGGGGCAGGGCGCCGGGCCGCCGCATTGCCCGGCCACCTGCGGTTCCAGGGGCAGGGCGGCGTCCGGGAACGCCTGGCCGCCAGCCGGTGAAAATTCGATGACCGGTTCCTGCGCGCGGGCAGGAGCGGCGGGCCGGGCCTGTTTTTTGAGCATGGCCGGCAGGCCGCGATACTCGAAAAAGGGGACCGTGCGGGAGCCGGCATTGAAAATATGGGCCCGGTTGCGCTGCAGGCGCAGACGCAGGCCCCATTGCCCCGGATGCAGGAATGCCCAAGGGCCCGGTTCCTCCACGTTCTGGCAGGCGGCCACGGCCTCCCTGAGGGACCTGCCTTCTTCCAGCAGGAGCAGCATGCGCTCCACGCGGGCCACGTCGGTGTCGTTCTCCGCCACCGGGCAGAAGGCCACGTCCACGCTGCCCGACAGGATGTCGATGCCTTCGCGGCAGGCCGAGCAGGACGGCGAGAAGAACATGCGCACCGTGGCCTGTCCGGGGTTCTCGCTGATGCTCCAGACCTCGTCCTGCGTGCGCATCACCTGGCCCGCGTTGACCACGAACAGCAGCAGCCAGGCATACAGCAGCAGCGGACGCTCTGGCGGGCGTTTGCCGGCCCGGTGCAGCGCCCGCCCGAAAAGCCAGTAGGCCAGGGCAAAAAAACAGGCCACCACCAGGCAGCTGACGCAGGGAGAGGTCAGCGCCATGAGCAGCAGCAGAAAAATATCGCCCAGCAGGATCAGTCCCGCCAGCAGATGCCCTGCCGGGACAGCCCCCAGCAGCGCCAGGAAGACCAGGGCGCCGAAGGCGGCCGTACCGATCCACCACATGGAGAGACCGCCGATGACGAGGTCCTGGTACAGGGAGCAGCCTGCAGTGACGCAAAAGGCCACTTCGTTGCCCAATGCCGTCCAGATGCAGAAGAGCATGCCCAGAAGGGCGGCCGCCAGTGCGCCGCCAGGGATCCCGTAGGCCTGTTTCATGGCTCTCCTTGGTAAGGGGACTACGTCCGGCAGATGCAGACGCACACTTTGTATACTCCATAATCCCGGCTAGGTAAAGGCATCTTGTCCCGCCTGCCTGAAGTTGTGCTGTGCAATGCGCCATCGGGGGGATAAAAAGACTTGCAGGGCTCTCTTGCCGGAAAAAAAGACAAGGACATACAGGGTACACTACTGCAAGAAAGAGAGAAAAAAGCAAAAAAATTTTGCCATTACGATGAAAAAAGGCCATCCATACAAGAAGTCTGCTCTGCGAAATGCAGAAAAACATCATGGAACAGGTATCGTTTTTTCCTGTTCATGCCTGTCATGGAATGGCTGTCCTGCAAGAGAACATTGTGATTCTGTGCACGATGCCCCCAATATGGAAAGGGCGGCCATGCACGAAAAAAGAAGGGGCGCCCCCAAGGGGGCGCCCGCTATCAGGATTTCGCTGGGAAAACCCGGCGATGCTTACATGGTGGAACCGGAAGCAGCGCGCTGCATCTTGATTTCGACCTTTTCGGTCAGGCCTCCATAGTATTCGCGCAGGATGGCGAGCACTTCTTCACGACCGAAATGATCCGGCACTTCAGCGCCTTCGGACAGCATCTTGCGCAGCTTGGTACCGGACAGGATGACGCGGTCTTCCTTGCTGTGGGGGCAGGTACGCATGGAGGCCATGCCGTCGCACTTCTTGCAGTAGAAGGTCCAGTCGATCTTCATGGGTTCGCAGAGCAGGCGCTTGCCTTCTTCGGCGGGCATGGGGATCTTGTCGAAGATTTCCTGGGCTTCGAACATGCCGTAGAAGTCGCCCACACCGGCGTGGTCGCGGCCCACCAGCTGGCGGTTGATGCCGTAGTTCTGGCGGAAGGTGGCGTGCAGCAGGGCTTCACGGGGACCGGCGTAGCGCATGTCCAGAGGATAGCCGGCCTGGATCACATGCTCGGGCACGAAGTACTTCTGCACCAGGGTGTCGATGCATTTCACGCGGACTTCGGCCGGGATGTCACCGGGTTTCAGGGCGCCCACCAAGGAGTGGATCACGACGCCGTCGCACACTTCCACGCCCAGCTTGGCCAGGTATTCGTGGGAGCGGTGCATGGGGTTACGCAGCTGCAGGGCGGCCACGTTCTTCCAGCCGCGTTCGTCCATCTTGGCACGCAGCTGGGCGGGGGTCATGTACACGCCGGGGAACTTTTCGGGGAATTCGCCCTGGGACAGGACTTTCACGGGGCCGCCGATGTTGTATTCCTTCTGGCCCAGGACCATCTTCACGCCGGGATGGTCGGTGGGGGCCACTTCCCAGAACTTTTCGGAGTCGGGGCCGCAGCCCTTGAACACCAGTTCGCATTCCCACTTCTTGTCGGCTTCGGTCATTTCATAGATGTCTTCCACCTTCATGGTGGCCATGATCTGACCCTTGCGGACCAGGGCGACTTCTTCGCCGACCTTCAGGGCCTTGGCGTCGTCGGCGGACACGTCCAGGGTCACCGGCACGGGCCAGAAGGTGCCGTCGGAGAGCAGCATCTTTTCGCACACGCTCTTCCAGTCGGCCTTGTTCATGAAGCCGTTCAGGGGAGAGAAGCCGCCGATGCCCATCATGATCAGGTCGCCCTTGGCGCGAGAGGAGATCTCAATCTGCTTCAGGCCGGCAGCCTTTTTCAGTTCTTCTTCCAACGCCGCGCCTTCCAGAAGACAACACACCAGGCCCTTGCCGCCATGAGGGGGTACCAGTTTGGACATTGAGAAATCCTCCATTTGATTTGTTGCTATACCGTTGCGCAAATGGCGCATCCGTAACGTCTCTTTGTGAATTGCATCTTGTGAATAATCTAACAAAAAGTCAACCACCTTTCGGGATTTTTCACGGAAACGACACGAAAAAGACGTGGCAGGAAACGGCTATCACATTGATTTACAACACAAAGAGTGCGGAAAATTTTTTATTGTGAAAATTGACGCGCACTCGGGCCCCATGCCGGTCCGGCCGCAAGAGCCCGGCACGGTCATGGCCGGGGCTCCCTGCCGGAGTTTGGGCGGAACATAGCACGGCCGGCGGGGCATGAAAAGGGGGCCTGCGGGCCTGCTGCCCTGTCCTTTGCCCAGCCGTGCGGAAAACAAGGACAAATTCTTCGTGCCCTGTCCGGTGGCCTGGGGCCCGGTCCCGCCGGCCGGATAAAAAAAGGCCCGGCACCTTGTGGTACCGGGCCGGGGATGCCGCGGATCAGGTCAAGTTAGCGGGCCACGGCCTCGCCCTGCACGGGACGGCCTTCATGACGGCCGGTCAGGGTGCGCAGGAAGCCCACGATGAGGGCGCGGTCCTTCTGGGACACGTCCAGACCGGAGCAGTAGACGCCCATGATGCGCACGGCCTCGTCCAGCGTGGTCACGGTGCCGTCGTGCAGGTAGGGATGGGTCAGCTCCACGTTGCGCAGGTTGGGCACCTTGAAGCGGTGCATGTCCTCTTCCCTGCCGCTGGCATTGAAGCGGCCCTTGTCCGAGCCCAGGGGCTTGCCGCCGCGGTCGGCGAAGTAATCCTTCTTGAGATCCAGATATTCATAGGACTGGCCGCCCATGCTCTTGCCCACATGGCAGGAGGCGCAGCGGTAGGCCTTGAAGCGCTCGTAGCCTTCCGCTTCGGCGGCGGTCAGGGCGCTCTTGTCGCCGCGCAGCCAGCGGTCGAAACGGCTGTCGGGCGAGATGAGGGTCTTTTCGTATTCGGCGATGGCGTCCGTGATGTTCCTGCCGGACCAGCCGTCAGGATAGACGGCGCGGAACTTGGCGGTCAGTGCGGCATCGGCGGCCAGACGGGCCACGATCTCGTCCCAGTCCCTGCTGCCCATCTCGATGGGGTTCAGCGGCGGGCCGCCGGCCTGCTCCTGCAGGTCGGCCGCGCGGCCGTCCCAGAACTGCACGAAGTTGAACACGGCATTGAAGGTGGTGGGCGCGTTCACATCGCCCAGCTGCTTGCGGATGCCTTCGGAGAAGCGGCCGTTGTCCGTGCCGGCCTTGTCCATGGCATGGCAGGTGGCGCAGGCCACGGTGCTGTCGGCGGACAGGCGGGCATCGTTGAACAGGGCCTTGCCCAGGGCCACCTTGGCCTCGTCCACGGCCAGGCGGCGGGGGATGGGCTGGATGGGCTCGTTGGCATGTTCGGGGGCGGCATCCGTGGCGTAGTGGGCTTTGCGGCTCTCGGCCACCCAGGTCAGGATGTCCTTCTTGTCCTGGTCGGAAAGGCGGCTGCCCCAGTGCACCACGGCGAACTTGGCGGGCGGCATGGTGTCATTGAGGATGACCCATTCCATCTTGGCCAGCACGGTCTCGCCCACGGGGCGGTCCTTGCGCTGCACCAGCTCCTGGTTGAGGTCCAGGGCACGGATGCCGTCCCTGTAATCCTTTTCGATGATGCCGCGGATGCCGGGGACCTTGGCGTAGAACGGCAGGTCATAGCCGCGGGAATGGCAGGCCATGCACTTGTCCTGCACGATGCCCGAGACACTGGCGAACTTGTGCTGCACATCGTCCAGCCCCTGCGCCGTGGCGGGGGCACAGGCCAGCAGCACGAGGGCTGCGGAAGCCAGCAGTTTTTCCTTCATATCGTCCTCCTTGGGGGGCGATGCCGGGACGGCATCACGGGTTTTGCCGGGATAGCAGGAGCTTTTTTTCACAAGTGGTGCATAATGTCAACAGTAATTTTTACTATTATCAAGATAACATGTTATTTTTTGTATATTTTTATGGACGATATCAGGACTGCCCATTCTATTGCATAATGGTTTCAATGGGATAGCATATGCTGTTCCGGCCCGGAGCAGGCGGGAGGCAGCGGGGCGAGGCGCCCGCGCGGAGCGGCGGTCATGGGGCACAAAAAAAGCAGGGCTCCTCCCGTAGGGGAGACGCCCTGCCGTGTGCCTGTATGCGGCATCCGTGCCTAGAAGGGCACTTCGTCCATGTTGGAAGCCTCGGAGGGGAAGGCGGGGCCCAGGTCATCGTCGCGCTGCTGGGGCGCGGGGCGGCGCGGAGCCTGGCGCTGGCCGCCGGTGTTGCCGCCGCGGGGAGCGCGGGCGGCCGGAGCGGGCGCGCCGTAATCGTCCTCATAGCCGCCCATATCGGAACGGGGGCCGTCGCTGCGGCGGTCCAGGAACTGGACGCGCTGGGCCTTGATCTCGGTGGTGTAGCGGTCCTGGCCGTTCTGGTCCTGCCACTTGCGGGTCTGCAGGCTGCCTTCCACATAGACAAGGCTGCCCTTGGCCAGGAAGTTGGCGCAGTTCTCGGCCTGGCGCTGGAACACGGACACACGGTGCCATTCGGTGCGTTCCACCTTGTTGCCGTCGCGGTCCACATAGGATTCGTCGGTGGCCACGTTGAGGGTGGCCACAGGGGAACCGCTCTGGGTATAGCGCAGTTCGGGGTCGCGGCCAAGGCGACCGATGAGCATGACTTTGTTCAGCATAGATTCTGTTCCTCGAACGGTTGTTCGTTGTGCCGTCTCAGCGCAGGCCGAAAAGGCGCCGGAAGAGGGACGGCTTTTTGCGTTTGGGGCCGGAGCCTGCGGCAAGCAGGCTGTCTTCCATTTCGGTCAGGGCGTCCTCCAGGGCCTCGCTGGCGCGGTGGGCGGCCCGGGGATCATTGGCGCGCAGGGCCGCGTCCAGGGCGCCGCGCTGCGCAAGGGCATCGGCCAGGGCCCGTTTGAAAGGGGCCTGCTGCCCGGGCCAGCGGTCCTCGGCCATGCCCCGTTCCAGACGGTCCAGCAGGTCGCGGACACCGGCCGTGCCCACACCGGCATGGCCGAAGGCCAGCAGGCTGAGCCCGGGCCAGCATTTTTCCAGCAGGCCGGGGTTCCAGGTGACGTCCACGGTGGTGATGCGGGCCACGGGCGCGGTCAGCGGGGGCCGGATGGCGGATCGCGTGAGCGTGGCCTCCAGCGTGTCCAGCAGGGCGGCCAGGGCCTGGAGGCCCGCGGCGGCGTCCTCGGCCTGCCAGCTGCCCAGGGCGTCCTCGCAGCGGCGCGTCAGGTCGCACAGGGGGCGCAGGCTGTCCAGCGTCAGGGGCGCGAGGTCGTCCACGTTGCGCATGGCCAGGCGGCTCAGGCATCGTGCCAGCTCCAGCAGGCAGGGCTCGGCCGGGGCCCCGGGCACGGCCAGCCAGGCCGCCACGTCCTCGCCATAGGGGCCGGCGGCCTTGCGGGCCAGGGCCAGCAGGGCGGGCCAGCGCCGGGCCGTGAGGCCCCGGGGGCTGTCGGCGGCTTCCTGGCGGATCTGCAGTGCCTTGCCCATGACGGCCTAGCCCTTTTCCGTCCACTCGGTCTGGACGCGCATGATGACGTCCTGGATGACGGGCAGCTGGTCCTCGGGGCAGACCCCGATGAGGGGGGCGTCCGCGTCCATGTTCTCGTTGTAGCTGAAGTAGACGGCGTAGATGACGCCCGTGGGGCCGCTGTAGTGCAGGGGCACCTCGCGCTTCATGCGCGACATGATGAACAGCTCCATGCCGTCGCGCACCACCACGGAATGGGCGTCCGAGGCGCGGATCTTCTTGTCCACTTCGGGGGTGAAGTAGTACTTGGCCCGCTCGGGCGCGCGGAACAGATGCAGGGCCTTCTTGAGGATCTGGTGTTCCACCTCGCTGCGGGTGAGCATGTGGCGGATGACCATCAGGGGCGTGCCCGCTTCCACGAACATGCCCTCCAGCTGGTTGTGGATCCTGCTGATGATGCCCTTTTCAGGGGAGCAAATGGGTTTGGGGTTGCGTTCGCGTTCCAGGGTGGCCAGGCGGGTGCCGGGCTTTTCCTTCCACTGTCCCTGGGGACCGAGGACCTCGTCGCCTTCCTTGATGTCGGCGAAGGTCACCACGCCGGTGTGGGGCGTGCGGATGACGATCTCGCGGTAGGGGGAGGCTTTTATCTCGTCCAGCAATGCGGAAATGTTGATCATGTGGTTTTCCCGCTTTTTCGTTTGTCGTGGGTGGGGCCGCACCGCTGGGGGCGGCGAAAGGCGGGGCGGCAAGTCCGCCCCGCCGTCTGCTTAACGGTAATACAGGTTGCGGCCGCCCATGGTGAGCAGGGCCTGCTTGAGGTTGGCACGGATCTGGCGGCGGTCCCAGATGCCCTGGATATGGCCGCGGGACAGGGCCCGGTAGGAGCGGTGGTACTTGGGCGGGATGTCCATGCCCGTGGTCTCCTTGATGACGCCGGGACCGGCAAAGCCGATGTTGGAGGAGCGCACCGCGAACTGGTAGGGCGCGCAGCCCAGGAAACTGGCCACGGGCCCGGCGAAGGAGTTGGTATCGTACAGCACCAGGTACAGGCCGCCGGACTCGATGTAGCGGCGCACGGCCACGGTGCAGCGGGGCATCTGGATGACGCCGTGGGTGCCTTCCTGGATGCGGATGCCGGCGGTGCCGTGCACATAGGCCAGGAAGGGATAGCGCTTTTTGGCGGCCAGGGCGGCGGCCTCCACGAACTTGTAGCCTTCGGCGGCACCGAAGGAACCGCCGCGGAAGGTGCCCATGAGCATGGCCACCACCAGCTTGGTGCCGTCGATGCGGGCCTCGAAGGTCATGCAGCCGCTGCGGCAGCCGGTCTTTTCCTGGGCGGCCTTGATGCGTTCGTCGAAGTTGGGGAAGTTCAGCGGGTTGCCGGCTTCGATCTCGCGGTTGAACTCAAAGACCGAGCCCTTGTCGAAGACGTTCTGCACATACCATTCGGGCTCCATGGGGAAGTGGTAGCCGCAATGGCTGCACACGCCCGCGAACTCGGCGAACAGGTCGGGGCCCCAGAGGTCCAGGCAGCCGTACGAGGCGCTGTTGGGGCAGGTGATGGCGCGGTCGATCTTGTAGCGCGGCGAGAGGTAGTTCCACTTGCTCACGCGGTTGTCTTCCACCCAGTTGGAGAGGGTGGTCAGCTCCTTGGCCGTGGCCTTTTTTTCCGCCGGGCCGGCGATGCGCTTCCAGGGGCTGAGGAGGCGGCCCTTGAACACGTCCCATTCGCTGCCCAGCTCTTCCATGATGTTGTGCAGCTTGCGCTGGTGACGGCGCACGAAGTCGTACTTGAAGTGCATCCAGGGCTTGGTCACCCAGTCGCGCAGGGCGGCGGCGTTCTTGGACAGGAAGGGGCGGTTGTCGATGGCGGCCGCGCGCGAAAGGCGCAGGAACTTCTGCTGGCGGCGTTCGCGCATGCGGTTCTTGGCCGCGCCGGACATGCCCCAGCGCACATACATCTCGTCCAGGTTGGCTTCGGGGTTGCGCAGGCGCGCCAGGGCCAGGCCGCGGATCATGGGCGGCTTGGTGTTGGTGATGACCACTTCGTCGGTGGCGCGCAGCACTTCCTGCCGCAGGGAGCGGAAAAAGTCGAAGTGGTACGGGCGGGCGCCCAGGGCGGGTTCCTGCACCACGCTGTCGATATAGCCGAAGGAGAGGTTGTCCTGCGCGGTGATGTGCAGGTTCTGGGCGCAATGCTCGATGAGCTCGGGCGCGGCGCGCTGGCCGGCCTTGAGGCGGCCTTCGATGGCGGCCGCGCCTTCGGGCGAGATGACCGAGTAGTAGCCGTGGGAGAGCATGAGGCGCTTGTCGGCCAGGCCGATGGCCTCGGCACCGCCGGAACCGCCCTCGGAGATGATGGAGATGACGGGCACGCGCAGACCGGCCATGGTGTAGATGTTGCGGGCGATCTGCTGGGCCGCGCCGGGATAGTCCTCGATGGGGTAGGAGCCGGGCGTGAAGATGTAGCAGTGGATGGGGATGCCTTCGGTCTCGGCCACGCGCATGTACTGCAGGGCCTTGGCATTGCCCCAGGGCTTCACGGAGCCGCCGTTGCGGAACTCGGCGCCGTGGCCCTTTTCCTGCCCGATGACCATGACGGACTGGGTGTGCATCTTCTTGCCGCGGCGGCGGGTGATGACCGCCCGGGCGATGAGCATGCTGGGGTCGAGGCTGTGTTCGTCCTGCCCGCCCACTTCGGTGAAGTTGTCGTAGACGTTCTCCAGGATGTCGCGCAGGCAGATGCGCTGGGGATGGCGCACGATGCGCACGCGGTCCATGGGCGTGATGAGCTTTTCCAGGCGTTTTTCCACGAAGACGAAAAGGTCTTCCAGGGAGACGATCTCGGTATGGGGGTCCTCGACCTCGCCGTTGCGGACGCGGGCGGTGAACTCGGCCAGCTTCTCGTCCAGCAGGCGGATGCTGTCCTCGTGTTTGCCGGCGAAGATGTCGCGCGTATACGAGAGCCTGTCGTTCAGGCTTTGGATGCGTTTTTCGATAGTGTTGTCCATAATCTCTTGCGCCGTTTGACGTTGATGGAAGGGGACCGCCGGGGCGGCCCGTCCGCTAGAAGCGCAGGGTGCGGGCGGTGTTGGCCCGCAGGAAGGCCACGTTGGACTTGAGGGCCTCACCGGCGTTGTTCCTGCCTTCCAGGTGCAGGTTGTCCAGGAAGGAGACGCCGCGTTCCCGGGCCTCGGCCAGATCCTTGCCCCAGATGATGGCCAGGGCCAGGTTGGGGTCGAATTCGGTGGGGATCTCGTAAGGCGTGTCGGTGGGCACGTGGGTCAGCACGGTGAGCCAGGGCTCTTCCTTCCAGGAGAAACGCTCGATGCGCCCCACCCAGGGGGTGAAGCCGTGTTCGGGGTCTTCGGCGATGAGGCGGTATTCGATGCCCACGCCGTCGAAGGTCACGTCGTCCTGGGTGTAGCCCAGAGGCTCGCCCAGGCCGATGCGGATCTGTTCGGCGATGAGGTCCACGGGGCCCTCGTGGTTACGGATGCTGGAGATGCGGGCCGAGACGCCGTTCTCCACCTGGATGCGGGTGTTCACTTCCATGAGGAAAGGCTCGCCCCGGCGGGTGACGATCCATTCCCAGGTGCCCACGTTGTCATAGCCCACCTTGCGGGCCATGGTCAGGGAATAGTGGACGATGTCCTGCAGGACCTTGGCGGCATCGAAGCTGTAGTCCATCTGGGCGGGCACGAAGCCGGGGGCCACTTCCACGCGCTTCTGCAGGCCGGTGGACTGGATGGAGCAGTTGCGGGTGCCGAAGTGCACGGGGTTCTTGCCGCTGCGGTCGGACACGATCTGCACTTCCAGGTGGTTGAAGTCCGTGATGCGCTGCTCGATGAGCACGCCCTCGTCCTTGAACTGGCGCAGGGCGTAGTTGCGGATGCGGCGGTACACGGAACGGAAGTTGTCGATGTCGTACACTTCCTCGATGCCCATGCCGCCACCGCCGGCCGATGCCTTGACCAGCACCAGCGGACGCTGGATGCCCTGCTGCACCTGGAACTCGAACACGCTGCGGGCGATGCGCTCGGCTTCCATCTCGTCATAGATGGGGCGGTCGGAACCGGGCACGGTGGGCACGTCCAGGCTGCGGGCCAGGCGCTTGGTGTTGATCTTGTCGCCCAGCTCGCGGATGATCTTCCACGAGGGACCGATGAAGATCATCTTGCGGTCGCGCTTGGTCACGCGGCGGGCAAAGCGGAAGTCCTCGGCAAAGAAACCGTAGCCGGGATGCACGGCCGTGCAGCCGGCCTGGTCGGCCACGGACATCAGCTCGTTGGCGTCATGGTAGGAAGAAACCCGGAACAGGCTGCGTTCGCCGCCGTTCTCGCGGGCGTAGCGCACATGGCCCGAAGCGGCGTCTTCGGCGGTAAAGATGGCGGTAAAGGCCACACCCAGCTTGCGGCAGGCCCGCATGATGCGTATGGCGATCTCGCCGCGGTTGGCGACGAGAACCTTATGGTGTTGCAAAGAGTCTTTCTGGCTGGTCTCCAAGGCGGTCTCCTGAGGGCGTGCTGTGCCGCTCTTGTGGAATGGGCGCCAGCACGCTATAAAGCGGTTCGCTTTTGCGACTGAAAAACAAGAGCTACTACAGCATATCGGCTTGGTCTTCAATATCTGAGGGGGTCAATTCTATGCAAAACTGGAAAGAAGTCCAGCTTGCGGTGGCGGCGCTGCGCCGGCGTCTGGGGGCCGCGCTGCCCTCACGGCCCGATGCGGCCATCATCCTGGGCACCGGCCTTTCGGGACTGGTGGAGCGCATGGAGGACACGCGCAGCGTCCCCTATGCCGACCTGCCGGGCTTCCCGGTGTCCACGGTGGCCTCCCATGCCGGGGCCTTCGTGCTGGGGCGTCTGGGCGGCCGCACGGTGCTGGTGCAGCAGGGCCGCTGCCATCTGTACGAAGGTTTCGGGCCGGACAAGGTCTGCATGGGCGTGCGGGTCATGGCCGGGCTGGGGGCGGACACGCTGATCCTCACCAATGCCGCGGGCGCCCTGGATCCGCAGTTCGACGCGGGCGGGCTCCTGTGCATCAGCGACCAGATCAACTTCACCGGCGCCTCCCCCCTGAGCGGGCCCAACCATGAGGCCTGGGGCGAGCGCTTCCCCGACATGAGCGCCATCTATGACGCCGGCCTGCGCGATCTTGCCTGTGCGTGCGCGCTCGAACTGGGCATCCGCCTGGAGCGCGGCGTCTACATCGGCGTGCGCGGCCCGCAGATGGAAAGCCCCGCCGAGACCCGCATGTTCCGCCGGTGGGGCGCTGATGCCGTGGGCATGAGCTCCGTGCTGGAGGTCATCGCCGCCCGCCATCTGGGCATGCGCGTGCTGGGCATCTCCTGCCTCACCAACAAGAACTTGCCCGACTGCATGCGGCCCGCGCCGCTGGAAGAAGTCATCGCCGTGGCCGGCCGGGCCGGGAAGGACCTGGGCCGCCTTGTGGAAGCGGTGGTGACAAAGTTGTAAAAATTGCGTAAACCATGCGCCCCGGCAATGTTCCGGGGCGATTTTTTACCAGAGCGAGACAGAACTATGCAGCAGAATGACAAACTTCGTAACGTGGCCATCATCGCCCACGTTGACCACGGCAAAACGACCCTGGTGGACGCCCTTTTCCGTCAGAGCGGCGTGTTTCGAGCAGACCAGCAGGTCGATGACCGCGTCATGGACAGCATGGATCTGGAACGCGAACGCGGCATCACCATCGCGGCCAAGAACTGCGCCGTGCACTGGAACGGCGTGAAGATCAACATCATCGACACCCCCGGTCACGCCGATTTCGGCGGTGAGGTGGAACGTTCGCTCTCCATGGCCAGCGGCGCCATCCTGCTGGTGGACGCCTCCGAAGGCCCGCTGCCCCAGACCCGCTTCGTACTGCGCAAGACCCTGGAGGCCGGTCTGCCCGTGGTCGTGGTCATCAACAAGATCGACCGCAAGGACGCCCGTCCCCAGGAAGTGCTCAACGAGGTCTACGACCTGTTCATCGACCTGGACGCCAGCGACGAGCAGCTGGAATTCCCCGTGCTCTACGCCATCGGCCGCGCCGGTGTGGCCATGCGCAACATCGATGACGAGCAGAAGGACCTGACCCCCCTGTTCGAGACCATCCTCGAAAAGATCCCCGGTCCTTCCTACGATCCCGAACAGCCTTTCCAGATGCTGGTGGCCGACCTGGACTACTCCGACTATCTGGGCCGTCTGGCGGTGGGCCGCATCATGCACGGCAGCATCTACGCCAACGAGAGCCTGGCCTGCATCGGCGAGGACGGTCAGGCCCGTCCCCTGCGCGCCTCCAAGATCCAGGTCTATGAAGGCCTGCAGCTGGCCGAGGTGGACAAGGCCCAGCCCGGCGACATCGTGGTGGTGGCCGGCATCGAGGACGTGACCATCGGCGACACCATCTGCACCCGCGAGAACCCCCGCGCCCTGCCGCGCATCCGCGTGGACGAGCCCACCGTGGCCATGCGCTTCGGCATCAACACCTCTCCCCTGGCCGGCCGTGAAGGCAAGCTGGTGCAGAGCCGCATGATCCGTGACCGCCTGGAGCGCGAATGCCTGCGCAACGTGGCCGTGCGCGTGGAAGACACCGCCGACAAGGACGCCTTCCTGGTCAAGGGCCGCGGCGAGTTCCAGATGGCCATCCTCATCGAGACCATGCGCCGCGAAGGTTTCGAGCTTTCCGTGGGCCGTCCCGAGGTCATCCTCAAGAAGGACGAGAACGGCAAGACCCTGGAGCCCATCGAGCACCTGTACGTGGACTGCGACGAGGTCTTCATGGGCGTGGTCACCGACAAGCTCAACCAGCGCAAGGGCCGCATGCTCAACTGCACCAACAACGGCACCGGCCGCGTGCGTCTGGAGTTCTCCGTGCCTTCCCGCGGCCTCATCGGCTACCGCGACGAGTTCCTCACCGATACCAAGGGCACCGGCATCATGAACTCCTACCTGGAAGGCTATGAAGAATGGCGCGGCGACTTCCCCACCCGCTATTCCGGTTCCATCGTGGCCGACCGTCCCGGCAATGCCGTGGCCTACGCCCTGTTCAACCTGGAGCCCCGCGGCACCCTGTTCGTGGAGCCCGGCGATCCGGTCTACGAGGGCATGATCGTGGGCGAGCACAACCGTGACAACGACATCGACGTCAACGCCACCAAGGAAAAGAAGCTCACCAACCTGCGCGCCGCCGGCAAGGACGAGAACGTCATCCTCACCCCCGTGAAGAAGATGACCCTGGAACACGCCCTGCACTTCGTGCGTGAGGACGAGCTGGTGGAAGTGACCCCGCTCTCCCTGCGCCTGCGCAAGGTGGAACTCTCCGCCCAGAAGCGCTACCAGATGGCCGGGGCCAAGAAGAAGGCCTAGGTCTCTCATCCCGGATGCATGAAGGGCCGGCAGACATGCGTGCATGTCTGCCGGCCCTTTTCGTATGGGCGTCAGTCTGAGGAGCGCCTGAGAGGCGCGAACCACAGGACCGCCCGCCATGCCGGAGGGCCGGATCTTTCAGGCGCACAGGCCCGGAAGGGACAGGCAGGATCCCTGCTGTCCCGGTCTTTGCAAGACGGCAGGTCGCACATGACCATGCCCTGCCGGAAGGGGGACGGTCTGGTCTGGGTGGTGCGCTGCCTGAAGGAGGGGGCGGGCAGCGGGCAAGAATGGCGGGGTTACGGCCGGATGTAGGCGAAGCCCCTGTTCTGCAGCTCCACGATCTCCACCAGGCCGGCGGGCACCACTTCGCAACCGGGCCAGAGGTCGGCCGCGGTCATCTTGTTGGCATCCAGGGCGTTCTTGCACAGACGCAGCTTGAGGCCGCGGGCCATGAGCTCTTCGGCGGTCTTCTGCAGTTCGGCCTGGGCAGGCACGAACAGCTTGACGGCCGGGCCGTTGGCCACCAGCACCAGCTCGAATTCCTTGCCGGGCAGGCCGTTCATATAGTTGAGGGCATTGACGAAGGCAAAGGCCAGCAGGGCGGGATCATTGGCGTCCACATGGAGGCAGAGATCATATGACATGAGACAGGCTCCTGAAAAAAAAGGATCTAACGGACTCATGGTAACAGAGGGGATTTGTCTTGCCAAGCTGTCCCTCTGCGGCTATGGGATTATTATGCGCCGAACAGATATCCTTTTTTCTTTCTTGCTCATGGCCTGCCTGCTGCTGGGCGGCTGCGGCCTGTTGTTCGGCGATGCCGCCGGAGAACTGCGCGATGACGGCGGGACCAAGATGCCCGCCGGACAGGGCGAACGCATCCCCTACAAACTGTCCATCGAGGTGGACGGCGAGCGTCGTGCCACGGCGGATGAAAAACGTGCCGCGGCCGCGGATCCCGACGAGGAGTCCGAGGGCGTGCCCCTGGACGGCAGCCCGGCGGACAGCGGCGAGGCCGGGCAGGAAGCGCCGCAGGCAGGCGCTCCCGGGAACGGGGGCACGGGAACCAGGCCCCCTGCCTCCGGGAACTCGGGCCTGTCGGACAAGATGCGGGCCCTGAGCCAGCTGGAGCAGCTGCGTTCCGATCCGCCGGACAGCCTGCTGGGCCTGGAACGCCGGGCCCGGGGCGATGTGGAGACGGCGGTCAAGCTGCTGCATTCCCAGGGCTATTATGACGGTACGGCGACCTTCCGTATGGACAGCACGACCAAACCGGTCACGGTGCGCCTGCACCTGACGCCGGGCCCCCGCTATGTGCTGGGCCGGGCCTCGGTGCGCTATGAGCCTGCGCCCGTGGTGCCCGCGGCCCTCAAGCACGGCAAGCGGCGGGCGCCGTACAGCGGCCTGGGGGCCCTGTGGGGCGACGAGGCCCGCGAAGCGACCCCGCCCCCGCGTTTTCCCGATACCCTGCGCGGGGTCACTCCCGGTGAAGCCGTGACTGCCGACCAGATGCTGGAAGCCGTGGAAAAACTGCCCGAACGTCTGCGCCGCCGGGGCTATCCCCTGGCCCAGGTGAGCAGCCAGCGCTACTTCCTCGACCGCGCGGCCCGTACGCTCAATGCCGAGATCGTGGTGGATACCGGCCCTCCGGCCCTGCTGGGCGGGATCGTGGTGGAAGGCAACAAGGACGTGAGCGCCACCTACATCCGCGAGCGCGCCCCCTGGAAGGCCGGGACGGAGCCCTGGGACGAGAGCCGGGTGCAGGACTATGTGGACGAGCTCCGCGGCCTGGGCCTGTTCAGCATGGTGCGCCAGCGCACCATCAAGGACGTGCCGCCGCCGCGCAAGGACGGCATGGTGGTCCTGCCCGTGCGCCTGGTGGTGCGCGAGGGGCCGCCGCGCTCGGTCAGCGCCGCTGCCCGCTATGAGACCGATTCCGGCATCGGTGTGGAAGGGGAGTGGGAACACCGCAATTTCTTCGGCAACGGGGAAAAGCTGGTGGTCTCCCTGCCCATCACGCCCGAAAAGCAGGGCCTGAAGGCGTCGTTCGAAAAACCGGCCTTCCTGGACCGCGACCAGAAGCTGGTGGGTGAAGCCTCCCTGCTGCAGGAGTTCACCGATGCCTACGACCGGCGCGGCCTGCGCGTGGGCGCCGGTATCGAGCGCCGCCTGAGCCCGTACTGGTGGGTGGGGGTGGGGGCCTCTTCCGACAGCGGCACCCTCAGCGATGACGGCCACACCAACGAGCCTTACAGTTTCGCGGGCCCGCACCTGCGCATCGTGCGCGACAGCCGCAACAACAAGATCAACCCCAAGCGCGGCTCGGTGCTGGAGATCAACTCCAAGCCCATCTTCGGCTATTATGACGGCTTCTTCACGGCCCTGGGCACGGAAGTGGAAGGCATGTTCTACTACGCGCCCTTCCGCAAGGGCCCGCGCAAGGGGGTCATCGACGACAAGCTCGTGCTGGCGGCCCGCGTGCGCGGCGGCAGCATGGCCGGGGCGGAGATGAACAACCTGCCCAGCACGCTGCGCTATTACGCCGGTGGTGCCGGCTCGGTGCGCGGCTATTCCTACCAGGCCATCGGGCCCCGCAACCACAAGGACGACCCCAGCGGCGGCCGCTCGTACCAGATCGTCAATCTGGAGGCCCGCTACAAGATCACCGACGAGATAGGCATCGTGCCCTTCCTGGACGGCGGCATGGTCTACGAGGACGCCCTGCCGCGGATCTTCGGGGACATGCGCTGGGGCGCGGGCCTGGGCCTGCGCTATTACACGCCCATCGGTCCGGTACGCCTGGACGTGGCCACGCCCCTCAATCCCGTGGACGGCGATCCCCCCCTGCAACTCTATATCAGCATAGGACAGAGCTTCTGATGCCCAGCGTACCCGGAACTCCCCCTGTTGTCCCTGACGGCCGGCCGTCGGGCCCTGCTCCCTCGGAAGGCGCGGCGCCCGCGCGCAGGAGCGTTTTCCGGCGCCGTGTCCTGCCGTGCCTGCTGCTGCTCGTGCTCCTGCCGCTGCTGGCCGGGGCCGGGGCGGTCTTCTGGCTGCGCACGCCCGCTGGGCAGGACTGGCTGCGGCAGGAGGCCGGCGCGCTGCTGGCCCCGCCCCTGGCCGAGCAGGGGCTTTCCCTGGAGCTGACCCGTCTGGAGGGGGCCCTGCCGCTGGAAGTGGAATGCGCCCTGCGCCTGCGGGATGCCCGCGGCCTCTGGCTGGACGTGCCCCGGGCGCGCGTGGATGCGGGCCTGTCCCTCTTCCCGCCCTGCGTCTCCCTCGACCTGCGCCTGGAGCGTCCCTCCCTGTATCGTCTGCCCCAGCTGCCCCCTTCGCCCGGCGAACCTTCCCTGCCGCTGGCTGAGACGCTGGCCGGGGTGGAGGCAGGCCTGCGGAGCGCGCTGGAAAGCATGGCCGCCCTGCCGGGCTGGCTGCCTTCCCTGCATGTGCGTGAGGTGGCGCTGGAGGGCCTGTGGCTGGGACAGGCCGTGCTAGACGGCAGTCCGGCCGTCCCGGCGGCGGAGGACGGCGGGGCAGGGGATACCGGAAAGGCCCCGGCTGCCAGGGGCCACGAGGGACCCGCCGAGGCTCCGGCAAAAGCGGACAGCGCGCCTGCGGACGCGAAAACGCCTCCGGCGCCCCCCGCCTCACCTGTTCCTGCGCAGGACGCGACGACGCCCGGTGCCGCTCCGGCGCCGCTCCCGCCCGTGGCTGTGGCTGCCGCAGAAAGCGCCCTCCGCGCCGGTGAGGGGCTGGACGTCTCGCTCGTCCTGACGGCCGATGCCGATTTTTCCCTGAGCGGGACCACGGCCCGGGCCGGTCTCCAGGCCTCGTGGCAGCTGGCTCCCGCGACGGCAGCCGGTGCCCCGACCGCCGGGCCGGCGGCGCCTTCCATTGCTGCCACGGCTCCTGCGCGTGACGCGGCAGCGACCGGGAAAGCTCCGGCGACGGCTCCGGCGCAAGAGGCCGGGACGGCCCCGTCACAGGCAAACGGTGCGGGCACGGCCCCCCTCCTGCCGGAAGCGGCAGGCAGCTGGCTGCCCGCGCCGCTGGCCCTGCTCCTGACGCCCGGGCAGGCCTCCACCCTGCGGGTGGAGCTGGCCCTGCGGCCCGGTGAGCGGCCCGTGCTGGCCCTGGAGGATCTTCAGGCGGACGCCGGGGCCTTGCGACTGCGCGGCACGGGCACGCTGGAGCTCGTGACCGCCGCGGACGTGCTGGCCTCGCCGCTGGCCCTGGACTGTTCGCTGTCCATGGCTTCCGCCGCCGGTGCGGCGGCCCTGCTGCCCCAGGCACGCGCCCTGCTGGCGCCCCTGGGCGATGCCCTGCGTCTGGACATCGGCGTGAAGGGCAGCCCCGCTGCGCCCGAACCCCGGCTGGAGCTGGCCTGCGCCGCGCTGGACCTGGGCGGGCATGTCATCAACGATCTTTCCCTGCTGGCAGGCGGAGAGGCCCTGCCGTGGCCGCGGCTGGTTTCCAAAGGCAGGGTGGAGCTGCCGCTCTCCCTGCAGATGCGTACCGGGCAGGACCACATCTCCACGAAACTGCGCCTGCTGGCCGGGCACGACGGTACGGCCTGGCTGCTGGGCCTGCCGCAGCTGGAGCTGCACGGCGCCGGTGCCCGTCTGGGCGGTGCCCTGCTGGCCCTGCTGCCCGATGCCCCGCAGGCGGCGCCTCTCCCGGCGTCTCCCGCTCCGGCGGATGCGCAGGCCGCGCAGGCTCCGGCCCCTGCGGACGGTGACGCCGCCGGGGGCCTGGCCCCTGCGGCCGCTGCGGGAGGGGCCGCCGTGCCGCCTCAGCCGGACCCTGCCGCTTCCGCTGTGTCTCCCGCCGCGGGCGCTGTGTCTCCCGCCCCGGCCATCGTGGGCAGCGATTTCGTCCCCGCGCGGCTGCTGGCACGTCTGTTCCCCGATCCCGGGGCCCGGCCGCGCCTGTGGGCCGCGCTGGACGGTGAACTGTCGGACTGGGAGGCTCTGGGCCGGGTGCTGGACTACTGGTCGCCTGGCCTGCGCCTGGAAAAAAGGGACAGTCCGGCCCGCCTGAGCCTGCGTGCCGGGGGGATGCCCCCGGCGCAGGACGCTCCCGGGGACGTGCCGCCGTCCGCGGGCACCGGCCCGGTCGATCCGGCTGTCCTGGGCGGACGGGACTGGCGACAGTGGCTCAGCCTGGATGCCGGTGTGGACCTTGTCCGTCTGCATGACAGGAGCGGGGAGCGGCTGCTGCTGCGCGAGCTGCGCCAGCATCTGCGCATCGACGATATTTTCGGCCAGGGCCGGCTGGAGCAGCGCCTGGACGTGCGGCAGCTCCATGTGGCCGGTTTGCGCCTGGAAGGGGTGCTGGTGGGCCTGAAAGGCGAGCTGGCGACCCCGCTGGAAGCGGAACTGGCCTGCGCCGGTGACGTGCGGGCCAGGGGCCGCCTCCGCTGGCAGGGCGACAGGCTGGACATCCCCGTGTGCGACCTGCATCTCAGGCAGGGCGTGGGCCTGCGCCTGCAGGCGGGGACGGCCCTTGTGCTGGACAGGGAGGGCCTTTCCCTGCGCGGTCTGGATGCCCGCATCGCTCCCGCGGGCCGCGTCCGGGCCTCAGCGGCCCTGAAGCCCGCGGGCATGGACGTGCGCCTGACGCTGGACAGCATGGATCTGGCCCCGTGGCGGGCGGTCGTGCCGGGCCTGCCTTCCGCCGCCCTGGCCTTCCAGAGCCGCCTGCACGGCAGTCCTGCGGCCCCTGCCGGGACCTTCCGGCTGGACGTGCGGCGTCTCGAGGTCCCGCAAAGTTCCCTGCCGCCCCTGGATCTGGCCCTGACGGGCACACTGGGCGGCAGCAACGGCAAAGGACACCTGGACACGCGCCTGGAACTGCCGCCGTCCACACGGCAGGCCCTGGGGGCGGAGCAGGCCGGTCTGGAAGTCCGCCTGCCCCTGCATTTTTCCGCCAACGGCCTGCCCCTGCCGGACATGGCGGCCCCGCTTGCCGGGCGCCTGGACTGGCAGGGCGAGCTGGCCCCGCTCTGGCGTCTGGTGCCCGTGGCCGACCGCCGCGTGACCGGGCGGCTGGACATGCATCTGGCCCTGGCCGGCAGCCTTGCCGTGCCCACGGCCAGGGGACGGCTGGAGATCTCGGGCGGGCGCTATGAGGACCTGGCCCTGGGCATCCTGCTGACGGACATCAAGGCCACGGTGTCTGCGGGCAGCGGCAAGGGCCTGAAGCTGGAACCCGTGCACCTGGAGGCCTCCATGAGCGACGGACGCGGCGGTCTGGTGACGGCCGCGGGCAGCCTGCATCCCGAAGGCGGCAGGCTGGCCCTGGATGCCGCCATGAAGCGCCTGCGCCCCCTGCGGCGCACGGACATCCAGGCGACCCTGTCGGGCACGGCCTCGGTCAAGGGCACGCTCATGGCGCCCCAGGTGGCGGCGGACATCACCATCGACGAGGCCCTGGTCAACCTCAACCGCCTCACCGGCAGCAGCGTGACCACCCTGCCCGTGGAAGGCACCAGCGAGGCCCCGGAACCCGCGCCGGAAAAGAAGGAAGGGCGCGGCTCCCTGGACGTGAGCGTCCGGGCGCCGGGGCATATCGCGGTCAATGGCCACGGGCTGGAGAGCGAATGGCAGGCCGGCCTGCGCGTGCGCGGGGCCCTCAACGATCCGCTGGTCATCGGCAGCGTGCGCTCGGTGCGGGGGCAGTTCGACCTGCTCTCCAAGATCTTCACCCTGCGGCCCAGCACCATTTCCTTCAACGGCGGGCCTGTGTCCAATCCTCTTCTGGATGTGACCCTGCGGTACGAGGTGCCGGACATCACGGCCGACGTGCGCGTCAGCGGCTCCGTGCGGCGCATGAAGCTGGAACTGACCAGCACGCCGTCCCTGCCGCAGGAAGAGATCATCTCGCGGGTCATGTTCGGTCGCGGCTCCAGCGAGCTGGGCCGTTTCGAAAGCCTGCGCCTGGCCGCCGCCGTGGCGCGTCTGGCCGGTTTCGGTTCCGGCGGGCTGGGCGTCCTGGATCTGGGCCGTGCCGTGCTGGGCGTGGACGTGCTGCGCGTCAATTCCTCCACGGACAAGGAAAGCGGCGATGAGGAAAGCAGCCTGGAAGTGGGCAAGTTCATCGGCGAGAAGATCTATCTTGGCGTGGAGCAGGGCCTGGAGCCGGACAGCACCGCCGTCATCATGGAACTGGAACTGACCCCGCACAGCAAGGCGGGCATCCGCACGGAGCAGGACAACACCAGCGCCGGCATCCAGTGGAAGATGAACTACTGATGCGGCAGCGTGGGGCAGCCCGCCGCCCCTGGGCGCGGGCGGCGGTGCGGCCGCGCAAAAAAGGAAACGCCGGGGCATGCCCGGCGTTTTTGGCATCGTCCGGGAGAATGACAATGCCGTCTCTCTGGGGAAGGAGATCTCTATGCGGCTGCCGCGCGGCGGCCGTGGAGGACGTAATACAGCGCCACCGCGCCGAGGACCACGAAGGCCAGGGTCTGGTACATGCCGTCATAGCCCGCGCTGGGGACCATGAAGCCGAACAGGTAGGGCCCCAGGCCGATGCCCAGATCGAAGAAGATGAAAAAGGTCGTGGTGGCCTGGGCAAAGCGGGACCTGGACACCAGCGAGAGCGAGACCGCCTGCCCGGCGGACTGGAAATTGCCGAAACCCACGCCCAGGACCAGCCCGGCGGCCAGCAGCATCCAGCCGCTGCTGGCGTGGGCCATCATGGTCAGGGAAAGGGCCGTCAGCAGCAGGGCGGGATAGAAGATGATGTTCTCGCCGCGCAGGTCGAACAGGCGGCCGGTCAGGGGCCGTGTCACCAGGGCGGCCAGGGCGTAGAGCAGGAAGAAAAGGCTGGCCGCGCCGGTCAGGCCGCGTTCCGCCGCGTAGGAGGTCATGAAGGCCTGGATGCAGCCGTAGCTCAGGCAGGTGATGAGCGCCACCAGCGAAAAGCGCACCACGCGCGGGTCGATGTAGCTGTTGAGCTCCAGGAAGGGGCGGTGGCGGTGATGCATCTCCGGCAGGTGGTGCAGGCCGAAAAAGATGCCGATGCAGGCCAGGCCGATGCCCAGGCAGGTCTGCGCCAGGGCGGTATAGCTGAAATAGTGGGAGATGAGGATGCCCAGAAAGGGGCCCAGGGCCAGGGCAAAGGCCGTGCTCATGCTGAACAGGCTGATGCCCAGCCCGTGATGCTGGTGGGGCACCACATAGGCCACGATGGTGCCGGTGGCCGTGCCCATGATGCCCACGCCCAGGCCCATGCACAGGCGCTGCACGAAGAGCAGGGCCAGGCTGGGGACCCAGAAGAAGGCCGCGATGCTGGCCGAATAGAGCAGCAGGCCGGCGAAGAGGATGATGCGGAAACCGAACAGGGAGAGCAGGTTGCCGGTGAGGAAACGGCCGATCAGGCAGCCGATGACCATGATGCCCGCAGTGAGCCCGGCGCTGCTGAGGCTGGCGCCGTATGTGGCCTGCGCATAGGCCGTGCTGGTGACGAACATCAGGTAATAGGCCGTCATGACCAGCAGGTTGATGCAGGCGACCACATTGAAATTGCGGTTGAAGATGGAGCGCAGGGCTTCGGCGGTGCTGGCGGTGCTGCGCTCCCGCGTCCGCGGACGGGATCTGTGTTGGCTGGGCATAGGACATCCTGGGCGAAATATCGCCATACCGTTGCGTGTGCAACGATATACGTCCGGCGGCTTTCCCTTGTCAAGCGGAAAACCCGCCCCGCGGGGGGGCGCGCTTTTGCGCTTGCCAGGCGCTGCAAGGCTGACTATGACAAAACGATGTATCCTACTTGCATCATTTTCCTGGAGCTGCTGTGGAACTGACCTATAAGTGGATCGCGCTGGCCAACCGGCATTACCTCATGTACCTGAACAAGCGCCTTGCCTCGTACGGCCTCAGCGGCAGCCAGTATCTTTTCATCCTGAACATCTGCCGCCAGCCGGGCCTGACCCAGGACAAGCTGCCGGACATCATCCACATCAACAAGAGCAACGTCACCCGTGCCCTGGCCCATCTGGAGAAGCGCGGCTTCATCCGGCGCGAGGTCAACCCGCAGGACAAGCGCACGGCCGCCGTCTTCCCGACGCAGAAGGCCCTGGACGTGTACCCGCACGTGATGGAGATCATCCGGGGCTGGGATGCCTCGGTGACCAGCCCCCTGACGGAGGACGAGAAGCACACCCTGCAGGGTCTGCTCAAGCGCGTGGTGGCCTCGGCCCACGAGTACCGCAGCAGCGAAGGCTAGGCCCTGCCGGTCCCCGGGGCAAGGCCCCACCTTCCCCCAGGCGCGCTCCGGCGGGAGGCTGGCGCCCTGCCGCAGGCAGTCCGGGCACTTGGGGAACAGTACCGGCAAATACAGGGAGCGGCGCGGACCCAGGCCCCCGCCGCCCGTGTCAGGAACCGTCACCGTGCCGTGGGCGGGACGTTCCGCCCTAATAGCTGATGCGCTCGATGAGCTTGCGGCGGGGCGTGAGCGAGATGTGGTAATACTGGTTCTGCGGCACGTTGATGTAGGGGATGTCCTCTTCGCGCTGGCGCAGGAACAGGGAGAGGATGACCCGGTTGATGGCCTGGTGGCCCACCAGCATCACGGGCAGCTCCCCGGCCAGGAACAGGGCCCGCTGCAGGCCGCGCCGCACGCGCTCGCGCAGCATGGCATAGCTTTCACCGTGCGGATAGGCGTAGTGGTACTTGTCCGCGTTGCGGCCCGCCGTCACCTCGGGCATGGTCTCGCGGATCTCGCTGTAGCACATGCCCTCGCAGTCCCCTGCCCAGATCTCGTCGAATTCCTTGAAGGCCATCACATGGGTATCGTACCGCCCGCGCAGCAGGGGCGCCGCCGTCTCGTGCGAGCGCATGCGCGTGGAGGTGAACACCCAGTCCAGTTTCTGGTCGCGCAGGTGCAGGGCCAGGGCCTCGGCCTGCATCCGTCCCCTTGCCGTCAGGGGCGGATCGCCGCCGATGCGTCCCTGCACGTTGTATTCCGTCTGTCCGTGCCGGGCCAGATACAGGCTCTGCACCCACCAGCTGACCACGATCTCGCGGATGGCCGGATAATAGGGCGAGCCTTCGCAGGGCCGCTCCGCCAGGATGCGGCCGGCCATGGTGTCCACGCACAGCCAGTACTGTTCCCTGCCCACGGGTTCGTAGATGGCTTCGTAATAGCCGATGCGGCCCACGAAGCTCGCCAGGGCCTCGTCCTCGGTATAGCCCGCGTATTCCGGCAGTCTGGTCTTGTTGCGGATGCAGGCATTGAGCAGGACGGGATCTTCGTTGACGCATTCCAGGAAGAGCACGGGATGGTCCGTGAGGCTGCGCTCGATGAAGGCCCGCCGTGTCCGGCTGACATTGGTGGCATCCAGGATGGCCACGTCCCCTTCCCGGTTCAGCCATTCCCTGGCCCGGGCCAGGTTCCGCTGGCAGATCTCCTCGCGTATCCTGCGGCCTTCGGCATTGTCCGGGGAATAGAACTCCGGCAGGGTGGATTCCGCCCCCAGCAGCTGGCGGCGGACGTCGCCGTTGTTGAAGATGGCCGAACGGAAGCCGTCGGCCGCCAGGCCGCCGCAGATGCGCCGGGCCAGACGGGACTTGCCGCGTGCGGGCAGGCCCACCATGACGAGATAGAGCTTGTGCATGTGACTCCTGTGGGGCGTTGGTCCGTCCGGGTGGCCGGCCCCGCCGCGCGGACGGGCACGGGGCGGGCCGTCATGACGGTTCAGCGTGTCGCGGGGGCCGCAAGCTGCTCCAGGGCCTTTTGCAGCGGCTTGCCGGGGTGTTTGCCGCACCAGTCCAGCAGGGCATCGCTTTGGGCCGCCAGGCTCCCCAGTTCCAGGGGGCGATAGGGCCGGTTTTCCCTGAAGGCCTGATGGCCGTCCCACCAGAGGACCAGGGGCAGCCAGTTTTCGCCCTGCTGGCGGAAGCTGCGGCAGGGCAGGGAGAGCGTTTGCCGCGACAGCTTTTCCCGCACCATCTGCCAGCGTTCCACCAGGCGGGCCGTGGGGGCCGCGGCGCAGGCATCACGCAGGCGTATGAGGCTGGAGGTCCACTGCCCGCCCTGCTGCCAGAGCCGGAAGGGAAGGTCTTCTTTGCCGCTGCGGGCCGCCACATAGCCGTCCAGCCATTCCAGCGGCACGTCCAGGCGCAGGCCGCCCCCGGGTTTGTTCCTGTCTACCGCCTGTTCGGCCAGCGGACGGCAGATCAGGGCCCCCACGCGCAGATCGCCGTCGTCAGGACGGCTGCCCAGGCGCAGCATCTGGCCGGGCTCTGCCTCCTGTACCGTGATGGTCAGGGGGGACGACATCTCTTTTGGGGGCTGCGCCGCGCCGGCGGCAGGGGGGCACAGCAGCATCACCAGCAGGCAAGCCGCGCACAGCGGGCTGAAGGGCATGTTTCGCATAGATTTTCTCCTGCCGGAGGATAGCATCGCCTGCCGGGGGATTGGAAGCAGGTTTGTGACGGGGGAAGGGCGTTTTGGGGGGTAAAACGGCCCCTTTTCCACGCTCCCCCGCAGGGACCTTGCTGGGGGGCCGGTGCGCAGACCAGAGCAGGTTTTTTTGAAAGGGTGGGGGAGCGCGAGGAGGCGGAGGGATTTTGGTTCACAAACGTCCCTCCGCCTCCTTGCAAAAAAAAGCTGTGGCAGCCTAGGCCGTGACGGTCAGGCGCAGGAAGCGCTTCTTGCCCAGCTTGATGACGTATTCACCGGCAGCCAGGGGCGACAGGGCGTCGTCGCAGCGCTGGCCGTCCACGGACAGGGCGCCTTCCTTGATGAGGCGCTTGGCTTCGCCGCGGCTCTTGACCAGACCGGCGGCTTCCAGGAAGGCGGGCGGGGTGCTGTCGTCGCCCTGGGCGCAGGTGTGGCAGGGGGCGTCGTCCGGCACGCCGCCGCTGGCGAAGACGGCATTGAAGCCCTGGCGGGCCTCGTCGGCGTCCTTTTCGCTGTGGTAGCGGCTGACCATCTCGTGGGCCAGCATCTCCTTGGCGGCCTTGGGGTGCACGCGGCCCCGGGCCACGTCTTCCTTGAGGCCGGCGATGTCTTCCAGGGACTTGGAGGACAGCAATTCGTAATAACGCCACATGAGATCGTCGGAGATGGCCATGACCTTGCCGAAGATCTCGGACGGGGCTTCGTCGATGCCGATATAGTTGCCGTAGGACTTGGACATCTTGCGCACGCCGTCCAGGCCTTCCAGCAGGGGCATGGTCAGGATGCACTGGCTTTCCATGCCGTAGTGGGCCTGGAGGTTGCGGCCCACCAGCAGGTTGAACTTCTGGTCGGTACCGCCCATTTCCACATCGGCCTTGAGGGCCACGGAGTCATAGCCCTGGCAGAGGGGATAGATGAATTCGTGGATGGAGATGGGGCGCTGCTCGCGGAAGCGCTTTTCAAAGTCGTCGCGCTCCATCATGCGGGCCACGGTGTAGCTGGAGGCCAGGCGGATGAAGTCCGAGGCGTCCATCTTGCCCAGCCAGTGGGAATTGAATTCCACGATGGTCTTTTCGGGATCGAGGATCTTGAAGACCTGCTTCTTGTAGGTCTCGGCATTGGCGATGACCTGTTCCTCGGTCAGGGGAGGACGGGTCTCGGAGCGGCCGGAGGGGTCGCCGATGCGGCCGGTGAAGTCACCGATCAGGAAGATGATCTGGTGGCCCAGTTCCTGAAAGTGGCGCATCTTGTGCATGACCACGGTGTGGCCCAGATGCAGGTCGGGAGCGGTGGGGTCAAAGCCCACCTTCACGCGCAGGGGCGTGCCGCGTTCCAGTTTCTTGCGCAGTTCCTTCTCATCAATCAGCTCCGCCACGCCGCGCTTGATCACGGCCATCTGGCGATCAATATCCATCATCGAACTAGTCCTTGCGTGGAGTTGGCCCGTCACGGGCGTTATCCCGGCAGGATAGCCTCGGCAAAGCGGGGGTGTCAATGTTCTGCAGGAGGAAAGGACGAAAAAGGAAGCCGCGGCGCAGGGCCGGAAGGGCAGGCATGCGCGGTCCCGTGCGGACGGCAGGGAGCAGCGGGAGAGCGCGGCGTGGCGTGATCGGGCGCCCCGCTCCGCTCCGGCCCTGTGGCGGGTGGGGCCCGTGCGGCGGGATGAATGAGGCAACAGGGGACAGCGGGCCGCCGTGGGCGGGGGAGCGATCCTCCGGCGGGGCAGGACGGGGGAGCGGCGGAAACGCGGAGGGCCGCCGGGCCGGATGCCGTCCCGAAGGGGAAACGAAGGGGCCGCCCGCATGCCGGGTGCGCCGGGCCGCGGCCACGGAAAAGGCGCCGGCGGTTGCCCGCCGGCGCCTGACGTTGCCCGCCTGGAAAGGCCAGACCGGGAACTAGCCTTCCTGCTTGACCTTGGACTTGGTCATGGCAAGGCCAACGCCTTCAAACAGCTCGAAGATGGCGAAGCCATACCAGAGCGTGTAGATGACGTAGAAGATCAGCATGCCGCTCATGAGCCAGATGTGGTCCGACACCTTCACGGGCTCCACGCTGTAGAAGTTGTTGCCGGGTTCCACGGCGCGGCGCAGGACCTGGTCAACCACCTGGGCCTCGGCGATGAGGCGCTGCTTCTGCAGTTCCTTGATGGAGGGGCTCAGCACATACCACCAGGCCGCGGCGGCCTTGAGGGCGTGGGTGCCGTCGTAACGGGCGGTCACGGTGGCGGCGTCGTTGTGGTACAGGCTGTCGGCGTCGGTGGTGGCGGCGTTCAGCATGGCGGCCAGGTTGCCTTCGTAGGTGACCCTGGCGCCGTCGGCGCTGGCGGTCATGCCGGCCTTGGTCAGCACCTGCACGGCGGTCTCGGCCAGATTGGCCTTTTTCATGGTCACGGTGACCTTGACGTTGGTCTTTTCCACGGTCTTCACATGCTCACGCACGCTGGGGATGAAGTAGGAAGAGCCCTTGGAAAGTTCGTTGAACACGTTGTCGGCGTACTGCAGGCCGGTCAGGTGGTTGCCCTTTTCGTCGCGCATGACGGGGGTGAGCAGCACACAGAACAGGACCAGGAACGAGATCAGCAGGATGGAACCCCGGATAAAGGGGCCTTTTTCATGAATAAGCATAATTAGGCCTCCCCTCTGAGCTTGCCGAGATTAAGGAAGAACTTGCTGAACACCCAGAGGCCGAAGAAAGCGACGACCACCCAGAAGATCACGTTGCCCACGTCCTCGATGACGTTCACCACGGACATGGACCAGTCGAGGTATTCCATTTCGACCAGCTTCTTGGGCAGGGTGGCGGCGCGGTTGATGAAACCGGAGATGATGGACACGGCATAGAAACCGCGGATGTGCACGCCCTTGACGACCTTGGTGGTCAGGGCGCCCACCTGGATGCCCAGCAGGGAGCCCAGCAGCATGCCCACGGCCAGGGTGTAGAACACATAGCCGTAGATGGCGTACTGGCCCACGGAAGCCAGACCGGCGGTGAAGATGATCTGCAGGATGTCGGTACCCACGGTGGTCATGGAGGACACGCCGAAGATGTACACGAACATGGGGAAGGTCACGAAACCGCCGCCCACACCCATGATGGCGGCCAGCATGCCCACGACCACGCCGCCGGCGGCGACGATCCAGCCGGAGATGCGGCGGCCGCCGGGCACCAGGTCTTCGTCAAAGGTGATCATGGGCGGCACGGTCAGGCTCTGCAGCTTGACGGAAAGGCCGGTCATGCCGGCGGTGCCGCCGTGGGCGTCGCCGCTGTCGGCCTGGGTGCCGCGGGTGGCTTTCAGGAAGTCGAACAGGGCATAGAAGCCCAAGAAGCCCAGCAGCACGGCATAGATGGTGCTGATGAACATTTCGGACAGCAGCGGGTCGGCATTGTACAGGCCCTTGTTGATGGCGCCGCCCACGAAGGTACCGGCACCGGAGCCCACCAGGAACGCGATGGCCAGCTTGACGGACACGTTGCCCAGCTTTTTGTGGACCGTGGTGCCCATGATGGCCTTGGCGAAGATGTGGAACAGGTCCGTACCGACGGCCAGGATGCCCTTGACGCCCGCGGCCATCAGGGCCGGGGTGATGATGAAGCCGCCACCGGCGCCGATGCAGCCGGTGATGAGGCCGGCCGCCAGGCCGACGGCGATGGAGGCCAGGAAAATGGTGGTGGTGTAGAAGGCCGGCGCATACGCGCTTTTGCCGCCCAGCATCTCGTGGGCTTCATAGGCTTCGGCACCGCACACAAGCAGGATGGGCGCGGCCAGGGCCAGCAGGAACAGCATCTTTTTGCGGTTCTTGATGATGGACGTGGAGACTTCCAGGTCCCATTTGGCATACGCCTGCGAGCTGCTTAACAGAAATTGATACAGTGATCTGCCAAAACTCATAACTCCTCCCGGTATGTTTGCCGGGAAAACAGCAAAAAACATGCCATTTGTGCAAAAAATCTCAATCGCAAGCTAACATGCTGTAACCAAAAGGAATACCCAAAAAACAGACAGCCTGCTCTCCCGGGGGGAAGCAGGCTGTCGCATGTCAGTTTTTTTTACAGTTGCAAAAAAAAGCTACTTTTTGTTCAAACCTTCGCTCTGTCCGGAGATGACCAGTTCCAGCCAGTCCAGCGCAAAGTCCAGCGTGGCTTCATCGGATTCCATGACGGCCTTCTGGCGTTCCTCGCTGACCTCCACGCGACGGAAGATGCCCATTTTCTGGATGAGCTCGCGGAACTTGTCCAGCTGGTAGAGGCAGAGGATGGCCATGGTGGCCATGCGCGGTTCCAGCGGCTTTTCCGTGGCCTTGACCATGGCCATCAGGCGCATGTAGCGGTCATTGGCGGCATTGTACGCGTCCAGTTCCTGGCTGGCCAGCCAGGTCTGGGCCGTCCACTCCTTGCCTTCGTCGAAGCCGTGGCAGTGGGGCTCGCGCACCAGGAAGAAGCGTTCGTCCACGCCCTCGTGGCCCATCTTGGTGCCGCGGCCCAGGGGGTAGAAGCGGCAGGCGCCGGGGCGGTTCTCGTACACGGAGCAGCCGCCGGGCGTCACGAAGGGACAGGGCTCGCCGGGGCCTTCCAGCATGCGCAGCAGGGGCAGGGGGAAGCCCGTGTCGGGGAAGGTGCGCATGCGGGTGAAGTCGTTGAGGAAGGCCTCGCTGGGCATATCGTTCATATGGCGGCGCAGGCGCAGCACGTCATAGGGGGTCAGGGGCAGGGTCAGTTCCGCACAGCAGCGGTTGAAGCAGGGAACTTCGGGATGGCAGGCAAAGCAGAAGGTCTGGCCCGGTTCCAGCTCGGGCAGGTTTTCCATGAATTCGCGGCTGGCGTCTTTTTCCATGATGCGTTCTCTTGTTGGAGGGTTGTGGGAGCCGGGCAGCGCTTGGGAAAAATTTCCCTAATATGGTGTTGCCCTGCTTGCTTGTATCCTCTTCCGGGGTTTGCTGCAAACTTTTTCGTTCCCCGGAGGGCGGGCTGCGGTGCGGCGGGCGGGCAGCCGGGTGAACTCCCTGCCGTAGCGGAACCGGCGTTTTTCCCTGGGGTGCGGAAGGGGCAGGTGCGCGGCGAGAGACCACCGGATCCTTCATGTATGGAGGAGAGGCGCGCTCAGGGCATGGTGGAACGCCGGGACTGCGGGGACCCGCGCGGGAGGCCTGGGGCCTGGCGTCCTCAGTCGCGGCGGCCCGGACGCCAGGAGCCGTCGCGCTGGATGCGGGGCCGGGGCAGGCGGTGCTGGCCTTCGGGACGCAGGTAGTGCTTGTTGCGGAAGTCGTCGTAGCCCTTGCGTGCGGGATTGCCCTGCCATTGCCGCTGGGCCGGACGGGCGGAGGGCCTGGCGGCGGACGAGGGCTGCCGGGCGGGGCCGGTGGTGGCGGCCACATTGGTGACGGCGGAGGGCAGGGGGCCGCTGCCTGCGGAAACCCGGGCGGCGAAGGCGGGAGCGAGGCCCAAAAGGCAGAGGACGGTCAGCAGACGGAGGATCTGGCGATACATGACGGGACCTCATGGAGGCGGACAGAAGGGGGAGAGAAAACAGCCATCTTGAGGGCTGGCCCTGCGCCCGGGCATCCGGCTTTTGGCAAGGGTTCCGGAGAGGGCCGGGCAGGACGAGGCGGCCATGCCCTTTATCCGAATAACAAAAAAGCGACCTTCTCCCGCAGGAGATGCCGCTGCCTATCCTTCCCAATATCCCCCAGCCCCGAATGGCGGGTTTGGGGGAGGGAGGGGGCGTGGGGGAGGGAGCCCCTTTTTGCCGCCAGCAAGCGACCGAAGGCGGACCGCAAGGGCCGTGCCCGTTGCGACGAAGGAAGCTACGGGCATCGGAGATAAGGGGCCCTCCCCCACAGACATTCTTTCTGTCAGGCCCTGCTAGATGACCTTGTTCAGGGCGTATTCGATGATGCCCTCGGCCCCGGCTTCGCGCAGGCGGGGGATGAGGTCGCGCACCACGTCGATGTTGACCACGGTCTCCACCGAGAGCCAGGCCTCGTCGCGCAGGGGCGAGACCGTGGGCGAGTTCAGGGAGGGCAGCATCTCGAGGATGGCGTCCAGGTTGGAGGCCGGGGCGTTCATCTTGATGGCCACCAGGCTTTCGGCGCGCAGGGCGCCCTGCAGGAGCAGGGTCAGCTGGTCGATCTTGGCGCGCTTGCGCGGGTCGGCCCAGGCGTCCTTGTTGGCGATGATGACCGGGTAGGAGCACATCACCTCGTCGATGATGCGCAGGCCGTGGGCCCGGATGGTGGTGCCGGTCTCGGTCACTTCCACGATACCGTCGGCCAGGCCTTCCACCACCTTGGCTTCCGTGGCGCCCCAGGAATAGAAGACGTCCACGTCCACGCCCACGCGCTTGAAGTAGTTGCGGGTCAGGCCTTCCAGCTCGGTGGCGATGCGCTTGCCGGCCAGGTCCTGAGGGCACTGGTAGGGGGAATCGCCGGCCACGGCCAGCACCCAGCGGCAGGGGCGGTTGGACGTCTTGGAGTAGACCAGATCCGCCACATGCACCACCTTGTCCTCATGACCGCCTTCGGTGAGCCAGTCCAGGCCGGTGATGCCCACATCCAGGATGCCCGCGGCGATGTAGCCGCCGATCTCCTGCACGCGGCACAGGGAGGCCGAGATCTCGGGGTCGTTGATGTCCGGGAAATAGTTGCGCGTATGCTTGCGGATCTTCCAGCCGGCGCGCTCGAAAAGGTTGATGGTGGCGTCTTCCAGCGAGCCCTTGGGCACGCCCAGTTTGAGGATTGCCTGCGATTCTTCGCTCATCGTGTCTACTCCGGCAGGCGAAAGGCCTGCTGCTGTGTTGTTTGGGCCATGCGCCGCATGGCTCCTTCCCAGAGACGGGCCCGGGGGCCCGAAGAAAGCGTTGTCCTGTCCCGGCTATTGGGCGCCGTAGACCTTCCGGGGATCGAAGACCACGGGGGAGCATTCGCGCACCACGCCGTTGTCCCATTCCCTGTAGAAGCACGAACGGCGTCCCGTGTGGCAGGCCGCGCCGCCGATCTGCTCGATCTTGAGCAGCACGGTGTCGCTGTCGCAGTCCAGGCGGATGGAAAGCACTTTCTGCACGTTCCCGGACGTGCCGCCCTTGTGCCAGAGCTCCTTGCGGCTGCGGCTCCAGTAATGGGCCTCGCCGGTTTCCAGGGTACGTTTCCAGGCTTCTTCATTCATATAGGCCAGCATGAGCACTTCGCCCGTGGCCGCGTCCTGCGCGATGGCGGGGACCAGTCCCTTGGAGAAATCGGGACCGAAATCCGGCTGTAGTTGCGCCATGGCTCCCTCCGAATCAAAAAAACATGCTCCGGCGTCCCTGCCCGCACGGCGGGCGCGCCGGTGAGGCCTTTCAGGCTAGCCGCATTCTTGCCCGGACGCAAGCGGCGCCCGCATCCGGCGGCCTTTTTTCACAGCCTGTCCGCCGCCGGTGACGGACAGACGACAGCCCGGTGACAAGACCCGTGCATCCTTCCCCGGCGGAGGGTCCCGCGGCAGGGGAAGGGCCGGGCGCTCCCCCGCGCCCGGCGGAAAGGCCGCGTCCGCGTGCCTGCCCGTCCCTCCGGCCGTGCCGGTCTGTCTTCGCGGGCCGCGCCAGTGCCCGCCGCGTGCCCTCTCCGGCGGCGCCTTGCGCATGGGCGCGGCTTGTGGCAGGCTAATGCGTTTCCGACATCAGAACAACCAATCCGCATCGGCGGCAGACGGGGCAGCCCCCCCGCCGCGATGCCTCAGAGCGAGCTACCATGTCCGACATCACCGATCCCACCTGCCCCGCCTCCGCCGGAGAGGCCGCGCAGGAACAGGCCGCCCCTGCGGCCGAACTTTCCACCCCCGGCGCTTCCCTTGAGAATTTTTCCGTGGCCGAGCCCGAGAACGCCCTGCCGCGCGCCACGCTGGAGACCCTGCCCGAAGCCATCGCCGCCGCCTGCGGCCGTGCGGGCTGGACGTCCCTCATGCCCGTGCAGTCCCTGGCCCTGCCCTATCTGCTGGAAGGCCGCGACATCATGGTGCAGTCCCGTACCGGCAGCGGCAAGACGGGCTGTTACCTGCTGCCCCTGGTGCCGCGTCTGGATCCCGCGCTGCATGCCGTCCAGGCCCTGATCCTGGTGCCCACCCGCGAGCTGGCCGTGCAGGTGGAGCACGAGGCGCGCACCCTGTTCGAAGGCACGGGCATCCGTCCCGTGGCCGTCTATGGCGGCGTGGGCTACAAAAAGCAGATGGACGCCCTGCGTGACGGGGCCCAGCTGGTGGTGGGCACGCCCGGCCGCGTGCTGGACCATCTGCTGCGCCGCACCCTCTCGCTGGACGATCTGGATGCCCTGGTCTTCGACGAGGCCGACCGCATGCTGTCCATCGGCTTCTACCCCGACATGAAGGAAGTGCAGCGCTACCTGCCGCACCACCGCATCCACACCAGCATGTTCTCGGCCACCTATCCGCCGCATGTGCTCAAGCTGGCCGGGGAATTCCTGACCGAGCCCTCCATGCTCTCCCTGTCGCAGAAGGAAGTGCATGTGGCCGAAGTGCAGCACCTGTTCTGCCAGAGCCGCCCCATGGACAAGGACCGCGTGCTGGTGCGCCTGCTGGAGACCGAGAACCCGGCTTCGGCCATCATCTTCTGCAACACCAAGGCCAACGTCCACTATATCACCGGCGTGCTGCAGGGCTTCGGCTACAATGCCGACGAGCTGTCGGCCGACCTTTCCCAGGCCCGCCGCGAGGCCGTGCTGGACAAGATCCGCCAGGGCAGCCTGCAATATCTGGTGGCCACGGACGTGGCCGCGCGCGGCATCGACATCCCGGCCCTGTCCCACGTCTTTCTGTATGAGCCCCCGGAAGATCACGAGAGCTACATCCACCGTGCCGGACGCACGGGCCGCGCCGGGGCCGCCGGTACGGTCATCTCGCTGGTGGACATCATGCAGCGCATGGAGCTGGAACGCATCGCCCGCCATTACCGGATAGCCCTGCGCGAGATCCCCGCGCCCACGGACGCGGATGTGGCCGTGGTGGCCGGCGCGCGCGTGACCACCCTGCTGGAGGGCCGTTTCCGCAAGCTGACCGGTCTGGAGAAGATGCGCGTGGCCCGCTATGCGCCGCTGGTGCGCGAGCTGGCCGGCCAGGCCGAGGACGACGAGGACGGTCTGCTGCTGGCCATGCTGGTGGATGCCGCCTATCAGGAGAGCCTGGGCCATGTGCAGCAGCTGCCCGAAGGCCGCGGCGGATCCTCCCGCAGCAGTGAAGGCCGCAGCGGTGAAGGCGAGGGCCGGGGCCGCAAGCGTTCCTCCCGCCGTCGCCGTGACCGCGGGGACAGGGCCGACGAAGCCGCCGCCCCCGGGGCCCATGCTCCTGCGGAGGCCGCAGCGGCGGCCGCGCCCGCGACGGATGCCGGGGACGCTCCCGCTCCCGCCGAAGGGGAGGGCACGGCCAGGCGCCGTCGCCGTCGCCGTCGCCGCAAGCCCGCGGCTGAAGGCCAGGCGGAGGCATGAGCCCTCTGACGGCCGTCCGTGCCGATGCGGTACAGGAGGCCCTGGACAATTTCCCCGTCCTGCTCCTCGACCTGGATGCGGGACGGGCCCTGCACATCCTCGGCATCGGCCGTCTGCAGTTCCGGCGCCGTGCCCGGCTGCTGGCGGAGTGGCGCGGCCTGTGCATGGCCCTGTGGCGTCTGGCCCTGCAGCGTTCCTTCCCCGACCATGCCGAGGCCATGTTCCGGCAGTTCCGGGAGAGCTTCGGGCAGAGCCACACGGACAGGACATCGGCCCTGGCGCTGGAGCGTGCCCCGGCCTACTGGGAGGTGCTGTCCGGGAGGGGCGACGCGGACTTCAGGCCCGTGTCCCGCTTCCTGGCCGCTGTCTTTTTCGAGGACGAGGCCCGCGCACAGGCCATGGCCCTGCGTCTGATGCTGCATGTGCGGCAGACCTATCAATCGATTTTCGAGCGTCTCATCTGAGCAACTGGATCATCATGGATACTTCCCCTTCCGCCTCTCCCCGCGCCACGGCCGTCACCATCGGCAATTTCGACGGCGTGCACCAGGGCCATCAGGTCCTCATCCGCCGTGCGCTGACCTACAGCCAGCAGTTCGGCCTGGATTGTGTGGTCATCACCTTCTGGCCGCATCCGCGCGTGCTTTTCGGCAAGCCGCACCAGCCCCTGACCAGCCGGGCCGCCCGGCTGCGCCTGCTGCAGGGCCTGGGCGATCTGCGTGTGCTGGAGCTGCCCTTCACCCGCGAGCTGGCCGCGCTGTCGCCCGAGGAATTCGTCCGGCAGCATCTGCTGCCCCTGCGGCTGAAACATCTGGTCATCGGCCATGACTTCACGCTGGGACGCGGTCGCAGCGGCCAGCCCGAGGTGCTGCGTGCCCTGGGCGCGAAGTACGGCTTTGACGTGGACCAGCTGCCGCCGGTGGAAGTGGGCGGGCATGTGGTCAGCTCCACCTGCCTGCGCGAGCTCATCGGCAAGGGCGACGTGACCACGGCCGCCAGCCTGCTGGGCCATGCCTACGGCTGCGAGGGCCTGGTGGTGCACGGCGAGGGCCGCGGCACCGGCCTGGGGTTCCCCACGGCCAACATCGCCATCCCGGACACCATGCTGCCCGCGCCGGGCGTCTACGCCACCCGCGTGGTGGTGCCGCATCTGGGCAGGACCCTGCAGGCCGTGACCAACATCGGCCGCAAGCCCACCTTCGGGGACCACGGCCTGAGCATCGAGAGCTTCCTGCTGGATACGGACCTGAACCTCTACGGCAATGAGCTGCGCCTGGACTTCGTGGCCCGCCTGCGCGACGAGAAGCGCTTCGCATCCGCCGATGCCCTGGTGGCCCAGATCCGCACCGATGTGGCCCGGGCCCGCGACCTGCTGACCATGTATTTCTGATAACGGTCGACCGGCATCAGTGCCGGCCGTATCCGCACCATGACGGCGCGCAGTGATGGAAGTCATTGCGCGCTTTTTTGTGCCGTAATTTCAGACGCTGGCTGAAAGTATATGTTTGCCATCTGAGAGCATACATTTTGTATACACAATAAAATATTTTATTACAGTATGTTATATAAAAAATTATTTTATGCTTGCCTTTATTTTTATCGTGTGTTTGTATGGAATACAGCTGGTATACAAATAAACCGCCACCGGGGGACATATGTCCGTATCCATCCAGCCTCCATTGCTTCATTTTCCCGAAGTCCCGCTTCCTTCCATGGCCCGCATCAGGCAACGTTTTCCTGCCCCCCACCTGAAGGATGTGCGCGCTGCCGTGCGACAGGAACTGGAGTGTTTGCCTCTTCCTCTCGACTTGCGGTGCAGGGGTGTTGCCGTGGGAGTGGGGAGCCGGGGAATCGCCCATCTTCCTGTCTTGGTAGATGAGGTCGTCACCTATGTGAAAAAGCGCCATGGAGTACCGTTCATCGTTCCTGCCATGGGCAGCCATGGTGGAGGAACTGCCGCGGGACAGCGGGCGATACTGGCTTCATGCGGCATTACCGAAGAGAGTGCAGGAGTTCCCATCCTTGCCGGGGAAGAAAGCATCTGCATCGGCTCTAACATCGCCGGCGTACCGGTATATTGTGATGCCGCTGCCTGGCAGGCAGACTGGATCATCCCCATCAACAGGGTCAAGCCCCACACCCAGTTTCACGCTCCAACGGAAAGCGGTCTTTTGAAGATGCTGGTCATAGGCTTCGGCAAGGCCAAGGGGGCAGCCACCATACATGGGTACGGCACAAAAGGTCTGGTGGAATATATTCCGCGCAGCGCGGAGGTTTTCCTGAATTCCGGAAAAGTGCTTTTTGGCTTGGCTGTGGTGGAGAACCAGAGACATGAAACCGCCCTCGTGCGTGCTTTGACGCCGGAAGATTTTTTCTCCGAGGAAAAGCGCCTGCTCTGCACGGCACGCGAGCTGATGCCCCGTCTGCCTGTGGAAAGCCTGGATCTGCTGATCCTGGACCGCATGGGTAAGGATATCAGCGGCCCCGGCATGGACAGTAGCGTTACGGGACGGATCATGGCCAACGGTGAGCCGGATCCACCTTCTCCCCGGACAGCGCTCCTGGCGGTCCTGAGCCTAACGGAGGCTTCGCACGGCAATGCCGTGGGCGTGGGGCTGGCCGACCTCATCTCACATCGTCTCTGCCAGGCCATTGATGTACAGGCCACCTATTTGAACAGTATTTCCGGCGGATTCCCCGTACAGGGCAAGATTCCTATGGTCATGTCCGATGACAGGCAGCTGATGCATGCGGCCGCCGTACTGCTTGGAGCTGGCTCCCTGACGGACCGTCGCATCATTCATGCCAGGGATACCCTGCATCTGGAGGAGCTTGAAGTTTCCACTGCCGTATTGCAAGAACTGGAGGGACGCACGGATCTGGAAATATTGCGTCCGCTGGCCCCGATGGCCTTTGATTCCAACAACCTTTTGCTTCCGGTGGAATACTTATGAGCAAGACGACGTCTGGCAAGGAAAAATGGCATCCTCAGGATCTGTACCTTTTTTTGCGTGAAGAGATCCTCTCCCAGAGACTGGAGCCCGGTGCTTCCCTGTTTGAACGAATGATCGCTGAACAGCACGGACTAAGCCGAACGCCGGTGCGGGAGGCTCTCTTGCGTCTGGAGGCCGAAGGGCTGGTCAAACGCTATCCCAAAATGGGGATGGTTGTTGCGGAGCTGAGTCTCAGGGATGTCATGGAATCCTTTCAGATCCGGCAATTCATCGAACCGCCGGCAGCTGCCGAAGCGGCAAAGAAACTCCGCCCCGAGCCCTTGCGCGAGCTGCTGGAGCAATTTGAGGCCATGGGGGAACCAACGCTGGCCGAAGGGCACGATGACGAACTGTTTGCCCGTCATAACCAGCTGGACACCAAGATGCATGATCTCATACTGGCGGCCCTCGGTAATCGCCGTCTTATGGACCTGATGGACAACATGCGCAGCATTTGCCGGCGCGCACGCAATTTGGGGACTCCCATCCGATTTGCGGAAAGCCGCGAAGAACATATCGCCATTTTGAAAGCCCTGCTTGCCGGTGACAGTGAGCTGGCCCGGCAAACAATGAATACCCATCTTGAGAATACGCGGCACAGGCTGATCCTGGCCGTATGATATATGGCCCCCACAGGGGAAAGAGGAGGCGTTCGGCATGGAATCCCGGATCATGAAGGTTCTTGATGTTGTAGTAGCCCTGTATGCCAACACAGATCTCATCCGTAAAGGAAATTATTTTTCCTTTACGGATGTAGAGTCACTTCATTCAGACTTTCAGGCGATTGAGGATATTGTTACGGATGTCCCAGTGGACGGGACCCTCATCATCCTCGACATGCCTTGTGCCCCAGAAGTGCATGCCGCCGGGGATACCGTAGTTGTGCGGGGACCATTTGGTCAGCTCGAAGAGGCCATGTCGGACAAAAGGTATACGCTGCTAGGTAACCAGGGGCTGCTGTATCGCTTTCTTCTGTATCAGCTGGAAAAAAAATACGGTATTTACAGCTTTCACGCCAATGCGCTTTATCAGAGGGAGAGGAACGAGCTCTTCGTCGTTTTTGGTGGTGCCGCTTCGGGCAAAAGTCCTGCCCTGATGGCAGGCATCTGTAACGGGCTTGAGGTGGTAGGTACCGAGCTTGTGCATTTTCGCCTGAGCGGCCAAGGCTACACTTTTTATCCCAGTTCCTGCATGGACAATATCCGTCCAAGCTGCGTGTGGGAGGATTTCCCTGAATTGCTGGGCAAGCTGGAAGTCCCGGATCCTCACGAATTCTCTTCACCGAGCTCCAAATATTTGCTGGATATGCAGGCATTCAAAACCAGAGGCCCGATAGCGAATCCCCGACTACGGCTCATCATCCCCAAGGTGGAAGCCGGACGTTCGCCTGTTATCTCAGACAAGATCTTTGATGACGGAGCCAAGACCAAAGCTCTTTTCGACAATCTTTCTGAAAAAATAGGGGCATCCTTCAGTATGTATAACTGTATGGCTTGCAACGGATTCGACTGCCTGGAGCTCAGTCGGAGACGTTTGGCGGCCGCTAGGGACCTCCTGGAAGCCGCAGGCTCGCCCGCTGTGGAAACCTACCTTGCGTCGCCGCGTTATTTTCTGGAGGTATTGCAATGAGCAGCTGCCGTATGCCTGTTTGGGGAGATGTGTTGACCGGGCTCGCCATTCAACGTGAAAGCAAGCCTCGCCGGAGCGGTTTGACCTGTGTGCTCGACAAACACCTCGGTATCGAAGGTACCAGGGAGCTGATCAGTGTGGCCGGTCCGTATATAGATGTCGTCAAGCTGACCTCCCTGACATCCGCGTTTTACGATCCGGACGTACTGCGGAGCAAGATCCGTTTGCTGCGCGACGCGGATATAGATGTCTGTGTGGGCGGTACGTGCGCCGAGGTGATGCTGTGGCAAAAGGTGTATCCGGCATTCCTGGCCAAAGCCGGGCAGTGGGGTTTTACGGGGATAGAGATTTCCGACGGGACCATCGAAATGCCCGATGCCATGCGTCGTGAGGCCATCGACCGGGCCCTTTCGGGCGGCTTCCGTGTTTTCAGCGAAGTGGGCCGTAAGGAGTGGTCGCCGCAAACAGGGCTTGAGGATCTGGTGTCCGACCTCAAGCGCGATCTTGCCTGCGGAGTGGACAAGGTCATCGTGGAGGCCATGGAAATAGGCCAGAGTGTGGGGATCATGGATGCCGAGGGGAACCCCAGCGAGGAAGGTCTCAGAGCGCTTACCGAGGCAGCGGGCGGGTCGGAAAAGGTCATTTTTGAGGCTCCGCTCCGTCATCAACAGGAGATATTCATTGACCGGCTTGGTACCAATGTCAACCTGGGCAACATCCCCCCCATGGAAGTCCTCGTCGTCGAGGCTACGCGCTGGAAGATGACAGGCATTCCCTTTATGACGGCCTATAGCGCCAATCCGACGGGGGCCTGATATGGATTGGACAATCAATATCCAGTTGCTTTTCACAGGCCTGGCCATGGGCTCCATCTATGCGCTCATAGCGTTGGGCATCGTCCTGATTTACCGGGCAGCGGACATCGTCAATTTTGCCCAGGGGGAACTGGTCATGCTCCCGGCTTTTGTGGCGGTGTTCATGCTCAATTCCTGGGAACTTCCTGCCTATGTCGTTTATCCGCTCGTGATAGTCTTCATGGGAGGAGTCGGCTATGTTTTTGAGAGGGTAGCCTATTACCCGCTCAGGAACAGGAGCTTCCTGCCTGTCATCATCAGTACCATCGGTGTTTCCATCTTTTTGAAGAACAGCGCCCAGTATGCTTTCGGGGCCCTGCCCCTTGTCATGCCCCGCCCGACGGATGTTGATCTGTTCGTGATCGGGGATATCGTGATCGATCCTCAGTACATCATCATCATCGTCACTACAGCCATCCTTCTTGTGGCGCAGCACTTTTTCTTTGAGCGCACCATGCTCGGAAAAATGATGCAGGCCACAGCGCAGGACAAGGAAGCCGCACAACTGATGGGCATCCCCATCGCGAGGATGATCGCCATCACCTTCATTTTCAGCACCATGCTGGCATGTGTGGCCGGCCTGCTGGTAGGACCACTTTTCTACGTCTCCAAGGAAATGGGGGGCATGGCCGGCCTGAAGGGATTTTGCGGCGCCATCATCGGCGGCTTCGGTTCGGTATCCGGTGCCATTCTTGGTTCATTGTTCCTAGGGGTCATGGAAGTCTATTTGGCATTCTATGTGTCCACAGCCTACAAGGACGCCTTTGCCTTTATCATCATGATCATGGTGCTGCTGTTCTGGCCACAGGGCCTGTTTGGAGAACGCATTGCCCAGAAGGCCTAGGAGGGCGCATATGAACAGGAGCTTGCATCAGTACTTCTATGTCCTGGGAGCGATGTGCGTCGTTTTCCTTATCCCGCACATCATTTCCGAAAACTACTGGCTGAACCTGCTTAACCACTGCTGTGTGATGAGCATCGCCTGCCTGGGATTGAACATCCTCCTGGGATATACGGGCCAGATCAATCTGGGACAGATGGCCTTCGTGGGGATCGGTGCCTATACCTCGGCCCTGCTTACCGTGACTTTTGGTATCCCCGTATGGCTCGGGATGCTCTGCGGGGCAGCCATGGGCGGGATCTGCGGCGTCCTGCTGGGTATCCCCAGCCTGAAGCTTTCCGGCCATTATCTTGCTGTGACGACCATCGGTTTCGGCTTCATCGTCCAGCTCATCCTCATTAACTGGATAGAAGTGACGCACGGTTCGGACGGTATCCCGCAGATACCTGTCCTCGATCTTTGCGGCATCTCCTTTGATAACGAAGAAAAGTATTTTTACTTTTCCGGCATCATGGTCGTTCTGCTCACATGGGCCATTACCAGACTCAAGGATTCACGTATAGGGCGGGCGATGCTCGCTGTACGCCAGAATGAGATGGCGGCAAGCACGAATGGCATCAACGTGACATGGTGCAAGATCGTCTCTTTTACATTGTCATCAGCATGTGCGGGCCTGGCGGGCGCCATGTTCGCTCACGGCGGGGCGCATTACATCAGCCCGGACACATTTTCCTTCGAGCAGTCCGTCCTTTTGCTGGCCATGACGGTCCTGGGGGGGGACGGCTCTGCCCTGGGGGCTGTGTTCGGTGCTACCCTGCTGACGCTACTGCCTGAATCTCTGCGTTTTTTGCAGGAATCCTACATGATGTTCTTTGCCGCGGCCATTGTATTGATCATGATTTATATGCCCGGTGGCATTGCCAATTTGCTGGCACAGCTTCCCCAGGTACGTGCCTGGCGCAAGCGGCGCCAGCAGGACATGAGCCGGGAACTGGCGAAAGAAGAGGGGGAGCCGGTATGTCTGGAAAACCCCTTGCAAAGGGCGTGCCCTGACAGTCAGGTACTACAGATCCAGGATCTTGCCATGTACTTTGGCGGCATCAAGGCTGTCGATGGCCTGAGCATGACTGTCAGGCGGGGGACCATCCATGCCCTGATCGGGCCTAACGGCTCCGGTAAGACGACAGTCATCAATGTCCTCAGCGGACTGTACAGGCCGACCCGGGGAAGCATCACCCTCTGCGGGCATGAGGTCGCCGGTCGCCTGCCGCATGAAATCACCCGCCTTGGCATCGCCAGGACCTATCAGAATATCCGCCTGTTCGCTGAGATGACAGTGCTGGAGAACGTTATGGTGGGACGGCATTGCCTGAGCCATGCCAATGTGTTCAGCAGTATCGTGCATACGGCTTCCCAGCAGAGGGAGGAGGCAGCCTTGCGGCGGCAGGCCATGGAGATGCTACATTTTGCCGGTCTGGTAGGACTGGAGAACGAAGAGGCAGGCAGCCTTCCCTACGGCCGGCAGCGTATGCTCGAGATCGCCCGGGCCCTGATGTCACAGCCAGAGGTCCTGCTGCTGGACGAACCGGCTGCAGGCCTCAATCCTTCGGAAACGGCAGATTTGCGTGAACTGTTGCAGCGCATCCAGGCGATGGGGATCACTATCTTACTGGTGGAGCATGATATGGAACTGGTGATGAATGTTTCCGATGTGATCACGGTCATCAACTTCGGGCGCAAGATCGCTGAGGGAAACGAGCATCAGGTCCGGACCCACCCCGAGGTCATCTCCGCCTATCTCGGCCAGGAGGAGTGCAATGCTGCGCATTGATTCACTGACTGCCACGTATGGTGCCGTCATGGCGCTTTCGGATGTTACGATGCGGATAGATCAGGGGGAGATCGTCTCCCTGCTTGGAGCCAATGGCGCAGGGAAGACGACGCTCATCCGCGCCATAACGGGCCTGATTTCTCCTAAGACAGGTTCCATCGCCTTCCTGGGCGAAGACATCACCGGCAGGCGCCCGGAAAAAGTCGCCGCGCTGGGGATAGCCTGCGTTCCTGAAGGGCGGCATATTTTTCCCGGCCTCAGCGTTGAAGACAACCTGCTGCTGGGCTCCATTTCCCGCGGGAAGGTGCCTGCAAGTGAATTGTCTGCTGACATGGAGGCGATCTATCAGACCTTTCCCATCCTGGCGGAATTCAGAAAGCGTCCTGGCTGGCAGCTCTCCGGGGGGCAGCAGCAGATGCTGGCCATAGGGCGCGGCCTGATGGCGCATCCCAAGCTGCTCCTTTTGGATGAGCCCAGCCTGGGCCTCTCTCCTGTCCTGGTGCAGGAGGTCTTTCAGGTCATCAAAAACATCAATGTGGAGCGGGGTGTTACCATCCTGCTGGTGGAGCAGAATGCCAGGATGGCCCTGTCGATCGCCTCGCGTGCCTATGTGCTGACAACGGGATCCATCGTTCTGGAGGATACCTCTGCCAACCTTATGGAAAATTCTGAAATGAAGAAACATTATCTTGGAGGTGTCTAGAGGGAGTATATGCTTTGTCATGGAAGGAAAGACATCATAAAGATGTGATTGTAACAAAAGGAGCTTCCTGTGCTGAAAAAGATACTGCATGTTTTAGTGGGTGTCCTGGGCATCATCTCCGTTTGTTTTACCGGCAGCGCGCTGTCTGCCGAGCCTGTACTCATCGGTATGAACACTCCTGTCACCGGAGCGGCTGCCGGGGAGGCTGTTTACTTCATGAAAGCTGCCAAGCTGGCTGAAAAGCATGCCAATGCTGCTGGCTACAACATCAAGCTGCTGATTCAGGACAATCAGTCCACGAATCCCGGTGCGCTGGCTGCACTCAACAAAAGCATAGAGCAGGATCATATTTTTGCTCTGCTTGGCCCCATCAAAAGCACACAGGTCCTTGCCATTTCTGATAGGGTAAAGCAGACCGAGCTGCCTACTCTGATTGGCGGGACCAATGTCAATCTGACACAGCAGGGCAATCCCTGGTTCTTCCGTTGTCGTCCCGATGATTCCATCGTGGTCAAGGTTATGCTTAAATATATCAAGGAAGACATGGGATTGACGAAAATCGCTGTACTGCATGATGCAGATGCTTTTGGCACGGGAGGCGCAGATCTTATCGACGCACTGGCCCCCAAGGCCGGCCTGACTGTAGTCAAGCGTGAAAAGTACACGACGAAAGACAAGGACTATACTGCACAACTGCTGGCTTTTCGTGTGGCCGGGGCAGAGGTGATGATTCATTATGGTACGAATGCCGAGGACGTGGCCGTCTGCCAGCGGCAATACCGCCAGCTGGGCCTGCCCTATGCGTACATTGGTTCTCCCTCCAGTGCCGTCAAGGATACCATCCATCTGGCTGGCAAGGCCGCCGAAGGCATCTTGGCCATTGCAGATGCCACACCGGGCGGCAGTCCCGAATACACGGCTTACAGCGAAGCCTACAAAAAGGAGTACGGTGAAGAGATGGACGCTTGGGCTGCGTGGAATTATGACGCGCTGATGATCCTTGCCAGAGCCATCCATGAGGCCGGGCCTGACAGGAGTAAGGTTCGCGAGGCGATATTGAATTTGCGGGATTACCGCGGTGTCCTAGGGACCTACAGCTTCTCTCCCAATGGAGATGGCCGCCATTCCGCCTGTGTGGTCGAAGTCAAAAAGGGGCAGCCTGTGCTTAAGAAGATCGTCACTGTTGAATAATCCCCTTAATGGGACTGCTTTGGATTGTGTGCGTATCCCATTTATTTTTATTGGGATACGCACATTTTTGCAGAAAGTTTTCCTCGTCCCTGCAGTCCTTGGGTATGGCAGGGCATTGTGTCATACGGTGAATAAGAAGAGCTCAGCCTGGAGGCCGTAGGAAATTTTTTAAAGATAATCTGTCAGGACGTCCTGCGGCAGGCCAAGCCCCGCAAGGAGGCGGGGCCTGGTCTTTTTTTTCACGAACTATCGGCGGGCTGATAGATTGAGAATTTTTTCCCAGCTAGATTCCAGGGCAGATGTTCCGTTTTGTCATGAAAAAAGGAGTCTGCCATGCCTGAGCAAACCTCTGCCGGTTCCGGTTCGTTTTTGCAGTACCTGGCCGGGAACCTGCGCCGCAACGGACGCAGCCCCGTGCGTGTCTACACGGGCTTCGTCATCGCCTGGGCGCTCTTCTTCCTCTTCTGGACAGTGCTGCCGCCCTTCCCGGGCCTGACCCACAACGGCATGGCCGTGCTGGGCATCGTGCTCTGGGCCAGCGTCATGTGGGTCAGCGAGGCCATGCCCACGGGCATCACCGGCATCTCCATCCCCACCCTGCTGCTCATCACCCAGGCCATCCCCTGGCAGGGCGGCAAACCGCCCATGTCCATCATTTTCGCCGGGTTCACCAATCACGTCATCTGGCTGTGCCTGTTCGCCTTCCTGGTGGGGGCCGTCATGCAGCTGGTGGGCCTGGACAGGCGCATCGCCCTGGGCATCCTGGCCCGGCTCAAGGCCTCCAGCGTGGGCCGCGTCATCTGGGGCATGTTCTTCGTGAACATCGTGCTGGGCTTCCTGGTGCCCGCGGCCAACGCCCGCGCCGCCACCCTGCTGCCCGTGGTGCAGGGCATCTGCCGCCTGCTCGGCGACACGCCGGAAGAACGCGCCGCCAAAAAGGCCATCGTCATCCAGTCCCTGGTCTACGGCTCCATGATCTGCGGCATGTTCATCATGACCGCCCACCTGCCCAACATGATCATGGTGGGCATCTTCGACAAGGCGGGCTTCAGCAACCTCAACTATCTCAACTGGATGCTGCTGCAGGCCCCCTATCTGGGCATGTTCGCCCTGACGCAGGCCTGGATCCGCTGGCACTTCGGCACGCGCAAGGTGCACATCGCCGGCGGGGTGGAGGCCCTGCAGAAGAAATACGACGACCTCGGCCCCATGACCATGCCCGAAAAGGTGCTGCTGGGCATCTTTGCCCTGGCGGGCATCATGTTCATGACCGGCAAGGGCAGCTTCATCGCCGAGCTGCACCACCAGCCCCTGGGCGTCATCGGCCTGCTGGGCATGCTGGTGCTCTTCGCGCCCGGCCTCATGCCCTGTTCCTGGAAGTCCGTGCAGGAAAAGACCATCTGGGGCACCTTCCTGCTGCTGGGCGGCGCCATGACCATGACCACGGCCATGACCCAGTCCGGCCTGGCCCAGTGGCTGGCCGACCACATCCACGCCTGGGTGGTGGGCATGAGCTGGTGGCAGGCCATCCTGACCATGATGGTGGGCACGCACATCATCCGCCTGGGCATGCTCTCCAACGTGGCGGCCGTGGCCATGCTGGCGCCGGTGGTCTTTGCCATGGCGCCCAAGCTGGGCCTGCATCCCGTGGCCTTCACCATGCTGGTCTGCGACACGGACACCTTTGCCTACATCCTGCCCACCCAGATCACCGCGGCCGTCATCGCGCACGGGACGGACACCTTCTCCTCCACGGACTACGCCCGCGCCGGCTGGGTCTCCGTCTGTATCGCCATCGCCTACGGCCTGCTGGTCATGGCTCCCTGGTACGCCCTGTGGGGCATGCCCGTCTGGGATGCCAGTGCCCCCTGGCCCTTCTAGCTTTCCGCCGACCTGCCGGGGCGGTATGGCCCCGGCGCCAACAGCTTTTTACAGGAGAACATCATGGCCAACATCCCCGCGGCGCACATGCGCCAGTTCACCCCTGAAAACCTGGACGATGTCGAGACCGTCGTCGTCGAGACCGACCTGCTCATCATCGGCGGCGGCAATGCCGGCTGCTTCGTGGCCACGGAGGCCGCCCTGGTGGACCCCGGCGTCCGCGTCACCATCATGGAAAAGGCCGAGATCATGCGCTCCGGCGCCTGCTCCGCCGGCATGGACGCCATCAATACCTACATCCCCGAAGGCAAGACCCCCGAAGACCTGGTGCGCTGGAGCCGTGCCCAGGTGGGCGGCGGCCCCCTGCGTGAGGACCTGGCCCTCTCCAATGCCCGCGAGCTCAACGAGTCCGTGGACGATCTGGAGCGCTGGGGCCTGCCCATCCTGCGTGACGAGCAGGGCCGCATCCGCTACCGCGGCAAGTGGGACATCTCCATCCACGGCGAGCAGCTCAAGCCCATCATGGCCGAGAAGGCCCTGGAGAGCGGCGCGGACGTCTACAACCGCGTGACGGCCACGGCCCTCATCATGCACGAAGGCCGCTGCACCGGCGCCATGGGCTTTGGCGTGCGTGACGGCAAGTTCTACATTTTCCGCGCCAAGGCCACGGTGGTCAGCACCGGCGGGGCCGGTACCCTGTACAAGTCCTACACGGCCGACAGCACCGACAGCGGCGCGCAGATCTGGATGTGCCCCTACTGCGTGGGCACGGGCTACGCCATCGGCTTCCGCCAGGGCGCCGAGCTCACCAGCCTGGAACAGCGCTGGGTGGCCACGCGCACCAAGGACTTCTGCGGCCCGGTGGACACCATCTCCGTGGGCTACGGCGCGCCCATCATCAACGCGCACGGCGAGCGCGTCATGAGCCGCTATGAGCATCTGGGCGGGGACGCCGCGCCGCGCTACATCCGCGCCAACGCGCCCATGGAGGAATGGCTGGCCGGTCGCGGGCCCTGCTATTGCGACACCACCCACCTGAGCCCCGAAACGGCCAAGGCCATGATGGAGGACTATCTCAACGAGCGGCCTTCCTTCGTGCTCTTCCTGGCCAGCCGCGGCCAGGACGTCACCCGCGAACCCATCGAGATCTACGGCTCCGACCCCTACATCCTGGGCGGCCATACCGGCGGCGGCTTCTGGGTGGACATGCAGCGCATGACCACCATCCCCGGCCTGTTCGCCGCGGGCGAGACCGCCGGCGGCAACCCCAACAAGTTCGTGGGCGGCTGCTGCGCCGAAGGCAAGCTGGCGGCCCGCGGGGCCATTGCCTACATGAAGGATCTGGAGCTGCCGCCGCTGGACATGGCGGCCGTGGAGCGGGAAAAGGCCCGCGTCTACGCGCCCCTGCTGGCCCGGGACGAGGACGGCGTGCGCCCCGTGGAGATGAAGGAGCGCCTGCAGCGCCTGATGGACGAATACGCCGGCGGCGTGTCGCAGTTCTACCGCACCAACGAGGAACGTCTGGACTACGCCCTGAAGCACATCGCCAGGCTGCAGTCCCAGTTCGGTTACCTGCGTGCCCGCGACCTGCACGAGCTCATGCAGGCCCACGAGACCATGGACAGGGTCGATGTGGCCGAGGCCGTGGTCCATCACCTCAAGGCCCGCAAGGAGACCCGCTGGGCCGGCTGGCAGACCCGTTCCGACTACCCGGAACGCGACGATGCCCGTTTCGACTGTTTCATCGAATCCCGGCGCGATCCCGCCACGGGCAAGGTGGAGACCTTCACCCGCCCGTACGAGCAGCTGATCCCCGGTGACCGTTATACCGCGTAAGCAAGGAGCCAACCATGCCCCCGAGAATAGATCTGAACAAGTGCAACGGCTGCGGCGGCAAGTCCGAGACCGCCTGCGAGATGGTCTGCCCCGGCGACCTCATGATGCTGGACCCCGGGACGGGCAAGGCCCGCTGCCGGGCCACCGGCGAATGCTGGGACTGCATGTCCTGCATCAAGGTCTGTCCCACCGGTGCCCTGCAGACGCGCATGCCCTACCAGCTGGGCTACTACAAGGCCAGCCTGCGCCCCATCATGGGCAAGGACTGCATCACCTGGAAATGCCGTGATATTGACGGGAATGAATATACATATAAGTATGTCAACCGGATACGTCACTAGAACACGACACGGCTAAGGCCGGGTCCGGGAACGCGCTGCCGGTGCGCCGCAAGTCTGGTTTGCGGCGCACCGGTTCCGGCGTCTGTACGGCAGACAGGGAACGCCTCTTCACGGGCCTGGTGCACGGGAGGAGGCATGCGCAGTTTCTGGCATCTGGAAAAAGGGGATTTCTTCGACGGCATAGAAGAGTGCAAGGAACACTTCCTGCACAGTGCCCAGCGCATCGAACTGAAGAAGAGCGACATCGTTTTTTTTGAAGGCGATGCGGGCGGGGCCTGCTTTTATGTGGCGTCGGGGCTGCTGCGCATCTTCTGCGTGACCGAGGCCGGCAAGGAGTCCACCTTTTTCCTGCGCACCGCGGGCGAGATCTTCGGCCTGTCGGAGGTCCTGCAGGATCTGCCCCGCAAGGTCAGTGCCCAGGCCCTGGCCGCTTCCGTCATCTTCCGCCTGGACAGGCAGGCCTTCGACGGTCTGCTGTCCCGCAATTATGCCCTGGCACGACGGGTCATCACCGTCATGGGCAGCCGCCTGCGCTATCTGGGCGACAGCCTCAGCGCCCAGACCTGCGATGTCCGCCACAGGCTGTGCCGCCTGCTGCTCGCGCTGGCACACGAGAGCCTGCGCGACCCGGCCGCCTGGGAACGGCCGCTGGCCCTGCCGGTCAGCCTTTCCCAGGGCCAGATGGCGGCCATGGTCTGTTCCACGCAGCCCACGGTCAGCGAGACCCTGCACCAGTTGCAGGACGAGGGCCTTATCGACATCCGCGGCCGCTGCATCGCCATCAGAAGGCCCCAGGCCCTGCTGGCGGCCCTGGAAGCCCCCGGGGATCGCGCTTGAGTCCGGCCGCGCTCCGGCATAAGGTGTCCGCCGGAGGAAACACCATGCTGGCAGACCTGCATACCCACACCAGCACGTCCCACGGGCACCACAGCGCCGCCGGGATGTATGAGGCAGCGGCGGCGGCCGGGCTGGACCTTTTCGGCCTGAGCGAGCACTCCCCCCTGCCGGAGGAATACGCCTGCAAGCTGTATGTGCCGGCCTTTCCCGGCAATTTCCGGGACTTCGTCCGGGACGTGCAGGCCCTGCGGCAGCGGGAGCTGGAGCGGGAAGACCGGCCGCTGCCCCTGCTGGGCGTGGAGCTGGACTGGCTTCCCGGCTACCCCAGGCACATGGGCCGCTTCTTGTCCTGCTGGCCGTTCAGCTATGTGATCGGTTCCCTGCATTATGTGGGGCTCTTCCCGGTGGCGCGTCCCCATACCTGGACCGACGGCCGGGAGGCCGCCTATGCCCGCTACCGGGAATATTATGAAGAGATGGCCCGCATGGCGGCCAGCGGGCTGGTGAACGTGGCCTCGCACCCCGACTTCATCAAGCGGGCCTCCTATGGCCTGTTCCATGAATGGCTGCGCGAAAAGGGCAGCCTGGACGTGGTGGCCCGCGCCGTGCAGGCCATGACCGATAACGGCGTCATCATGGAAGTCTCGTCGGCCGGGCTGCGCCAGCCCTTTGCCGAGCCTTATCCCTGCCCGGCCATCATGGGCCTGGCCGCCGACTTCGGTGCGGACATCCGCCTGGCGTCCGATGCCCACGACAGGGCCGATGTGGGCGCCGGGCTCGCCGACGTGGCCCGTTACGCGCGTTCCTTCGGCTTCCGTTGCGACACCTTGCCCCTGCGGCCGGACGATATCGCCGCCCGGCCCGCCGCGCTGGCGCAGGCCCTGGACTATCTGGACGGGCCCCTGCCGCGCCTGCGTTTTGCGCTGTAGTGCCGGGAACGGGCCTTTCCTCCCGTTCCCCGGACGGTCCCGCGCCCGGGATGCATACGGCCGGGGCGTCCGTCACGCCAGCACGGCTCCGGCTGCAGCCGGAGCTGTTTTTGCATGGTGCCCGGCATGGCATGTTGCCGGGGATGCGGTCTCCCCATCCCGACAGGGACCGGGCCGCCGTTGCCGCAGGCCTGGCCTGGGGCCCGGCCCAGGAGGGGAGTGCTTCCCGGGCCGTTTTTCATGGCCGCCGTCAGCTGTGGGGCAGCAGGCGGTGCAGCAGCCAGCTCAGGAACGGTGCCAGCAGCAGGACGGTATACAGCCGCACCAGATGGAAGGCCAGGACGGCGGGGGCGTTGGTGCCCAGGTCGGAGGCCATGCCCACCACGGCCTGCAGGCCGCCGGGACTGGTTGCCAGGATGGCACTGCCCGCGTCCAGTCCGGCCGAGCGGCAGAGGAACCAGGCCCCCAGGGCTCCGGCCACGATGAGCAGGGCCGTGGAGCCGAACATCAGGGGCGCCATGGCGCGGACCTCCAGCAGGGTGTCACCGGTTATCATGTTGCCGACCATGACGCCCATGGCGATCTGGGCACCCAGCTGGAACAGGCGCGGCGCATCGGCCTCCACATGACCCAGCAGCTTGACGGCCAGGACGGCCACCACGGCGCCCAGCATGGCGCCGCCGGGGATGTGCAGGAAGAAGAACAGCAGGCCGCCCGCGATGCCGCAGGCGATGAGGAGCAGGAAGGTGGTCATGGGTCCTCCGTAGGTTGCGGGGCAGTGGCCCATGATGCGGCAACGGGGGCAGGCGGTCAAGGTTGCGCGGGCAACGATTTTTTTTGGGGGGGGGAGGGGACGACCGGGAGCGCATGACGTGCGGCCCGGGAGTGGCGGCGGGGCGGGACGCCGGAGCAGGCGGCCCGCCCCGCGTACAGGGGATCGCCCAAGAAAGTGGCCGGCAGCGTCGTTTATATGGTGGCCAGCCCCCGCGTGCGGAGGAGGGGACGGGGAAAAGGGGAAGGGAAGCGCCTGTCCGGGACGCTCCCTTCCCCGCTGTCATTTTTTCCACCACCACTGCGCGCGGCGGCAGAGCAGTTCGATATCACCGGCAGCGGCCACGTTGAGCATCTTGCGATACTGGCGCACGGCCTCATGGCTGTACGGATTGGCCTCGAAGAGGCCGGTGAACATGGTGCCGTCCTCGGTGAGCATCTTCTCTGCCGCGTGCAGGCGGCGGCGGAAGGAGGGGGTGATGTAGGGCAACAGGTCTTCCTGCCCTGCCAGCAGGGCGAAGTAGGCCAGGTTGGTGATGAAGTTCATGTTCTGGACGCGGGCCATGGCGCGGTCGTGCTCGTCGGCCGTGGCCCGGAAGGTGCTGCACCCCAGGGCCCGGAAAAAGGCCTCCACCAGGGCCGTGTCCTGCTCGCGGGCCGTGCGGCCGGGCGTGACGGTCACGGGCAGGCCGTCCCCGTCGGGCGTGGCCGGGCCGAAGAGCGGATGCGTGCCCACCACCGGGCCGGGCCAGACGGCTTCCATCTGCTGCAGGGGGCGCACCTTCACCGACGTGATGTCGGCCAGGATGGCCGTGGCGGGCAGATGGGCGCAGACCGTGGCGGCCACCTCGGCAAAGACGGCCGCGGGCACGCAGAGCAGCACCAGGGCGGCATCCTTGCAGGACGGGGCCAGCACCGCGTCCGTCAGGGGCACGTCCACGCCCCGCATGTCCAGACCGGCGGCCGTGCCGCGGCGGCAGAGCATGGCGCCCATGCGGCCCCGGCAGCCCACGATGAGCACGGCACGGCCCCGCAGGGAGGCCGCGGCGTCCGCGAGCACGGGGCCGGGAGCGTCCGCGGCCGTGAGGGGCGGCGTCGGCGTGTCGTCCTGGCTCACAGCAGTTGCTCCCAGACCTTCCAGAAAGTGGGGAAGGACTTGCGCACCACCAGCGGATCGTCCAGCAGGGCGTCCATGCGCTTGCCGTGGGGCAGGCCCAGCAGGGCCAGGGACATGGCGATGCGGTGGTCATTGTGGGCCGAGAAGCGCGCGGCCTCGTCCCAGGCCGGGCCGTCGGGACCCAGGCCGTGGACGGTCAGGCCGTCGTCATGCTCGTCCACGCGCACGCCCAGGCGGGCCAGCTCGGTGGCCGGGGCGGTGATGCGGTCGGATTCCTTGATGCGCAGATGGGCCACGTTGCGCACCCGGGTGGGCCCCTGGGCAAAGGCGGCCAGCACGGCCACCGTGGGCACCAGATCCGGGCAGTGGCCCATGTCCACATCCACGCCGTGCAGGGCCGAAGGATGCACGGTGATGGAGGTGCCTTCCACCTCGGCGCGGGCGCCCATGGCGCGCAGGATGTCCAGCATGGCGCGGTCGCCCTGCAGGGAATCGGCCCGCAGGCCGTCCACGCGCACGGGGCGTTTGCCCAGGGCCCCGGCGGCCAGCAGGTAGGAGGCCCCGGACCAGTCGCCCTCCACCTGATAGCTGCCCGCCCGGTAGGTGCCGGGCCGCACGGTGATGCACAGGCCGTCGGGGCGGGCGGTGCGCAGGGCGCGCCAGCCGCCGTCGGGCAGGGCCTGCCACGGACCGCCGGGTTCGCGGGTCTCCACGCGGAAGCGGATGCCGAAATCTTCCAGGCAATGCAGGGTCAGGCCCACATAGGGCCAGGACACGGCCTTTTGCCCGCCCAGCTCCACACACAGGGGGGCCGGGGCCAGCGGCGCTGCCAGCAGCAGGCCGGAGAAATACTGGCTGGAGGCATCCATGCCCAGGCGCACGCGGCCGCCGTTGCGGGCGGGATCCAGGCCCGCGGCCCGCAGCAGCAGGGGCGGACAGTCGGGACGCTGCTCGAAGCGCACCTCCGTGCCCAGGGCCTCCAGGGCGCGGGTCAGCTCGTCGATGGGCCGTTCGTGCATGCGCGGCGCGCCGTGGATGCGGAACAGGCCGTGACCGGCGGCCAGCACGGCGGTCAGCAGGCGGCAGGTGGTGCCGGATTCGTGCACGTCGCAGCTCAGGGGCGTGTCCGTGCCGCCCCTAGGACGGCCGTCCATGCCGGTGACGCGCCAGCCGCCTTCCTCGCCGGGCAGCGGCTCCATGCGGGCACCGGCGGCGCAGAGGATGGCGCGGGTGCATTCCAGGTCGCGGCTGTCCAGCACATGGTGCAGCTCGGAGCTGCCGCGGGCCAGGGCCGCGCCGATGCAGTAGCGGTGCGAGATGGATTTGGAGGCCGGGGCCCGCACGCAGGCGGTATGGGGGCTAGGCATGGCCGTCCTCCACGTCGTCCAGGCCGATGCGGTCCAGCTGCGGGCCGGTGGCGTAGCTGCCCAGGATGCGGAAACTGGTGCAGGTCTCGGCCAGCTTCTGGAGCAGGTCCTCATACTGGGGGGCGGTCAGGTCGCATTCCACGTCTGTGAAGAAGACATACTTCCAGCACTGGCCGCGCAGGGGGCGGGACTCCAGCTTGCGCATGTTGATCTTGTGCTCGGCCAGCAGGGAGAGCACGCCGGAGAGCGCACCGGACTTGTCCGGCAGGGTGAAGAGCATGGAGGTCTTGTCCGCGCCGGTATGGCCGGGCACGGGCGTGGTGCGCGGCAGCTTGTCCAGCTGGCCCACGGGCCTGGGGCCGATGATGACGAAGCGCGTCCAGTTGCCGGGCTCGTCCTCGATGCGGCGGGCCAGGATGGAAAGGCCGGTCATGTCGGCCAGCTTGCCGTTGCCGATGGCCGCGGACTGCGGGGTGGCGGCGGCCATGCGGGCCGCGGCGGCCGTGGACTCCACGGGGATGAGGCCGGCCTGGGGCAGATGGCTGCGCAGCCAGCCGCCGCACTGGGCCAGGGGCTGGGGATGCGAGTAGACCGTGGTGATCTCGGCCAGGCTGGCGGCGTGGCTCAGCAGGCAGTGCGAGATGGGCGAGAAGAGCTCGGCCTGGATGTGCACGTCATACTTGAGGAACAGGTCGAAGCTGACGCCCACGGTGCCCTGCAGGGAGTTCTCCAGCGGCACCACGCCCAGCTCGCAGCGGCCGGAATGCACGTCGGCGAAGACCTGCGGCAGGTCGTTGCAGGGGTGGAAACTGGCGGCATGGCCCAGATATTCCACACCGGCAAAATAGGAGAAGGTGCCTTCCGGGCCCAGATAGGCCACGTTCTGCGGGCGTTGCAGGGCGCGCGACGAGGAGAAGATCTCGCGCCAGATGGCACGCAGGTGGTCTTCGGGCAGGGGGCCGCCGTTCCTGCGGGCCAGGCCGTCCAGCACTTCGCGCTCGCGCAGGGGCTTGAACACGATGCCGGGATCACCGGCCTTGATGCGGCCCACTTCCAGGCTCAGGGCGGCGCGGCGGTTGAACAGGGCCAGCAGTTCCTGGTCCACGCTGTCGATCTCGCCGCGGATGGCGGCCAGGCGCCGGGGGGCGTCGGAGGGGGAATGCGCGTCGGCCATGCTACACCTCGCGGATCTCTTCCTGGATGCGCATGCCGAAGTGGCGGCCTGCCTGATCCAGACGGCAGAGCACCGTGTCGCCGGGCTTGAGGCTGACCACGCTCAGGGGCGTGCCGTCCGGGGCGGTCAGGCGGATGGTCTCGGCGTTCTGCAGGAACACGGCGCCGCGCTTGGGGCCTTCGGGGGTCTCGGCCTCGGCTTCCACCAGCAGCATGGGGCGCACCTCGATCTTGACCCGGCCCACCGTGGTCATGCTGGTCTGGCCGTCGGCGCCCACGATGAGCACTTCCTGCCCCGCGGCCAGCTCGCCCAGATAGCAGGTCTTGTCATGGGGCAGGCGGACATAGGCATGCACGGCCCCGGCATTGACCCTGAAGGGACGGGCGGCCACATATTCATTATGTTCGGTCTCGGCATGGACAAGGAAGGTGAAGGCGCTGGAATTGCCCACCAGCATGCCCTGGCCGCGCTTGAGCAGGGAAAGGGTGTCGGCGCAGACGCGGTGCCCCAGGCCCACGGGCTCCACGCGGGTGATGACGGCTTTCTGCAGTTCCTCGCGTCCCTGGGAGATCTTGCACTGGGCCACGATGGCCTTGAGGTCGGCCAGGGCCTCGGGCAGGACCACGATGCCGTCCACGCCGCGCTCCAGGATGCCGGCGGCCAGACGGGCCTCTTCCAGGCTGCCCGCCTCGGCCAGCACGTTGTCGGCCTGGGCCAGCAGGTTCTCCACGGGGATGATCTCCCAGCCCCGGGCCAGGCAGGCGGTCTCACCGGCCTTGAGGCGGGCCAGCAGGGCCTCCTCGTCGTCCTTGGCGTTCAGCGGCACGCTGGCCACGTCCTCGCAGGCCCAGACGGTGCAGCGGGAAAGGGCGGCCACGTTCTCCACCCGGGCGCGGGGCACGATGACCCCGTCCACACCGGATTCCAGGGCCAGGGTCACGTCGGCCTTGCTGAACGGTTCGCAACGGTAATAGATGCGGGCCATGCTATTCCCCCACGATGGCCAGGGCTTCTTCCACCGTGGCGTTCTCATGCACGATGGCGCGCAGGGCACGCACGAGCTGGATGCGGTTGGGATGCTGGAACACGTTGCGGCCCATGGAGATGCCCGCGCCGCCGGCCTTGATGGCGTCATGCACCATCTGGAGCACGTCGCGGGTGGATTCCATGCGTTCACCGCCGGCGATGACCACGGGCACGCAGCAGGAAGAGACCACGTCGGCGAAGCTCTCCATGTCGCCGGTGTAGGGCACCTTGACGATGTCCGCGCCCAGTTCCACGCCCACGCGGGCACAGTGGGCCACCACGTCGGGAGCGTAGCCGTTCTTGATGGCCGGGCCGCGGGCGTACATCATGGCCAGCAGGGGCATGTGCCAGTCGTCACAGGCGGCGGCCACGCGGCCCAGGTCGGCCAGCATCAGGCGTTCGTTGGGATCGCCCAGGTTCACATGCACGGAGACGCAGTCGGCGCCGTGCTTGATGCCTTCTTCCACGGTGCCCACCAGGGTCTTGGTGTTGCCCTGGGGCGAGAGCATGGTGGAGGCGGACAGGTGGACGATGAGGCCCACGTCCTTGCCGGCGTTGCGGTGCGAACAGCGGACCAGCCCCTTGTGCATGAGTACGGCATCGGCACCGCCCAGGGCCATGTCGTTGACGGTCTCGCGCATGTCGATGAGGCCGTCGACGGCGCCGATGGTCACGCCGTGGTCCATGGGGACGATGATGGTGCGGCCGGTTTCCCGATTGATGATGCGTTCCAGACGAACCTGTTTGCCAAGGTACATGGGATCTCTCCTTTAGGAATGGAGCCGTTCCGGCGGCACTGGGTACAAAAAAAGGGCCGCCGGCTTATGCCTGCGGCCCCGAAACTCTCTGACGGAAGATGTCAGCAAAGCTCCTGACCACAGGCTCCGCTAAAGTACGCAAAATAAAACCAGCTAAAGCAAAAGCCGGTGGCAGCGTAGCAGGAGGTGGCAGGAACGAAACGGGACATCTTCAAAACTCCAACAGTTTCCACGAAAGCTACGCCGCAGCCCGGGGCTTGTCAAGAGGGCGTTCGTGAAAAAAATGTTTCCCGCCGGAAAACAGCGGGAGGACACGGCCTGCCTTCCCGTTTTTTCCTGTTATTCCATAGTGTTCCATAAGATCTCCGCATAAGAAGCCATGCGCGGGTAGGGGGGAAGGGCCTCCCGCGGCGGTACGGGACGGCCCTGCGGGGGCGGCGCCGGCGCAGAAAGAAAGGGCAGCTGACGCGCACGTCATCTGCCCTCATCCGCTTTCATCGCCGGTATGTGGTCCTTGCTCAGGCCCCGTGGGCCAGGGCCTGCATGGGCGCGGGTTCCAGCGTCTCGCTGTGCACGGCCTGCTGGCCGGCATCTTCGGCCAGGGGCGCGGCGCTGGCCGTGACCGGGCGCAGCTTGCGGCTGTGCAGGCGCTGGAAGATGAACTCCGCGGGCTTGGTGCCCGCCGGGATGGCCGACAGGGGGAACTCCGCGCGGCCCAGGTTGCGGTGGCCGCCGGCGGAGCCCACGTCGTAGAAGCAGGCGTCGGCCAGACGGCCGATGTCGCGGCTGCCGTCGCCGCGGAAGATGACCACCACGGTCTTGTCCACCACGCCGCAGACGGCGATCCACTTGAGGCCGTGCACGCGGGTGAAGAAGTCCGCCACGGCCACCAGCAGGTCGGCGCTGTCCACCTCGTTGAGCCAGACCATGGCCCCGCCCCGGCAGTCGCGCAGGGAGCGGAAGGCGCGCGAGAAAAGGGGCAGCCAGGCGCGCAGGTATTCGCTGCGGATGATGCGGCGCAGCAGGGTGGCGTCGGCGTGCTTGATGAGCCACTGGTAGGCGCGCAGGTCCTCCTCGCCGCCGGAGCGTTCGAAGGTGGCGGTATCCGTGCGGATGCCGTAGAGCAGCGCCGTGGAGAGCAGCGGCCCGGGCTTGATGCGCAGGCCCTGGAGGTAGCGGGTCATCATGGTGCTGGTGGCACCGAAGCCGGGGCGGATGTCGCAGTAGGGCGCCTGCGGCAGCTGGCCCGCGGTGAGGGGATGATGGTCGATGATGAGATCGAAGGGGATGCCCTGGAAGGCCGGGTTGTGGTGGGGCTGGGAATCCACCATGGCGAAATTGGTGTAGAGGTCGGCCTTTTCGGGCTGCCAGAGCTTGGCCGGGATGCGCAGGTAGCGGATCATGGCCAGGTTGTCGGGCCGGGTGACCTCGTTGATGCGGAAGATGTCCACACCGCGCACACGATGCGCCATGATGCGCTTGAGGGCCAGTGCCGAAGCCAGGGCATCAGGGTCCGCCGCGATGAGGATGGCCCAGCGCTGATCCTTGGTCAGTGTCTGCCGCCACTGTCGCATCTGCGCTACATAGGGATTGGTCATGACCGCTTTACTCCGCTGTTTTGGCGTTGTGGGGGCCGTGCGGGCAGCCGGGGGACACGGTATCCGGCTGGCTGGCCAGCAGGTCGCGCAGGAGGGGCAGGGATTCCTCGACCCCCTGCCAGCGGAAGATCTCCAGCAGATGACGGCAGGCAGGGGGCAGACGGCCGGCCAGTTGCCGTGCCAGATGCCGCTGGGAGGGCGTGAACCGGTGCAGGGCCAGATGCTGGTCCCGGGTGCCGGGGGCGCTCCAGTGGACCAGGGCCGCCGTCTCGGGCAGAGGGGATGCCCAAAGTGCGTTCTGAGCATAGCCCATGAGATGGCCGACGTCCAGACAGAAGCCCAGGCCGTGTTCGGCCGGGAAGCCGCGCCCCAGGCCGGCGATGTCGCAGATGTCGGTGTTCTCCAGCAGCAGGGGGATACTGCTGCGGCGCTGCCAGCAGGCGGCGGCCTGCCGCAGGATGAAACGCTGCAGCACGGGGCTGCCCTTGGGCGCGTGGAGCACGGCGGCCCAGGGCCTGAGCCGGGCCACCCTGTCGAAGACGCGCAGGGCCAGTTCCACGGCCACGCGCACGGCATCGGCATCCTTCTTGCGCGGCCAGGGCAGGTCCACGGGCAGGTGCACATGCCAGCTCAGGGGCAGGTCCGCCAGCGCGGGGGGCAGGTCGTCCTCGCCGTAGTCCAGGCAGGAGCGGGCCTCGAAAAGGCACAGGGCCACCTCGTCGACGCGCCCGGCCAGGAAGCGGGCATTGTCGGCCACATTGGCGGGCAGGACGAAGGAAGGGGCGCCGATGACGGGGCCGGGGGTCTGCTTCATGGAGCCTCCTTGGGAGCAGGTGCGGGGAAGGTCCCCGAGGGGCCTCCCGGACGCGGGGCAGGGGCGCCGTTGCCCGGAAGGATGCCGCAGGGCCCGGGGATGCCGGGGACCGGCAGGACGTCCCCTCCCCGGGGGGCGGGGCGGAAGGCACGGCAGCAGCACGGGAAGGCGGCCAGCGGGCGGGGTGTGCCCGTACGGGGCCTGTCCGAAGGCTGCCCTGAAAAAGTAGATATTCCAGAGGGAAAAGGCAATACGGCAAGCCGTCTTTGGCCGGGCCGCAGGCTGTTCCCGTTTTTGCGGGGCAGGGCAGGGGCCCTGTTCCGGCGGGTCCCCTTCCCTGCGGGAGAAGAGCGGGGCGGCGTCCGGGAGGGCCCTTGCCACCGCCGGGGAAAAGGGGCGGGAGGGAGCGGACATGGCGGGACGGGGAGGCCCCTGCCCGTGCAGGAACCTCCCCGCCCCCGAGCCGTCATGTACGCATCCAGGCCTCAGGGCCGGGACTACAGCAGTTCCTGCGTCTGCCAGCCGTGGGCCTCGGCAGCGGCGCGGGTCCGGGCACCGCCCAGCACGCAGGTCACACCGTGGCGGGCTGCCTCGGCCAGCACGTCGGCGAAGTCGCGGAAGTGCCGGGCCGTGGTGCCGAGGATCTCGTCACGCATCTGCTGGCGGGCGTCCTCGTCGTCCCCGGCCAGATGGCGGGCCAGGGCCTGCGCGCCGCGGGCGTCGGGCAGCAGGTAGCTGTCCAGGTCGCCGATGGCGCCCACGATGGCGCTGGTGAGCTGCTCCCTGTCGGGACGGAAGGAGCGCAGGTAGTCGGCCATCCGGTCATAGGCGGTCAGGGTGTCGTCCACGTTGGGGTCACGGTAGGAGGCGCAGACCAGGGTGCCGCCCATGCGGTCCAGCGTGCAGAAGGCGCCGTACGCACCGCCGCGCACGCGCACATGCTCCCACAGATAGCCCATGCGCATGTAACGCAGGATGACGCTGGCCGAACCGTGGTAGGTGTAGCCCAGGTCGTAGAGGTTGGCCGCCTTGCCCACGTAGTTGATCTGGGCCGGGGCCAGGAAGGCCTCGGCGGCGGGCAGGGCGTCGCTGAAGGGCGGCAGGGCCGGAGCCGCGTCGCGACCGGCGGGCAGGGCGGCCAGCAGGCCGGCGACCTGCCGCTGCACGGCATCCAGACCGGCGGTCTCGGCCGTGCAGTCCACCAGCACGTCGGGGCTGGCCACGATGAGGCGGCGCAGCTCGTCCAGATCGGCCAGCAGGCTGTCGGGATCGCTGTCCAGACGCTGCAGGTGCCCGCGCACGGCCATGAGCTGGCTGATGCCCGACAGGCGCTCGGCCAGCAGGCCGGAGGGCGTGAAGTGGGCGCGCAGGCGGGAGCCCACGGCCGAATGACCGGCCGCCACCAGGCCGTGTTCCAGACGGGCCTTGTCCTCCAGCAGCATCTGGCGCAGGCGCTCCAGACGCACGGCGCGGTCGGTCAGGGGCTCCAGCAGGATCTCGCGGAAGATGTCGAACAGGTCGGGCACCTTGTCGTAGACGGCCTTGCCGGCCACGCTCAGATATTTGACCAGGCCGCGTTCCCCGCGGGTGGTGGCCAGCAGGGGATCGGCGCCCACGCCGCCGGTCTTGGCGGCCATGCGCGCGCCCAGCTCGCTGAAGTCGCGGCGGGCGGTGCCCACTTCGGTGAGGCTGCGGGCAAAGAGCGGCAGCAGGGGCTCCAGACGGGCCGGGACGGCGCTCAGGGGCAGGAGCAGGGCCGTATAGGCGATGCCGCTGGTGGACAGGTCGTGGGCCAGCCAGGTCCGGCCGCCGCCCAGGGCCTCCTTCACGCAGGGCACGGGCGTGTTGCGCAGGGGCAGGGCGTCCATGCCCAGGCTGGGGATGGTGGCCAGGGCCTCGGGGCTGTCCGGGGCGGACTGGGCGGCCTGCAGACGGCGGGTGGCCTCCACCAGTTCCTGCCGTTCGGCATCGGAGCAGGCCGCGTGCACGGCGGCCAGGCGGGCGGCCTCGCGCTCCTCGCGGGCCTTGGCCAGGCGGGCGTCGGGCAGCAGCACCACGGTGGCGCGGTGCTCGTTGTTGAGGAAGTGGTCGCGGATGGCGTTCTCGAAGACCTTCTCCCCGGCGGCCAGACGGGCCTTGATGTCGGCCAGCGGACCTTCCCAGGCCAGCGGGGCCAGCGGATCGCCGTCATAGAGCCAGGTGGACAGGGCCTGGATCATGGCCGAGAGCCCGCGCGGGAAGCGGCCGGAATTGTTTTCGCGGTAGGCGAATTCCACGCTGTTGACGGCGGCCTCCACGGCGGCGGGGTCGATGCCGTCCTCGGCAAGGGCGGCGAGGGTCTCGAAGATGAGCATCTCGGCGTCCTGCACCTTGCGCGGATCCACGCCCTTGAGACCGGTGGAGTAGTACATCTGGCGCAGGTCGGTCTCCAGGCCGCAGCCGGTGGTGTCCTCGCCCAGGCCGGAGCTGATGAGGGCCTTGCGCAGGGGCGAGCCCGGCAGGCCTTCGAGGATGTGTTCCAGCATCTCCATGAGCAGGGCCTGATGCACGTCGCCGCGTTCGCCCAGCAGCCAGTTGACCGTGAACAGGGCCGTTTTCTGGCCGTCGGTGGCGGCGTAGGGCACTTCCTCCTGCCGGGGCGTGTCGCGGCGGGGCTGCAGGGGCACGGCGGAATCCACCGTGCGGGCGGTGTAGCCCTGCAGGGCCTCGGCCACGATCGCCAGGCGCTTTTCTTCCGGGTCATCGCCCCAGAAGAAGAAACGCGCGTTGGAGGGATGATAGTAGCGGCTGTGGAAATCGCGGAAGGCCTCGTAGGTCAGGTCCGGGATGGCTTCCGGGTTGCCGCCGGAGTCCAGGCTGTAGAGCATGTCCGGGAAGACGGCCTGCTGGCTCTGCTCGGCCAGCACGGAATCGGGGGAGGAATAGGCGCCCTTCATCTCGTTGTAGACCACGCCCTTGTAGGTCCAGGGGCCCTGGGTGTCCCCGGCCTCCACGTGCCAGCCTTCCTGACGGAAGATGTCCTCGCTGATGCGGGGATGGAAGACCGCGTCGATGTAGACGTCGATGAGGTTGTAGAAATCCTGCAGGTTGGCGCTGGCCACGGGGTAGCAGGTCTTGTCCGGGAAGGTGAAGGCGTTGAGGAAGGTCTGGAGCGAGCCCTTGAGCAGCTCCACGAAGGGCTCCTTGACCGGATATTTGGCCGAGCCGCAGAGCACGGAATGCTCCAGGATGTGGGCCACGCCCGTGGAATCCGTGGGCGGGGTGCGGAAGCTCACGCCGAAGCACTTGTTCTCGTCGGCATTGCTGACGGAGAGCAGCTGCGCGCCGGTGACGCCGTGTTTCCAGAGCCGGGCCGTACCGCCCACTTCGTGCAGGCGGCGCTCGGTGACGAGTTCGAAACCATGACTGTTCATGAGGGATCCTTTCAGGGAAGGTTCGTTGGTAAGATTCATATGGTTCGGCTATACTATGGAGCCTGCCGCTTTGCAAAGAGCGTGCTGGTGCCCCGGCGCAGGAGCCTTTGCCGTGACGGCGGCCGCGGACTGTATAAAAAAAGCACACGGGCCGCCCGTTACGGGGCAAAGCGTCCAATTTTTTTACAACCTGCCGGAATGGCGGGAAAAAGTGTTCAATTTCTGTACAGGTGCCGGATAAAAGAAAAAGCCTTTTGAAGGCAAGTTTTTATAATAGTTTGTTTTTATTATAAAAATACATTTTGGCACGGCGATTGCTGTATCCCGTACAACAACGGCATCGTCCAGGACGGGCCCTCCGGTCCGCCACCCATACGGGGACAGCGCCGAACAGATATACATGCCATACCATCTTCTTCCTTTATGGAGGTCCGTCATGGAACACAGCAACTTTCTTACCGTCCGCTCTACCGCGGCAGCCGCATGGCCTCTCTGCTGCCTCGGCCCGCGACAGACCGCGGTAGCGTGGACAGCCTGACGGACCTCCTTCGATCCTGAAACGAACCTCCTCCGCTTCTTCTGAGACCTCCTTCCTCCGGTCGGCCCTGTCCCCCCCCAGGGCCGCCGGGACTGAAAACAGCAACCTTCCTCCTCCTGAAAAAGTCCCTCCCCCGGCCGGCTCGTCCCTCCTTCGGAGCCGGCCGGGAACATACCGACCTTCCTCCTCCTGATACACCCCGGCAGCCCCGCCCCCCTTTGAGGGGCTGCCGGTGACCCCCGAAAGATTTCCCGCTGGCGGAGAACATCGGACCCGGCCACGCGCCGCGTCACGGCTCCGCTACCGGTACGGCCACGGAACGGCAGCAGCCCCTGCCATGTCGCCTTCAAGCGCCGGCAGGCAACGCCGCAGTCTTCCCCGGTCAGGCTCCCCGCTTTGGGGAGCCTTTCTTTTTTTGCCGGATATGGGGCTCCGCATCTTCCGGGCGCCCAGGCTCCCCATGGCGGGAGCTTTTGGGGGCAACGCCGCCGGGGCTTCCAGACGCATCAGGCGAACGCTTTTTGCCGTGTCAGGAGAAATGCCCGCCACGGGCGCCGGGCAGGAGCCGGGCATCCCGCCGCCTCTCCGGCCCGGTCCCTGCGCCCGCAGCCGGACGGCCGCGACGGCCGCAGCGGCCCCGCCCGCCGGGAAAGGAGCGCCTCCCTGCCTCCCGGGGCTTGCCATTTGCGGGCTTTTGGTCTATGGAAGCTCGTTCATCGAAGCACACTCCGGCAGCGGCCCGGGGTGCCCGGCAATGCGCTACGGCGCATTTTTCGTTGCCTTCCGGTCATGGGGCCGGGGCGGCGGCAGGCCGGGTTGCAGGGTCTGGGCCGGTGTGGAAGATCACAACCCTTTTGGAGGATTGGAAAATGGCTTACGTCAGCATGAAGCAGATGCTGGAAACCGGCGTGCATTTCGGTCACCAGACCCGTCGTTGGAACCCCAAGATGCGTCCGTACATCTTCGGTGCCCGCAACGGCATCCATATCATCGACCTGCAGCAGACCGTGAAGCTGTTCCGCGTGGCCTATGACAAGGTGGTCGACACCGTGGCCAAGGGCGGCAAGGTGCTGTTCATCGGTACCAAGCGCCAGGCCCAGGAAGCCGTGGCCACCGAAGCCACCAAGGCCAACCAGTACTATGTGACCAACCGCTGGATGGGCGGCACCCTGACCAACTTCGTCACCATCCAGAAGAGCGTGGAACGCCTGAAGAAGCTGGAAGGCATGTTCGCCGACGGCAGCATCAACCGCTACCAGAAGAAGGAGATCCTGCTGCTGGAACGCGAGATGCAGAAGCTGGAACAGACCCTGGGCGGCATCAAGAACATGGATCGCCTGCCCCAGCTGGCTTTCATCATCGACCCCCATCGCGAAGACATCGCCGTGAAGGAATGCCGCAAGCTGGGCATCCCGATCGTGGCCGTGACCGACACCAACTGCGACCCCGATGTCATCGACTACATCATCCCCGGCAACGATGACGCCATCCGCGCCATCAAGCTGTTCGTGACGGCTTTCTCCGAAGCCTGCCAGGAAGGCGAAGCCCAGATGAAGGACGGCGCCGCCGTGGAAGCCAACGCCGAAGAGGCCATGCAGAAGGCCGCCGAGACCGAAGCCGCCGCCGAATAGCGCCGGTACGGTCTTCTGGCCCCGGGCAACGCTGTTGCCCCGGACATCGGCCCCGCTGATGTCCGCGCCCGGACGGGGATGCCCCGTGGCGGGCGACGCAGGAACCGGAGCGGCAAGGCTCCGGGCCCCCATGCTTCAAAGGTGGCGGCGCGGCTTTCGGGCTGTGCCGCCACCCTGCGCACTGCGCGATTTTTTTGGAATCTTGCTCCGGCCCAGGCCGGATACACAGGAGAATACAATGGCTATTTCCGCCGCTATGGTGAAGGAACTGCGCGAAAAGACCGGCGCCGGCATGATGGACTGCAAGAAAGCCCTGGTGGAAGTGGAGGGCGACCTGGAAAAGGCCGTGGACTGGCTGCGCCAGAAGGGCATGGCCAAGGCCGCCAAGAAGTCCGGCCGTGCCACCAGCGAAGGCCTGGTGATGGCCGCCGTGAGCGCTGACGGCAAGACCGTGGCCATGTCCGCCCTGCTGTGCGAGACCGACTTCGTGGCCCGCGGCGAACAGTTCGAAGCCCTGGCCGCCAAGGTGGCCCAGAGCGTGCTGGACAGCAACCCCGCCGACGCCGAAGCCCTGAAGGGCCTGGTGGGCGAAGACGTGACCCAGCTCATCGCCTCCGTGGGCGAAAACATGCAGCTCGGCAACTTCACCCGTCACAGCCGTGAAGACAACGAGGTGATCGGCCAGTACATCCACGCCAACCGCAAGATCGGCGTGCTGGTGGACCTGGTGTGCGACAGCGCCGCTACCGCCGCCAAGCCCGAAGTGCAGGAACTGGCCAAGAACGTGGCCATGCAGGTGGCCGCCACCAATCCCATGGCCCTGGACGGCGCCAGCCTGGATGCCGCCGCCATGGAACGCGAGCGTGAAGTCTACCGCCAGAAGGCCCGCGAAGAAGGCAAGCCCGAACAGATCGTGGAAAAGATCGCCGAGGGCGCCGTGAAGAAGTTCCAGAAGGAAGTCTGCCTGATGGAACAGCCCTACATCCGCGACGACAAGAAGAACATGACCGAAGTGGTGCGCGAAGTGGCCAAGGCCGTGGGCGGCGACATCAAGGTCGCCGGCTTCAGCCGCATCCAGCTGGCCGCTGAATAAGCTGTCCGTTCCGATGATCCGAGGAGGGGCCCCGGCCCCTCCTTTTTTTTGGCCCTTTTCCGCATATGCCGACGCTTTCCTGACGGACGCTGCCGTACGCTGTTTTCATCCTGTCCGGCGCTCCGCAGCGGAGCGGGAGGGCCGGACATCACGTCAGCATCACTGCCGCAAGGAGGCGGAAAGCTCCCATGTGGGATTTCTCGTGGATCGCCGATCCCTCGGCCTGGGCCGGACTGGGCACCCTGATCGTGCTCGAGGTCGTGCTGGGCATCGACAACCTCGTTTTCATCTCCATCCTCACCTCGCGCCTGTCCACGCAGGAGCAGCGCCGCCGGGCCTTCTTCACCGGCCTCGGCCTCGCGCTCGCCATGCGCCTGGTGCTGCTTTCCGCCATCGCCTGGATCGTCAGTCTGACCGAGCCCCTGGTCACGATCTTCGGCAAGGCTTTTTCCTGGAGGGACTTCATCCTCATGGGCGGCGGCATCTTTTTGCTGCTCAAGGGGACCATGGAACTGCACGAACGCCTGGAAGGCGGCATGGCCGAATATTCCTCGGCGCCCACACGCTCGGGCTTCTGGCAGGTCATCATCCAGATCGTGGTGCTGGATGCCGTGTTCTCGCTGGATTCCATCATCACCTCGGTGGGCATGGTGGACCATATCCCGGTGATGATGCTGGCCGTCATCGCGGCCATGCTGGTCATGGTCATGGCCGCCGCGCCGCTGACCAGCTTTGTGGAGCGTCACCCCACGGTCATCATCCTCTGCCTGGGCTTTTTGATGATGATCGGCCTGAGCCTGCTCATGGACGGCCTGGGCTACCACATCCCCAAGGGCTATCTTTACGCGGCCATCTGTTTTTCGGTGCTGGTGGAGATCTGCAACCAGGTGGCCCTGCGCAACCGCCGCAAGCGCATCAGCATGCGCGACATGCGTGAATCCATGGCCATGGCCGTGCTGGGCCTGCTGGGCGGCGGGCGCCCCGGCGAGGAAGAAGCGCGGCGCGACGCCGCGGCCCTGGCCAGCGAGAGCGACGTCCAGCCCCTGTTCGAGCCGGAAGAGCGCGACATGGTGGCCCGCGTCATCCGCCTGAGCGGCCGCACGGCCCGCTTCATCATGACCCCGCGCCACCGGGTGCGCTGGCTGGACAGCGATGCCGATTATGCCACGGCCTGCCGCTTCGCCAGCGAGAGCCTTTCGCCCTGGCTGCCGGTGCTGGACCCGGACAGGGACGAAGTGCTGGGCGTGATCCATACCGGGGACCTGGCGGCCGTGACGCCCCGGGGGCCCGTGACGGGCACGGAGCATCCCGGTGCGGCGGCCCCGCAGGACGACGGCAGCGGGCGGGCCTGGAGCGTGCGGCCCCTGCTGCGCTCCGCGCCGACGGTGTTCGAGCACGCGTCCCTGACGGAGATGCTGGAAGCGTTCCGCGAGGAGCCCACGCCCCTGGCCTTCGTGCGTGACGAATACGGCAGCGTGGTGGGCTGCATCACGCCCACGGATCTGGTGAGCGTGCTGGCGGGCCAGATGGGCGACATGCCCGCCGGGCCCGAAGCCTGCCGCCAGCCTGACGGCTCGTGGCTCATGCCCGGCCGCCTGACCGTGGATGCCGTGACCTCCTGGCTGGGCATCCATTTGCCGCCGCGCAGTTCCTCGGCCACGCTGGCGGGGCTGCTGCTGGAGGCCCTGGGCCACATCCCGCACGAAGGCGAGCGGGTGCGCATCCAGGGCTGGCGGATGAAGATCGTGAAGATGGACGGCAACCGCATCGACGAGGTGCTGGTCCGCCGTCTGGAACATTAGCTGTCCCGGCGGGGCGGCGTCTGCCGCCGGTGCCCGGAAAGAGGGCATGCAGGCCGGCCCGTGTGTCCCGGGCCGCGGCAGGACGCCGGGGATGGGAGCATGCCCCGCCGGGACAGCAGGATCGACCGGAAGCAAGGGATCAGGTTCTCCTCCTTTCCCCTCTTCCTTGTTTCCGGCGCGGCAGCTGTGGGAGGCTGCCGCATACGGGGGACGGGTGCCGTGGATCCCGTCCCCCATTTTTTGCCTGCCCCGGGGGCAGGAGTATGGAAGGCCACCCCGTGCGGGTGGCCTTTTGCGTCACGCCGCGGGGCCGTCCCCGTCCGCAGCCCGCGCGGGGCCGCTGCCGTCCAGGGTCAGGGGCGGCTTGAACTCGTCCATGAAGATCTTCCAGACCGTCACGAAGAGCACGGCCAGCATGGGGCCGGTCACGAAGCCGTCCATGCCGAACAGCGAGAAGCCGCCCAGCGTGGAGAGCAGGACCATGAAGTCCGGCAGTTTGGTATCGCGCCCCACCAGGACGGGGCGGAGGATGTTGTCCGCCAGGCCGATGACGAAGACCCCGTAGGCCAGCAGCACCACGCCGGACACATAATCGCCCGTGAGCAGCAGATAGCCGGCCACCGGCGCCCAGACCACGCCCGCGCCCACCACAGGGATGAGCGAGAGCAGGGTCATGACCACGCCCCAGAGCACCGGGGCCTTGATGTCCAGTATCCAGAAGATGAGGCCGCCCAGCGCGCCCTGGGCCATGGCCACCAGCAGGCTGCCCTTGACCGTGGCCCGCAGCACTTCGGCGAACTTGGCGAAGAGCAGGTCCTCGCGGTGGTCGCCAAAGGGCAGGGCCCGGATGAGCAGCACGCGCAGCTGCCTGCCGTCGCGCACCAGGAAGAAGGCCAGATAGAGCATGATGCAGAGGTCCACGAGAAAGTTCACCGTACTGCCCCCCAGGGCCACGGTGTTGCGCGCCACCAGCCCGCTGACCTTGACCGCCAGCTCGGAAAGTTTCTGGGTGATGGCCTCCGGGCCGTAGCCGTAGCGGGTGAGCCAGTCCTGCACGCCGGGCGCCACCTCGCGCAGCCTGTCCAGCGTCTCGCGGATGTCGTGCCCGCCGGACGTCAGGCGGCCGTAGAGGTTGGCCACCTCGTTGATGAAGGTATAGAAGATGTACGCGCAGGGCACGATGATGAGCACCAGGCTCAGGATCACGCAGGTCAGCGCCGCCAGGTTGCGGCCCATGCTCCGGCGCTGCAGGGCCTCATAGACGGGCGTGGAGAGCAGGGCGATGACGATGCCCCAGAAAATGACGTCGAAGAAGGGGCGCAGCATCCAGAGGAAGGCCAGCGAAACGCCGGCCAGCAGCAGGAGGAAGGCGCGATCCTCAAAACGGTTGGTGCATTCGAGCATGGGGACTCCTTGCCGGGTCTGCGCACGGCTTCGGTTCGGGACCCTTTCCGATACCGCAAAAGCCGGGGCCAGGCAAATGCGGCCCTCCGCCGGGCACGGACGGCGCACCGCGCACGGGCCGGGGGGGGCTTGCGGCGGCCGGGGCAGGCCGCCAGGATGCGGGGGGCGGCGTGCCTCCCGGGCCGGACCCGCGTGCCGGCGGCTTTTGTCCCGTCCTGCCGCCCGGCCCGCGCCATGTTTTTTGTCCGGGGGCCCGGCCCGTGTGCCTGCGGGGCGGCCGCGGGAAAAGTACTTTGAGATGGCGATGTTTTTTGCTATGCTGAAAAGAGCGCGTCCGAATGCCCGCTCTGCGGTACCGGATGATACAGGAAAGCAACAGCCGGCGTGGCCGGCTTCAACCAAGGCGGAACATATGGCTGAACTCAAGTACAAGCGCGTGCTGCTCAAGCTGAGCGGCGAGGCCCTGGCCGGAGAGCAGAAAACCGGTATCGACCCCGAAACCGTGGGCACCATCTGCAAGGAGATCGGCGGATTGCTCGACATGGGCGTGGAGCTTGCCCTGGTCATCGGCGGCGGCAACATCTTCCGCGGCCTTTCCGGTTCCGCCAAGGGCATGGAGCGTTCCTCCGCCGACTACATGGGCATGCTGGCCACGGTGCTCAATGCCCTGGCCGTGCAGGACATGCTGGAAAAATTCGGCTACCCCACCCGCGTGCTGTCAGCCATCGACATGCAGGAAGTCTGCGAGCCCTTCATCCGCCGCCGTGCCATGCGCCATCTGGAAAAGGGCCGTGTGGTCATCTGCGCCGCCGGCACCGGCAACCCCTATTTCACCACCGACACCACCGCGGCCCTGCGCGGCATGGAGCTGCAGTGCGATGCCATCATCAAGGCCACCAAGGTGGACGGCATCTACGACAAGGACCCCGCCAAGTTCCCCGATGCCGTCAAGTACGACAGCCTGAGCTATGACGAGACCCTGTCCCGCCATCTGGGCGTCATGGACGCGGCGGCCTTCGCCCTGGTGCGCGACAACAACGTGCCCATCATCGTCTGCCGCATGCTGGGCGGCGACATCCGCCGTGCCATCCTGGGCGAGCAGGTGGGCACCATCGTGCACGACTGCTAGCCGCGAACGTTTCGAACCCTACAGTCCGCAAGGAGATTTTATGGATATCGATACCATCCTTCTGGATACCGAAGAGCGCATGGAAAAAGCCCTGGCCGCCCTGGAACGCGACTTCCAGAAACTGCGCACCGGCCGTGCCACCACCGCCCTGGTGGACGGCATCAAGGCCGATTACTACGGCACCCCCACCCCCATCTCCCAGATGGCTTCCGTGGCCGTGCCCGACAGCCGCACCATCACCATCCAGCCCTGGGACAAGGGCGGCATCTCCGTGGTGGAAAAGGCCATCCTCAAGTCCGATCTGGGCCTGACCCCGGTCAATGACGGCCGCATCATCCGCATCAACATCCCGCCGCTGACCGAAGAGCGCCGCAAGGAGCTGGTCAAGGTGGCCCGCAAGTACACCGAAGACGCCAAGGTGGCCGTGCGCAACGTGCGCCGTGATGCCAACGACTCCCTGAAGAAGCTGGAGAAGGAAAAGGCCATCACCGAAGACGAACAGAAAAAGGCCGAAGCCGAAGTGCAGAAGCTGACCGACAAGTTCGTGGCCGATGCCGACAAGCGCAGCCAGGCCAAAGAAAAGGAAATCATGGACATCTAGCGTCCGCCTTCCGGGAGCGGCCCTGCCGCTCCCGGACGTTTTCCGCAGCCCGGCCGGCCCCAGGGGCACCGGGCCGTGTTTTTTTCGGCACGGCGCCGTTTTTTCCGGGCCTGCCGTCCCCGGTTCAGAGAGGTACCATGAGCGACACGCTTACCCATCTTCCCGTACATCTGGCCATCATCATGGACGGCAACGGCCGCTGGGCCCAGGCCCGCGGTCTGCCGCGCGAGGCGGGGCACCGCGCCGGGGCCGAGACCGTGCGCACCATCGTGACCGAATGCCGCCGTCTGGGCATCCGCCACCTGACCCTGTACACCTTTTCCAGCGAGAACTGGTCGCGGCCCAAGGCCGAAGTCTCGGCCCTGTTCTCCCTGCTGCTGGAATTCCTGGGCCAGGAAGTGCCCCGCATGGAGCGCGAGGGCATCCGCCTGAACATCCTGGGCGACATGGAGGCCCTGCCCCTGGCCGCCCGCACGGCCCTGCGCCACGGCCTGCGCCGCACGGCCGCCAATACGGACATGGTGCTCAACCTGGCCCTCAACTACGGCGGCCGCGCCGAGCTGGTGCGCGCCGTGCGCGCCATGATGGCCGAAGGCCTGCGCCCCGGGGACGTCACCGAACAGAGCCTGGCCGACCACCTGTACACCGCCGGCCAGCCCGACCCCGATTTCCTCATCCGCACCAGCGGAGAACAGCGCCTGAGCAATTACCTGCTCTACCAGTGCGCCTACAGCGAATTCTATTTCACTCCCACGCCCTGGCCCGACTTCGGCGTGGAGGCCCTGCACGAGGCCCTGGCCGCCTATGCCGGACGCTCGCGCCGATTCGGGAAAACCCAGGAGCAAATCAATGGCCGTTGATCACGCCACCGACATCCGCCGCACCATCACCGGCCTCATTCTGGCCGCCATCGTCATCCTTGCCTTGGTCCTGCGGGGCTGGGTGCTGCTTGCCATCATCCTGCTGGTGGCGGCGCTGGGCCTGTGGGAATTCTTTTCCCTGTTCTGGGGCAACAAGCGCATCCCCAGCCGCATCTGCGCCATCGCCCTGGGCTGGGGCATGCTGACGCTGACCTGGGCCCATCGCACGCAGGACGCCCTGGTCTGCCTGGGGGCGGGCTTCGTGCTGGCCGCCATGAGCTTCCTTTTCCGCTGGAACGAAGTGGAAGAAGAAGGCGTGCCGGCCTTTGCCTCCAGCGGCATCTTCATGGCCGGTCTGGCCTATATCCCGCTGCTGCTGCTGCCCGCCACCTATCTTTCCACCACCAAGCTCCTCTTCGTGCTGGCGGCCGTGGCCATTTCCGACACGTCCGCCTATTTCGTGGGCACCCGTTTCGGGCACCACAAGCTCTGGCCCCGCGTGAGTCCCAACAAGAGCTCCGAAGGCGCGGTGGGCAGCCTGGTGGGCTGCGTCATCTTCTGCACCATCTACGGAGCCTGCCTGGGCAGCGCCAGCTGGTGGGCCTTCGCCCTGCTGGGGATCGCCATCAATGCCTTCGCCCAGCTGGGCGACCTGTTCGAATCCGCCCTCAAGCGCGCGGTGCATGTGAAGGACTCCAGCAACCTGCTGCCCGGGCACGGCGGCATCCTGGACCGTGCGGACAGCATCCTGTTCGCCATGCCCATGTTCGCCGTGGTGGACCAGTGGTTCTTCTTCTTTTAGCCCTTGTGCCGCCGGCAGCTGACGGACGCATCGGCTGCCTGTGCCGAGCCTGATTGCGCAAAGGGGCCGGTCTTCTTCGGGAGACCGGCCCCTTTGGCGTTTTTGGGGGAGGGAAGGGGCCCCCGCGCGGAAAATGGGGAGGGCGCTGGGCTTTCCGGGGAGCCGCCGGATGACGGCCGCTGCCCGGCCTCCGGGCGTGGTCGCCTGCGCGGCGAGGCGGCAAGGGGCCGGGGCCTGGGCAGCCCCAGGCCCCCTGCACCCCCTGCCCCGCCTCTGGTCCCCGGCCCTGTGCGGGGCGCGCCGGGACGGACGGCACCGCGCCTTCGGCGCACGCCGTCAAACGGCGCGCGCAATGGGTGGGAGAGGGCCCGGATATGTGGCGAGGGGGTATCCGGTCGGGACGAAGACCGTTGACCGGGAAGGAAAGAGCGGAGGGGCGGCAGATAGTCCATACTCTCACGGGAGATATGGCTGTGCCATCTTGCGCCTCCTTTTCCCCGCAACATGCCTGCTTCCCCTTCTTCCTCCCTCCGGCCCGCTCTCGACGCGGCAAGGGATTTTTGGCATGCTGTGGACGATTTTGTCCCGGAGACAAAGGAGAAACACATGTCAGATCTGTGGCCCGGGCTGGACGGCCCTGCGATTCGGTATATTTCGGAAGCGCCTTCCGAGGCGTGGCGGCACGGCGTGCGCCGGCTTGTCCTTTTGGGCTCCACCGGTTCCATCGGCGGCAACACGCTGGCGGCCATCCGTTCGCGGCGGCGTGAATGCGAGGTGCTGGGCCTTTCCTGCGCGCGCAACATCAAGACCCTGGCCGGGCAGGCGCAGGAGTTCCGGCCCCCGTACCTGGCCGTGCTGGACGAGGCTTCGGCCGCGGGCCTGCGCAAGCTGCTGCCTACGGGCTACACGCCCGAGATCCTGGTGGGCAGCCAAGGCTATGCCCGGCTGGCGGCCCTGCCCGAAGCGGACACCGTGCTTTCGGCGCAGGTGGGCGCGGCGGGACTGGCCGGGACGCTGGCGGCCGCGCTGGCGGGCAAGGTCATCTGCCTGGCCAACAAGGAATCGCTGGTGCTGGCCGGTGACATGCTGCGCCAGGTCTGCGCCCGCACCCATGCCAGCATCTTGCCGGTGGACTCCGAACATAACGCCATCTTCCAATGTCTGGCCGGACGCGGGCAGGAGGTGGACCGCCTGCTGCTGACGGCTTCCGGCGGCCCGTTCCGCGGCCGCAGCCGCGAGGAGCTGCGCAACGTGACCCGCGCGCAGGCCCTGGATCATCCCAACTGGAAGATGGGCGCCAAGATCAGCATCGACTCGGCCACCATGATGAACAAGGCGCTGGAAGTGGTGGAAGCCTTCCACCTGTACGGCGTGCCGCTGGAAAAGATCACGGTGCTGGTGCATCCGCAGTCGCTGGTGCATTCGCTGGTGCAGTTCACGGACGGCAGCCAGCTGGCGCAGCTGGGCACGCCGGACATGCGCATCCCCATCGCGGCCTGCCTGTTCTGGCCCCGCTGTGTGGATACGGGCGTGCCGCCGCTGGATCTGGTCAGGGCCGGCACCCTGCAGTTCTTCGCCCCCGACGACGAGGCCTTCCCGGCCCTGAAGCTGGCGCGTCGCGCCCTGCGGGAGCGCGGCGGCATGTCGGTGGTGATGAACGCCGCCAACGAGGCCGCCGTGGAGCTGTTCCTGTCCGGCAAGTGCGCCTTTGCCGACATCGCGGAGCTGGTCGCGGCCGCCATGGACGCCCATGCCGCCGGCGGACCGGGACATGAGCCGTTCTGCCCGCCGCTGTCCTGCAGCGGCCATGACAGTCTTGCCCTTGAACGGGAAGTGACTATCTTGACAGAGCGCATGTCGCGCCTTGACCTGAAAACTCGCGAGCTGGTGAAGCAGCTGGCCCGCGCCGGAGTTGACGAGTGCTGACGACCATCGTTGCCGCCATCATTGTCCTTGGCGGCCTGATCTTCTTCCATGAACTGGGACATTTCACCGTGGCCCGCTGTCTGGGCATGGGCGTGTCCACCTTTTCCCTGGGCTTTGGCCCCAAACTGCTCAAGTACCGCCACGGCAAGACGGAATACGCCCTGTCGCTGGTGCCTCTGGGCGGCTATGTGGCCCTGGTGGGCGAGAACGACGAGAACGACATCCCCAGCGGCTTCACCCGGGAGGAATGCTTTTCCCTGCGGCCCGCGTGGCAGCGCTTCCTCGTGATCGCGGCCGGGCCCTTCGCCAACATCCTGCTGGCCTGCATCCTGTGCTGGGTGGTGGCCTGGGGCTGGGGCAATGCCGTCATGCTGCCGCAGGTGGGCACCGTCATGCCCCGGAGCGCGGCGGCACAGGCCGGTCTGCAGAAAGGCGACCTGATCCTGGGCATCGACGGCCGCCCCCTCAGCTCGTGGGACGAGATATCCCCCACCGTGGCCGCGGCCAACGGCCGTCCCCTGACCCTGACCGTGGCCCGGCAGCCCGCCGAGGGCATGACCCAGGGCACGGAACTGGAACTGACCCTGACGCCGCAGTGGAGCACGCGCAAGACCATCTTCGGCGAGGATGAGAAAGCCTGGCTCATCGGCATCGGGCCGCTGGGCTCGGTACGCGTGGAGGAACTGGGCTTTTCCGAGGCGCTGAGGACGGGACTCGTCCAGACCTGGCGTCTGGTGGACCTGACCTGGCAGAGCTTCGTCAAGCTGGCCCAGCGCGTGGTGCCCGCCGACCAGGTGGGCGGCCCCATCATGATCGCCCAGATGGTGGGCCAGCAGGCGGAGCAGGGCCTTGTGGGCGTGCTCGGCCTGGCGGCGCTCATCAGCATCAACCTGGCCATCCTCAACCTGCTGCCCGTGCCCGTGCTGGACGGCGGCCAGATGCTCTTCTGCCTCATCGAGATGCTCTTCCGCCGCCCCGTGCCGCAGAAGATCCAGGAATGGGGCATGCGCGTGGGCATGGCCCTGCTGCTGAGCCTGATGATCTTTGCCACCTTCAACGACGTGACACGCATCATCAATACGCCGGATGCGGCCCCGGCCGCGGAAAAATCCCTGCCTTCCGGGAACGATGGCGGGACGGAAGGGCGCTGATCCGGCAGGGGCGACAGGGACAGCGCCCGGGGAGGAAGCATGAAAAAAGTCAGGATAACGGTCCTCAAAACGACATTCGACAAGGAACTTGCCGACCGGTACGGCGCGGAAGGGCTGGGCCCCTGCCCCATGCTGCGGCAGGGACAGGTTTTTTACGGCGACTATGCCAAACCGGACGGCCTGTGCGATGAAGCCTGGAAAGCCATGTACCAGTATGTGTTCGCCCTGGCCCACGGCGCGGAGAAGGACCTGTTCTACTACGGGGACTGGATACGCACCCCCGGTGTGGCCGTGTGCAGCTGCAATGACGGCCTGCGCCCCGTGATCTTCAAGCTGGAGGCCACGGACGAGGAATGCCGTCTGCCGGAATATCCGGTGCAGGAGGGATAGGATGGATGCGCAGCACGGAACGGGGCTGGAGCTGATACTCAACGCCGCTGAAGGCGTGTTGCAGATCGTGGTCACGGAGGATGAGCACATCCTTTGCGCGCAGGAATGGTACCGCAGCGAGCGGGCCACGGAGATCCTGGCCCCGGCGCTGGCCGAGCTGGCCACGTCGCTGGGCATCCGCTGGAGCGATCTGCGCCGCATGGCCTGCGTGCGCGGGCCGGGCTCCTTCACGGGCATCCGCCTGACCCTGGCCACGGCGGCGGCCCTGCGCCGTTGCGGCCGGGCGCAGCTGGCCGGGCTGGACTACATGCAGGCCCTGGCCACCACGGCCGTCATGCAGCGCGGCATGCTCTACGGCGGCCACATCTGGGTCCTGACCCATGCCCGCCGCAACCTTGTCCACTGCCAGCCCTTCGTCAGCTACGGGCCCGAGATCCCGGCCCAGCCCCTGCAGGGCGTGTCCCTGTGCACGCCGGCCGAGGCCGTGGCGGCCATCACGGCCGATACGGCGGACGCCGCTCTGGTCTGCGGTACGGGCCTGCGGCGCAACGCGGACGCCTGCGCGCCCCTGGAATCCCTGTCCGCCGTGACCTGTCTGCCCGCCTGCATCCATGCCTCCACCGGGGCCCTGTGCCTGCTGGCGCGTCACGGTGACTACGCTCCCGAGGACATCGAGCCGCTGTATGTGCGCCCCTGCGATGCCGTGGACAATCTGCCCGATCTGGCCCGCCGCCAGGGCCGGGACAGCGATGCCGCCACCGCCGAGCTGGAACGTCTGCTGCATCTGGCCCCGGACAGCGAGATCTGACGTTTGATGTGCCGGGGCCTGTCCCGGCCGGGCAAGGCCCCCGGCGCACGCCCGGGCGCGTTTTCAGCGGGGCGTGCCTGCCCTCCCGGAGCCTTTCACAGCGATGTCCTTTGCCAAGGAGGAACGCGCATGTCCGATGAACATGTCCTTGAGGGCAGCGATGCCGGTGAACGGCCCCTGCTCAGTTATCGCCAGTCCTGGCTGGCCTGGGCCGGGCCGGTGCTGATGCTGCTGGTCTGTGTGGCCCTGTGTGTGGCCGGGCAGCGCTACATGCCGGAATTTTTCTGGATCTTCACGGGCGTGGGCGCCCTGCTGGTGCTGTGCATGGCCTACAGGATACTGCTGGTGCGCAGCGTGCACCTGTACGCCGACAGCAAGGGCGTCTGGCTGTACCGGGGCATCCTGCCCTGGAACCGGGGCGTGGTGGGCGTCAAATGGCGCGATATGGAAGACGCGGCCTTCACTTCGGGGTTCAGCAGCTGGCTGTTCAACAGCTACACCGTGCGGGTGGGAAACCGCTTTTCGCAGCAGAGCGAGATACTGGTGCACAACATCGCCGACGGACGCGAAGCCGTGAACCGGCTCAACGAGATGCAGGGACGTTTTTGCGGTCGTGCCGCCCGGCATGACGATTAAAGCCTGCCCCGTCTGAACCGGGGAAAGCGATGCGAGAGGGGGAGGGGCGTTTTTTGGTAAAAACTGCCCCTCCCCCTCTCGCGCTCTTCCCCACCCCGAAAAAACTTTTCTTCCGGTCTGTATGGCGGGCATGGTGTCGCAAGGCTGGATCGGCCCGGCGCAAGGCTCACATTTCGTCCATATATTCCTCTGGAGGGCATAAAAAGCGCCCCGTATCAGCTTGATACGGGGCGTTTCTGTGCTGCCGGGGGACAGACGCCCGGCACGGTTTCGGCGTCTCTGATGACCGTCAGGGGCCATAATAAAAGTTTTAGGGAAGGAGAGGGGGGAGTTTGAGGGGGGAGAGGGAGGACCCTTTTCCAAAAGGGGCTCCCTCTCCCCCCTCATCACCCTTACTCTTACTTGCGGTTCTGGGCGCGCAGATAGGCCTTGGCGTCGGGGTCGCCGTTCTTGGCGGCCAGACGGTACCAGCGGGTGGCTTCGGAAAGGTTGCGCTGCACGCCGGTGCCCTGGTCGTACATGAGGCCCAGGCTGTACTGGGCGGCGGGCTCGTTCTGGTCAGCGGCCTTGCGGTACCATTCCACGGCCTTGGCGTAGTCCTGCGGCACGCCGCGGCCCTGTTCGTACATGAAGCCCAGGTTGTACTGGGCCTCGGCATAGCCGCGTTCGGCGGCGCGGGTGTACCATTCCACGGCCTTGAGGTTGTCCTGGGCAAAGCCGCGGCCTTCGGCGTACATGTAGGCCAGATTGTTCTGGGCCTTGAGATGGTCCTGCTCGGCGGCGCGCTGGAACCAGTGGGCCGCCTTGGTGTCGTCCTGATTGCTGGCCTTGGCGTTGAGGTACATCCAGCCCAGGGAATACTGGGCATCGGCCAGCCCCTGGTTGGCGGCACGGCCGTACCAGTCGATGGCCTCGTTCTCGCTTTTGCGCACGCCGCGCCCGTGGGCGTAGAGATAGCCCAGATTGTACTGGGCCATGGCCAGGCCCTGTTCGGCGGCCTTGCGGAACCAGCGCCCGGCCTCGCCGTAATTGCGCCGCACGCCGTCGCCCGTGGCCAGGGCGGTGGCCAGAGCGTTCTGGGCGTTGGCCAGGCCCTTGTCCGCGGCCTGGCGGAACAGGGTCACGGCGCGCTGGGGGCTCTTCTTGACGCCGCGCCCGTCCTGGGTCAGACGGCCGAGGATGTACAGGGCCTCGGCATTGCCGCTCTTGGTGAGCGGCGTGAGCAGGGCGACGGCCTTCTTGTAATCCTTGCTGTCCAGGGCGCTCTGGACTTCGCCCAGCACGGCATCCGCGGCGCGCTCTTCGGGGCTGGGGCCGCTTTCGGCGGCCTGCGCGGGGGCGGGGGCGTTGGCCGCGGCATCGGCCGCCGGGACGGGCACGGGCAGCAGCAGGCACAGGGCCAGGACGGCGGGCAGGACGGACAACGGCAGGCGGCACAGGGCGCTGCCGGTGGATATGCGGGACATGGGAGGTCTCCTTACAGACGTTGCAGCAATGAAACGATGGGGGCATCCGGGCCCTTGGGATCGACGAAGGCGTGTTCGCGGCAGAAAGCCCGGCGGGCGGCCTGGACGCGCTCCTCCTGCCACCAGCGGGCGGGGTTGTCCCAGACTTCCCGGACCTTGGCGGCGGCCGCCTCGGCGGAGGGCTGCCAGATGCCGGCCCCGGCCAGCAGGTCCAGCCGGGCCAGGGCTTCGTCGGTCATGGGCCAGATGGATCTGTCCCAGTAGGCGATGGTGGGCACATTGGCGGCCAGGGCCTGGAGCAGGGTGGTGCCGTGATGGTCCAGCACCATGAGGGCGCAGGTGAGCATCCGGGCTTCCAGCGGGCCGCTGCACAGGCGCACATGGGGGAAGCGCGGCAACAGCCAGGGGGCATCGTCCAGCGCGCCCGGGGCATCGAAATGGGGACGGTAGAGGATCTTGTCGTGCAGGCGGCGGGGCAGGTCTTCCAGGAACCACTGTTTGTCTTCCCGGTACTGGAGCCATTGCAGGGGCGTGGGGCGCGAGTCGAGACGGTGGCCGTAGAGGGGCATCTCCGCGCCCACAAAGAGCAGGGTGTCGTCACCGCCGTGCCACTGGTCGGCCATAGTGGCCAGCAGGGGATAGGGCAGGGGCAGGAACTGCCCGCCCGTACCGGCGCCCGTGGCATCGTAATGGCTCCAGCCCCAGGTGCCGAAGGCATGCTGGCTGAATTCCACGAGGGGCGTCTCGCACAGGCAGCGCACCTGGCCCACATTGCCGCCGTGCTGGACGAACATGAGCCGGTGGCCGCGGGCGCGCCAGATGGCCAGCTGCCGGCGGTAGCGGGTATCCTCGTGGGCACGGACCGAAGCCACGCGCACGCGCGGGACACGCGCCGGGGCGATGTGGCCGGGATGGTCCAGCTCGGCGAGGGTCTGGGGCAGGGCGCCGATGAAAAAGGGCAGGGGATCGAGCGGCAGGTCGTGCTTCACGCCGGTGGCAGCGCTGCCGAAATGGGCGGCCAGGGGGCGGCTGGCGTCGGGCTGGCGGCTGGGATGGAGCAGGGCCAGCGAGTAGCGCAGGGCCTGATACAGGCGCATGCCGCGCAGGGGCGGGCAGGGCAGGCGCAGCACCCAGGAGCGCGCCCAGGCCCGCAGGCGCTGTTTCAGGCCGCCGCTGTCTTCCGGCGGGATGGGCTGGCCATAGGACGCGCAGACGGGCAGGGCGTAGGAGCGGGTCCAGCGTTCGGGCCAGACGGCCTCCAGCAGGCGGGACATGAGCCAGGTGTTCCAGTCCGCGCCCAGGGCGCCGCTCATGACGAAATCATGTTCCGTGGCAAAGGCAAAAGCGCAGTCCTCGGGCAGCAGCTCCACATGCAGGGGCAGGTGGCCCCAGTCCTCCACCAGGGCGCGCACGCGCAGCCAGCGTTCCACCAGCTGGCGCGCCACGGTGCAGGCCCAGGGGGCCAGCAGGGTCTCCCAGTAGACGCCGGGCAGGTCGACCTTTTCCGGGCCCAGCAGGGAGGGCACGGGAGCATTCTCCACGGCACGCCGGTGTTGCAGGCCCAGCAGGTGCCGCCCCAGGGCCGGGATGCTGTCCACGGCCAGGGACTGGGCCATAAGCACGGCCCTGTCCAGGGTGGCGGGATCGCGCAGGGGCTCCCGGCCGAAGACGAAGCTGTCCTCCCAGCCGGGAAAAAAGTCTTCTTCCGTATCGAAACACCAGGGCCCGGCCGCCCAGTGGGTATCGGGATCGGCCCCGCGGGGCATGAGCCCCAGGACAAGATGGCGCGTTTGAGCCATGAGAGCAAACCTTGGTGGAAGTGGGCAGCGGGGGAGCCCCGTGCGGGAGTGGAGACAGCGCAACATGCGCGGCGTGACGGCCAAGATAGCCGGTTTGTGGGGAAAAGGAAAGACTGCCCCGTCCCGCTTTTGCCATTTTCGGGGCAACCTGCTATGAGAGCGCAGGAGGACGGCGGCGCCGGGAAAAGCATGAAACAGAACACATCAGGCTACCTGCTGGCCCTGCTGGCCGTGGTCATCTGGTCGGGGAACTTCGTGGTGGCGCGCGCCGTGGCGGACATGATCCCGCCGTGGCAGTGCAACTTCTGGCGCTGGTTCACGGCCTTCGCCAGCATCCTGCCCTTTGCCTGGCGCCACCTGCGCGAGGACTGGCCCGCCCTGCGCCGTCACCGGCGCTACGTGGTGCTCATGTCCCTGCTGGGCGTGACGCTGATGAACACCTTTTTCTACAAGGCCGGACAGAGCACCGAGAGCCTGAACATGGCCCTGATCGCGCCCACGGCCCCCATCATCATCCTGATCTTCTCGCGCCTGCTCTATGGCGAGGCCATCACCCCGCGCCGCCTGCTGGGCATGCTGGTGGTGGCCGCGGGCATCGTGATCCTGGTCAGCCGCGGCGACATGGAGCGCCTGGCGGCCCTGCGCTTTGCCCCCGGCGACCTCTGGTCCCTGGGCGGGGCGGCCAGCTTTGGCCTGTATTCGCTGTTCATGCGCCACCGGGGGGCGGACCTCTCTGTCCTGGGCTTCAGTGCCGCCACCTTCGGGCTGGGGGCGCTGTTCTGCGTGCCGCCCGTGCTGGCCGAGATGTGCTGGCTGCCGCCCGTGCAGTGGGAGCCCGCCGTCATCACGGGCGTGCTCTATGCCGGGGTGGGCTGCTCCTTTGGTTCCTTCTGCCTCTGGACGGCCGCCATCAGCCGCATCGGGCCCGTGCGCGCGGGCATCGTTTATTACAGCATGCCCGTGTTCGCCGCCATCGGCGCCCACATGGTCCTCAACGAGGCCGTCAATGCGGCCCAGGTGGCGGGCGGCATGCTCATCATCGGCGGCATCCTGATCGCGACACTGCAACGACCGCACCTGCCGGTGCGCAAGGAGAACCCATGAACGACAACGAAAAGCTGCGGGTGGTGCTGGCCACCCACAATGCCGGCAAGATCCGCGAGCTGGCCGATCCCATGGCCGACTTCGGCATCGAGGTGGTGGGGCTTTCCGCCTTCCCGGAGATCGGCGAGATCGAGGAGACCGGCACCACCTTTGAAGAGAACGCCCTCATCAAGGCCCGGGCCGTGTGCGCCGCCACCGGCCTTGTGGCCGTGGCCGACGACTCCGGCCTGGAAGTGGACGCCCTGGACAAGGGCCCCGGCGTCTATTCCGCCCGCTATTCCAATGACTGGGAGAGCCTGCCCGGCGAGAGCGTGGACAAGCGCAACATGCGCAAGCTGCTTTTTGAGCTGCGCGACGTGCCCCCGGCCCGGCGCTCCTGCCGCTTTGTGAGCTGCATGGTGGCCGTGCGCCCCGACGGCCGCGAGCTGGTGGTGCGCGGCACCTGGGAAGGCCGCATCCTCGAAGAGCCCCTGGGCGAGAACGGCTTTGGCTACGACCCCCTGTTCTGGGACGAGAGCATCCGCAAAAGCGCCGCCCAGCTCACCCGCGACGAGAAGAACGCCCGCAGCCATCGCGGCAACGCCCTGCGTGCCCTGCTGGCCCGCTGGTCCGATTTCATGGCCGGGAAGTCCTAGGCCGGGTGCAGATCGCTGATGCAGGGGAAGGGCTCTCGTCTCTGCCATCGATGCCCGCAAAGCTCCCGCCTCGCCAACGGGCACGGCCTGCGGCTGCCATCCGGTCGCTGCTGGCGCGAGAGGGGTTCCCCCCTCAAACTCCCCCCTCTCCAGCGCGCTTTATTCGGG
>ERZ827469.70-NODE-70-length-146259-cov-9.497948_pt1 | contig 146259 bp, 142 predicted proteins | sample MGYA00519917_ERZ827469 | MGnify/ENA primary metagenome ERZ827469 (study PRJEB31778, sample SAMEA3449314) | human gut metagenome | biome: human gut; feature: human-associated habitat; material: faeces | place: United Kingdom | collected 2010/2012 ... | reverse complement strand
CCCTCCCTCCCCCGTGCCCCCTCCATCCCCCGAAAACTTTTGTTCTGGTCTGACCGGCAGGTCTCCGGCATCGGATCACGGGGAGGGCTATCATCTCCTGACCGGAGTACAGGGACTTCAGAGGAGAAGAGTTTTTTGAAGGGAGCTACCGCTTCGCTGGCTGCGGTCTGCGGCAGGGGATATGCGGCCGGGACCGGCAGATATGCGGGAAGAAGAAAGGGCCCGTCCCATGAGGGAACATGCTGGCGGGGCCGGGAGATTTTTCGATGGCCTGCATGGGGCAGGTGCAGGACACAAAAAAAGAGGAACGCTGCGGAGCATCCCTCTTTTTTTATGCCTCATGCGCGGGCAGGGAAAGGCGTTTTCCCGCACGGCCCGCAGGCGTCGCGGTCAGGGCCGGATGACCTTGCCGGCCAGGGAAAGGCTGGTCACCACATCCATCATGTTGGTGGTCTCGCCCACCTGCTTGGCTTCCAGCAGGTGGAAGAAGTTCAGGCAGGTGCCGCAGACCAGGATGCTGACGCCGCTGCTTTCCAGCTGCTTCAGGGTATCCAGGCACTTGCCTTCCGTGGCCGCCAGTTTGACGCCGCCATTGAGCAGCACGATGCGCCACAGGGACGGCCCCAGTTCGGGCAGGCTGGCCAGGAAGTTTTCCATCAGGCGGGCGCCCAGCTCGTCATCACCGCGGCCCAGGGTATCGGTGGTGATGAGGACCAGGGTCTTGAGGTTTTCCGTGTCCACTGCCGGGGCGGCGGCCGGGGCCTGTTCCGGGCTCTCCACCTGTGTGGCGCCGCCCAAACCGCGCACTTCCCACAGGCTGCTTTCGGGCTGGCTGACGCTGACCTCGAAGCCGCTGCGGCGCAGGAAGCGGCTCACGTTCTCGCTGGCGGCGGCGTTGTCCACCAGGACGAGCAGCTCCTGCGGCCGCTCCTGTTCCAGGGCGTCGCGGGTGCGCATCACAGGCTGGGGGCAGGCAAGGCCCCGGCAATCCAGGGTTTTCATTTGTGACCTCCTTGCGTTTTCGCTCCGGCGTCATGCCGGTGGCGCCAGTATGCCAGATGCGGCACGCAGGGTCGAGAGGGGAGGCCACGCCGGACGGCCGTACCGGTCGCGAGCGGCGGGGAGCTGGTTTGCGGCCGTCCCGCCTTCCCTGTCAGGGAGACCTGTGCCGCGGCCTGTGCGCGACGCCGTTCGGGGGCGCTCGTGCCCGGACGGGGAAGGGCCAAAGCCCCCTTGTCGTTCCCGGTAAGTGTTTTTGGTGGCCTGCCCGGACAGGGAAGGGCAGGCGGCAGGGCACAGGGATCGCCGGGCCGCGGTCCTTCCTGCCCTGTACGGACTGGCCGGGACAGGTCGCGAGGCTGCGGCGGCCACGGGGAAAGAAAAAAATTTTTTTCAGCGCCGGCAGGACGTAATCCGGCTGCCGCACGCCTGTCCACTGCCGGAAATCGTCAGGAGCGGTTGACCTGATGGCCGCGGCAGGATAAGATGATCCCCAATGGCGGAATCCTCCGCCACAAGGAGGCATCATGTTCATTGTCCGTTTGTGAAGTAGCCGGCTGAAGACGCGGGTTCGCGTCAGTTCCGGCTGCGGCGCGGGCAATGGATGGCATGCCCACGCATAATCCCACCCATCCCTTCCCCTCGCCGCATACTCCCCATTCGACCATGCATGGCCTTGGTCGTCCTTTGCTGTGGCATGCACCTCATGCAGTGGACGGCAGTCGGGGGAAGGCTCCGTGGCTGGAGCCTTCCATTTCATCTTGTACTGTCCTGATTCTTGACTATCTCATCCTGCAGACAGGAGGCACGTATGCGTATTGCCGTTGGTCTGGGCAAAAAAGGCGGGGAGGAACGTCTGGCGCAACAGGGCGTCAGCCGTCGCGACTTTTTGAAATTCTGTACGGCCGTGGCCGTGACCATGGGCCTTGGCCCCAGCATGGCCACGGAAGTGGCCGCGGCGCTGACCAATCGCCGCGCCTCCGTGGTCTATCTGCATTGCGCTGAATGCACGGGCTGTTCCGAGGCCCTGCTGCGTACCTGCAAACCCTTCATCGACAGCCTGATCCTCGACACCATCTCCCTGGATTACCACGAGACCATCATGGCCGCCGCGGGCGAAGCCGCCGAAGCCGCTCTGGAACAGGCCATCAGCAATCCTGAAGGCTTCATCTGCGTGGTGGAAGGCGCCATCCCCCTGGCCCTGGACGGCAAATACGGCTATGTGGGCGGCCACACCATGCTGGACCTGTGCAAGCGCGTGCTGCCCAAGGCCAAGGCCGTGGTCACCATGGGCACCTGTGCCGCCTATGGCGGCGTGCAGGCCGCCAAGCCCAATCCTACCGGTGCCGTGGGCGTCAACGAGTGCTTCGCCAAGCTGGGCATGGACGTGAAAGCCATCAATATCCCGGGCTGTCCGCCCAACCCCCTGAACCTGGTGGGCACGCTGGTGGCCTTTTTGCAGAACAAGGAGATCAAGCTCGACGATCTGGGCCGTCCGCTCATGTTCTACGGCCAGTCCGTGCATGATCTGTGCGAACGCCGCGCCCATTTCGACGCGGGCGAGTTCGCGCCTTCCTTCGACTCCGAAGAGGCGCGCAAGGGCTGGTGCCTGTACGACCTGGGCTGCAAGGGGCCCAGCACCTACAACAACTGCCCCAAGGCCCTGTTCAACGAGACCAACTGGCCCGTGCGGGCCGGACATCCCTGCATCGGTTGCAGCGAGCCCAATTTCTGGGATGACCTGTCGCCTTTTTACCAGAACTAGGGAGCTGCCAGCATGAGCCAAGCTATGAAAACGCCCCAGAGCAATTTTTCCGGCCCCATTGTCGTTGACCCGCTGACCCGTATCGAAGGCCATTTGCGCATCGAGGTGGAAGTGGAGAACGGCCGCATCAAGGATGCCCGCAGCTGCGGTACCCTGTATCGCGGTCTGGAAGTGATCCTCAAGGGACGCGACCCCCGCGATGCCCAGCATTTCACCCAGCGTACCTGCGGCGTGTGCACCTACACCCATGCCCTGGCCTCCACCCGCGCCCTGGAAGATGCCATGGGCCTGAGCCTGCCCGCCAATGCCACCCATATCCGCAACCTGGTGCTGGGCCTGCAGTTCATGCACGACCACATGGTGCATTTCTACCACCTGCACGCCCTGGACTTCGTGGACGTGACCGCCGCCCTCAAGGCCGATCCGGCCAAGGCCGCGGCGCTGGCCTCGTCCATCTCGCCGCGCAAGGCCACGGCCGATGATTTCAAGGCCGTGCAGGCCCGCCTGAAGGCCTTTGTGGACAGCGGCCAGCTGGGCCCCTTCACCAATGCCTATTTCCTGGGCGGGCATCCGGCCTATTATCTGGATCCCGAAGCCAACCTGGTGGCCACGGCCCACTATCTGGAAGCCCTGCGCGTGCAGGTCAACGCCGCCAAGGCCATGGCCGTGTTCGGCGCCAAGAACCCGCATCCCCAGTTCCTGATCCCCGGCGGCGTGACCTGTTACGAATCCCTGACGCCCGAGCGCATCAAGGAGTTCCGCGACCTGTACGTGCAGGCCCGCAAATTCATCGAAGAGGTCTACATCCCCGACTTGCTGCTGGTGGCCGGCGCCTACAAGGACTGGGCCGCCCTGGGCTGCGGCTGCCGCAACTTCATGGCCTTCGGCGAATTCCCCGAAGTGGGCGGCGAACGCGACCTGACCAAACGCTGGCTCAAGCCCGGCGTGCTGCTGGACGGCAAGCTGGATGCCGTGCAGCCCTTCGATCCCGCCAAGATCGCCGAACATGTGCGCCACAGCTGGTATGAAGGCGAGGAGGCCCGCGCCCCCTACGACGGCGAGACCAAGCCCGCCTTCACCCGCCTGGGCGATACGGACCGCTATTCCTGGCTCAAGGCGCCGCGTTATGACGGCCTGGCCGTGGAGACCGGTCCGCTGGCCCAGGTGCTGGTGGCCTATGCCCAGGGCCATGCGGCCGTGAAGCCCGCAGTGGACACGGTCCTCTCCGCCCTGGGCGTGGGACCGGAAGCCCTGTTCTCCACCCTGGGCCGTACCGCCGCCCGCGGCGTCGAGACCCTGGTCATCGCCCAGCAGGTGGAAAAGTGGCTGGCCGAATATGAAGCCAACATCGCCGGCGGTGACAAAAAGATCGCCATGGAATGCAGCGTGCCCAAGGAAGGGCGCGGCGCGGGCTTCGTCAACGCTCCGCGCGGCGGCCTGTCGCACTGGCTGCGCATCGAAGACGGCAAGATCGGCAATTTCCAGCTGGTGGTGCCCACCACCTGGAACCTGGGCCCCCGGGACGCCAAGCATGTGCTGAGTGCCGCCGAGCAGGCCCTGGTGGGCACGCCCGTGGCCGATCCCAAGCGGCCTGTGGAGATCCTGCGCACCATCCATTCCTTCGACCCCTGCATCGCCTGCGCCGTGCATGTCATCGACGGCGAGACCAATCAGGTGCACGAGTTCAAGGTCCTGTAATCCGTATCCGCTGGCTGGGGGAAGGGCTGTCCGCAAGGGGCCCTTCCCCTTTTTCATGCGCCGTCCCCGGGGCGGCCGATAACCGAGGAGGCTCCATGAGCGAGACAGAGGCCGCTCCCCGCATCCTGATCCTGGGCGTGGGCAATATCCTGCTGCGAGACGAGGGCTTTGGCGTGGCCGCCGTGGACTATTTGAAAGAGGCCTATCACTGGCCGGAGAACGTGCGCTTGCAGGAAGGCGCCACCCAGGGCCTGTTGCTCATGTCCGAACTGGAGGCGTGCGACCTGCTGGTGGTGCTGGACGTGGTGCTGGGCGGCAAGGAGCCGGGCACGGTCTATCTGCTGGAAAATGAGGACCTGAGCCGCAGCCTGAGCTTTAAGGGCTCCATGCACCAGACGGATCTGCTCCAGACCCTGCAGGTCTGCGAGCTGGCCGGGTGCCGTCCGCAATGCCTGGCCTTCGGTCTCCAGCCTTTTGACTGGCGCACCATGCAGGTGGGCCTTTCGCCCGAAGCCCAGGCCATGCTGCCGGTCTTTGCGGAAAAAGTGGTGGCCGAACTGGCCCGGCGCGGCATCGTGGCCCGCCGGAAAGCAACGGCCTGAGTGGAGTCCCCGGGGGGAAGGGGAAGCCCTTATTGCTGCTCTCGATGCCGACGCGGGAGGAGGGCGGGCCTCCTTTTAGCGGGCGGATGCGGCGCCACGGCAACATCGCCATTGCACGGGCGGCGGTCGCCGTGCGGCGGGTAAAATCCCTGCCGCCCCGCCCGGACCTGCTTTCGTTGCGGGCGCTGCGGCCGGAAGCGGCAGCGCATGAAAAAAGCTCCCTGAAAAGGGAGCTTTTTCGCTTCGGCGGCAAAAACATGCTGCGACAGGCACAGCGCGTCCGCCGATGGCAAGCGGGGGGAAGCAGGCAGGGCGGACATCCTGCTCCCTTGCCCTTGTCTCCGGGCTGCCCTGGCCCCCGCCCGTCTTACCAGCCCCGGCCCGGTCAGGGGGCGGAATCCCTTCCCGCGAGGCAGCAACGGGGACCGTCAGAGCGATCAGCGGAAAAGTTTTCGGGAGGAAGGAAGGGGCGCGGGGGAGGAAGGGCGCCCCTTTTTCAAAAGGGGCCCTTTCCTCCCCCGTGATGACAGCCCCTCAGCAACAGGCCCGCAGCAGCAGGCGGGCCGGAAAAAACTAGTCGTCCAGTTCCAGATAGGTGGCGGTCTGCGCGCCCTTTTCGCTGACGCTGACGCTGTGGACGCGCACATGGCGGGCGCTTTCATCGGCAGCCAGGCGGCGGGCCACGTTCTGGAAGATATGGCGGGAGATGTTCTCCGACGAGGGGTTGAGGCGGTCGAAGGGCGGCACCTCGTTGATGATCTGATGGTCGAGGGCGGCCAGCTCTTCCTTGAGGGCGCGCTTGAGGACCTTGAAGTCCAGCAGCAGTTCCACGTTTTCGGTGAGTTTGTCACCTTCCACGGTCAGTTCCACGGCAAAGTTGTGGCCGTGCAGGCGTTCGCATTTGCCTTCGTAATGGCGCAGGGCGTGGCCTGCGGATATCTCGTCACGCACCGTGAGGCGCCAGATCTTTTTGGGCATGGGCTTTCCTTTGACTGTCATGCGGTCAGCCAGGGTTCGTACGTGATCCTTTCCCGGAGGGATGCCGTCCAGGGAAGGCGTATAGCATACCGTCCCCGTCAGGTTTACTTTTGTGAAAAGCGCATTTGGGGGAGGATAGGGGGCCCGGGGGGAAGGAACCCCCTTTGGGCGCCAGCTAAAGGGGGTTCCTTCCCCCCGGAAACGTTTTTTACCCGGCCCAGGCGGCCAGGGCCCTGTCCAGTTCGGGGCCGGGGCTGACGCGGAACTGCGGCCCCAGCGTGAGGTGGCAGCGCACGCCGTCCAGCAGGATCATGGCTTCGGCCTCCACCGTGCCGGGATGGGCCTCCAGGATGGCCTTGAGGGCCAGGATGTCTTCATCGCCCAGGCGGTGGGCCGGTATCTGCACGCAGATGGGCGTATCGCTCTGGCCGCAGGCTTCGGAAAGCAGGGTCACGCTCTGGCCCAGCAGCTTGACCTCGCGGCTGGTCTCCTCGTCGTCCTCGTCGCTGTCGCGGCTCTCGTCCACCTGACTGTCCACCGTGGCCCGCAGGCAGAGGGGCTGTTCGCTTTTGAGCAGCTCGCGGGCCTCGGCATAGGCGCGGGGGAAGAACGTGACCTCGGCATGGCCGGTCAGGTCTTCCACGCCCACGAAGGCCATGCGCTCGCCCTTGGACTTGGTGATGACTTCCTTGAGGCTGACCACCAGCACGGCGGTGCTCAGTTCGGCCTTGGGGTAGAGGTCGCGGGCGTCTTCCAGCGTGGTCAGGCGCAGGCGGCGCATCTCGCGGCTGAAAGGCTGGAGGGGGTGGCTGGTGAGGAAGAAGCCCAGGGCCTCTTTTTCGTTCTTGAGGCGCTGGTCCTCGTCCATCTCGGGGATGCCGGACTCGGGGCAGTCGAAGCCGATGCCGGGCTGGGGCCTGGTTTCCACCTGCGGGGCCATGGCCAGCAGGGAGATCTGGTTGGAGTTCTTTTCCCTGGCCTTTTTCTGGGCGCGGGCGACCACCGTGTCCAGGGCGGCCAGCAGGGCCGCGCGCGAAACGCCGAAGCAGTCGCAGGCGCCGCCCTTGATGAGGGCTTCGAGCACGCGCTTGGTGACCTTGCGCAGGTCCACGCGGCAGCACATGTCGAAGAGAGAGACGTATTCGCCGTCCTTGCGGGCCTCCATGATCTCGGTGATGGCGCTGTCGCCCACGTTCTTGATGCCGCCCAGACCGAAGACGACCTTGCCCTCGCGGGCCGAGAAGGAACGCTGGCTGGCATTGACCGAGGGCTGCACCACGTCGATGCCCATGTCCTTGCAGCAGGAGATGTACTTGAGCAGCTTTTCCTGGTTGCTCATTTCCGAGGTGAGCAGGGCGGCCATGAACTCCACGGTATGGTGCACCTTGAGGTAGGCCGTGAAGTAGGAGATCTGGGCATAGGCGGCGGAGTGCGACTTGTTGAAGCCGTATTCCGCGAACTTTTCCATCAGGTCGAAGATCTCGTCGGCCTTGGCCTTGTCCACGCCGTTCTTCTGCGCGCCTTCCACGAACTTGATGCGTTCCTTGGCCATGGCTTCGGGCTTTTTCTTGCCCATGGCGCGGCGCAGCAGGTCAGCGCCGCCCAGGGTGTAGCTGGCGATGATCTGGGCGATCTGCATGACCTGTTCCTGATAGACGATGACGCCGTAGGTATCGCGCAGGCAGTCGCTGAGGGACTCGTGCGGATAGACCACGGGCACCTGCCCGTGCTTGCGCTTGATGAATTCGTCCACCATGCCGGAGCCCAGCGGGCCGGGGCGGTACAGGGCCAGCATGGCGATGACGTCCTCGAAGCACGAGGGCTTGAGCATGCGCAGGTACTGGCGCATGCCCGAGCTTTCCACCTGGAAGATGCCGTCGGTGTCGCCGCGGGCGTAAAGGTCGTAGGTGGCGGCGTCGGTGAGGGGCAGGTTGTCCAGGTCGGGCGGCGTCCTGCCCTGCAGGGTGATGTTGTCCAGGGTGTCCTGGATGAGGGTCATGGTCTTGAGGCCCAGGAAGTCGAACTTCACCAGACCGGATTTTTCGGTCATGGGGCCGTCGAACTGGGTCACGAGTTCGCCGCGTTTGCCGGTGTAGAGGGGCAGGAACTCGTCCATGGGCCGGGGCGAGACCACCAGACCGGCGGCGTGGGTGGAGGCATGGCGCGACAGGCCCTCCAGACGGCGGGCCGTATCCAGCAGCTTTTTCACCTGCGGGTCGGTATCGTACAGCTTCTGGAGGTCTGGCTCGGCTTCCAGGGCCTTGTTGATGGTCATCTTGAGGTCGTCGGGCACCAGCTTGGCGATGCGGTCGGTCTCGGCAAAGCTCATGCCCAGGGCGCGGCCCACGTCACGCACCACGCCCTTGGCCTTCATGGTGCCGAAGGTGGTGATCTGGGCCACGCTGTCCTTGCCGTAGGTGTCCACCATATGCTGGATGACCTCGGTGCGGCGGCGTTCGCAGAAGTCCACGTCGATATCGGGCAGGGAGACGCGCTCGGCGTTGAGGAAGCGCTCGAAAAGCAGATTGTAGGGCAGGGGGTCCAGGTTGGTGATGCGCAGCGACCAGGCCACCAGCGAACCGGCGGCCGAACCGCGGCCCGGGCCCACGGGGATGCCGTGGTCCTTGGCCCAGTTGATGAACTCCTGCACGATGAGGAAGTAGCCGGGGAAGCCCATCTCAAGGATGACCTTGAGCTCGTACTGCAGGCGGTCGCGGTAGGCCTGCGGGTCGATGCTGGCGCGGTTGGGGTGCTTTTCCAGGCGGCGTTCCAGACCTTCCTCGGCCAGGCGGCGGAACTCGGAATCTAGGCTGGCGCCTTCGGGCAGCTTGTAGACCGGGAAATAGTGGTGCCCCATGTCCAGTTCCACGTTGCAGCGCTCGGCGATCTCGGCCGTGTTGCTCAGGGACTGGGGCAGATGGCCGAACACGGCCTCCATCTCCTCGCCGGACTTGTAGTAGAGGTCATGGGTGCCGAAGCGCATGCGCTTGGGGTCGTCCATGGTGGTCTGGGTCTGGATGCAGAGCAGCACCTCGTGGGCGTCGGCGTCGTCGGCGTTGAGGTAATGGCAGTCGTTGGTGGCCACGATGGGCAGCTTGAGATGGTCGGCTATCTCCAGCAGGCCCTTGTTGGCTATCTCCTGCTCGGGCAGGCTGTTGGACTGCAGCTCCAGATAGAAGCGGTCCGGGTAGATGTCGGCGTATTCGCGGGCCAGGGCGATGGCGCCGTCCATGTCACCGGCGTTGAGGGCGCGCGGGATCTCGCCCGCGATGCAGGCCGAAAGGCAGATGAGGCCCTCGGAATAGCGGCGCAGCATGGCCTTGTCCACGCGCGGCTTGTAGTGGAAGCCCTCTAGGTAGCTGCGGCTCACCAGCTTGACCAGATTGTGGTAGCCCTCGATGGTCTCCGAGAGCAGGATCAGGTGGTTGCGCTTGCGGGCCAGCTCGGAGGTCTTGTCCAGATGGTCGTGGCAGACGTAGACCTCGCAGCCGATGATGGGCTTGATGCCGAAGTCCTTGCAGGTCAGGAAGAACTTGGCCGCGCCGAACAGGTTGCCGTGGTCGGTGATGGCGCAGGCGGGCATGCCGAAATCCTTGGCGCGGGAGCAGAGATCCTTGACGCGGATGGCGCCGTCGAGAAGGCTGTATTCGGTGTGGCAGTGCAGGTGCACGAAATCGGACATGCGGGAACTCCGGGCCTCGGCGGCCGATGAAGGGAAGGGGCGCCATGCACGGCCGGGGCGGCGCGGACGGCCGTGTCCGGCACCGGGAGGCGGATGCGGACGCAGGGCCCGCACACGGCGGAGCAAAAGTATAGCAGGTTCGCGGGCGGGCCTCAAGGCGGCCCGCTGCCCTGTCCCGGGGAAGGGGCGGACAACGCGCCGCCTTTCCCGCAGGAGCGGGAGCGCGCAGGCGGCAATGGAGACGGGGCGGCGATCGGCGGATCGTCGCCCCGTGACGGATGGGGAGGGTCAAAGGCCCGTCCTGCGCGGCAGGCCTCGGGGCGCCGGACGGGCGCGGCAGGGCCGGGAAGGCCGCCTAGATGCGCAGCATGCCGCCCATCAGGGCCGGATCCACGGCGGGTGCTTCCGGGGTGTCGGCGGCGGCCTCGTCACAGGCCAGGCAGCGTTCCTGCCAGTGCTCGGCCACGTTGACGAAATTGCCCACCCAGGTGCCCACATTGGTATCGGTGAGCGCGGCCAGGGGCAGCGTGCCCTGCAGGGTCACGCCCGTATCTTCGCGGGCGGCCAGGGTGAAGCCCTGGGTCTGGTGGAAGAAGGTGTTGGCGTCCAGCAGCGCGGCGTAGAGCTCGTCGCGTTTGCGCGCGGGCAGGGGGGCCACCACGGTGAAGATCATGACCTGCTCCGCAGAAAGGCAGCGCAGACTGACCTCGAAGTCATCGATGCCCAGCAGGCAGGAGGGATCGCCGTCGCGGGTCTCGATGCCGGGCAGGTCCAGTTCACGGGCCAGGGCGGCCAGCAGGGAAGAAAAAGCGGGGTTCATGGCAGGGGCTCCTTGTTAGGGGATCAGGCGTCCTGGGGCTGACGGGCCTGCATGCGGCAGGCCGTGAGCACGCCCCGGCCGTCCGGGGTGACGGTGTAGGTGAAGTCCGCATCCAGCGGCGACTGGGGCGGCGTGTGGTAACGCATGGTCACATCGCCGCTGGCCTCGCGGCGGATATCGATGTCCAGGGGCGAGTGCTCGTCCAGCAGCACGCCGGTCTGGTTGCTGAGGGTGCGCAGCAGGAAGGCGCCGGACTGGCCCATGCTGAGGAGGACCTGCCGTGCCTGCGCGTCATTGCCGCCGCAGAGCAGCTGGGCCCGGATGGCCAGATTGTGCGACATGGTGGACGGCCGGCCATGCTCGAAGTCGTTCCTGTCCTCGGCGGTCATGTAGGCGACATCCTGGATATGGACGGTGGCCGCCGCCTCCGCCGGGATGCCCGTACCGCCGAAGCTGATGGTGGGCCGGTAACCGGGAAGGGCGTGTTGCGTGCCGCGCCGGAACAGGTCTATGGACACTTCCCTTTCCACCTCGGCCATGTCGCCCAGGCGCGCCAGAGGCGTCAGGCTGGGCGGGAAGGCGAAGTCCTTGAGTTCGAAGCTGGCAGTCGCGCTGGTGGCTTCCAGGGCCTTTTCCAGGCTCACACCGGCACTGAGCAGGAGCATGCCGTTGAAGGGGGCCGCGGGATTCTCCGAGCGGGCCCGGAACATGCCCAGGAGCTTTTCATACATGGCGCTGTTGAAATCGCGCTGGCTCCTGGCAGCCAGATCCTGCGGCATAGGCTCCTGGAAGCAGCCCTGCCACAGGGTCTCGCGGCTGAGGGGGCCCTGGGGCTGCCGGGCGCGCATCTCGTCCATGTGCCGCATGGCCACCATGATGAGAGCGATACCGCCGCCCACGTTCAGCTGGGGAGCCAGAGTGGCCATCTCGCCCACATGCTGACGGGGGGTCAGGCACATGGCATCACGGAGCGTGGCGTCCCCCAGGCCCGGCTTGCCGCAGGCAAAGGCAAAGCATTGCAGGGAGGTCTGGCCGGCCGTGGAAAGATCGCGGAAGAAGTCCGCGGGCGTGCCCTGACGCCCCGCCGCGCTTTCTTCCGCCAGCACGCGGTCCATGAGCTGCCCCAGCTGGTCCCTGAGCTCGCCGTCCACACCAAGATGGGTGGCGCAGGCATCCAGGGCGGCATCGCGGGTCAGCTGCGGATCGATGCCGCAGAGCATGTAGTCCGCGGGCCGGGACCGGAGGGTCTGCATGGTCACGGCATCGGCCATGTCCTGATAGGAAAGCAGCTTCCGGCTGTTGGCCGCCATGTCGCTGATGATCCGCTCGAAGGCCTGGCGCAGGGCCGGGGAGGGCTGGAGGTTGTTCTTCGCGCAGAAGCCCTGCAGCGCATGGTCCAGATTGCGGGTATCGCCCGCGCCGTTGTTGCCCAGCAGGAAACGGCGGGCCATCTCGGCGTTGGCCGGGCCCAGGGCCTGCGACATGTCCGATGCCTGGGCCAGGATGTCGCGGGCCACGCGGGCCTTGAGCGGCTTGCCCTGCCGGCGCATGGCACTGAGCTGCGGGGCCAGGGCATCGGCGATGCCGTCACCGTACCTGTTGCGGATGGCGCCGAGGAAGGCCTCGGCAGTGGCGCGGTGGGTGGCCTTGGCGGTGAAGAAGGCGCTGACCCTGCCGGAGGTCTGGATGCCGCCTTCCGCGGTGGCGACGAGGCGGTCATGGGTGCCGGCCACATTGGCCAGCTGGGTCAGAGAGGCAACGTTGACGCGATCGATCTGGGGCATGGGATCCCTCCCGGGAGATGGTCGACAGGTGCGGTACGGGATGAACAGGCAAAGGTGTCCTGGATAAAGCAAGCTTCGTGCCAGTCCCTTCCAGCCTACAGGGGAAAGCCGAAAGAGTCCATTTTTCTTCAGCCGGAAGCGCCCGGGCCCGGATGGAGCGGGAGATGACGTCCCCGGACCGGCAACGATGTTGTCAGCCCGGGTAACGGCAGGTGAGCTTATGGAAAAAAAGTGTCATGGCAGCCTGAAAGACTGCCATGACAGATGTGAGGACGGGCTTCCCGGACGGGCGGGGAAAGAGCGCGGCGATCAGCCTTCGTAGACCTTGTGGCTGTCCAGCCACAGCCAGCCCAGCAGGCAGGCCAGCCCCACCAGGATGGCCATGAGGGCCTGGGCCGCCACGGGGCCGGGCCAGACGGGCAGGGCGCAGAGCAGCATGGACAGGCTGCCGAACAGCAGACCGCCGCTGTTGATGAGGGCCGTCAGGCTGCCGGTATCGTTCTTCATCTGGTTGAGCATGAGCACCGTGGCCGGGGGGCGCAGGGCGCTGCCGCAAAAGCTGACGGGCGCGCAGAGCAGGGCGAAGGTGAAGGGCCCCTGATCCCCCACCAGCAGCAGGCCCAGCCCGGCCACGGCGACGATGCCCAGATAGGCCGAAAAGAAAAGGCGCCGGGGCGCGGTGCGGAAAAAGCGTTCATGCGCCAGCGGGCCCAGCATGCTCATGCCCGCATTGAAGGCGAAGAACAGGCTGTAGGCCTGGGGCGAGAGCCCGAACAGGCCCTGGAAGATATAGGAGGAAAGGGCCAGATAGGCCATGAAGGGCATGCTGGTGGCGGAAAAGAGCAGCAGCAGGCAGCGGAAGCCCCGGTGCCGCAGGACGACCAGCAGACGCCCCAGGGTGCGGAAGGCGTTGCCCTGCACCGGGTGGTGCATGGTCTCGCGCAGCAGCAGCGTCCCGGCACCGGCCAGCAGGCCGCAGAGCAGCAGGCAGACGAAGATGCCGCGCCAGTCGGTGACGGCCAGCAGGGCCCCGCCGATGACCGGGGCCAGCATGGGCGCCAGGATGGTGATGGTCTGTATCCAGGTGATGACTTTTTCCATGGCCCGGCCGCGCAGCACGTCCTTGACGATGGCCAGGGCCATGGCGCTGATGCCGCCGCTGCCGACGGCCTGCACGGCGCGCCAGAACAGCAGGGGCCAGATGGACTGGGCCAGGGCCAGGAACAGGCTGGAGACCACATAGAGCAGGGCGCCCGTGTAGAGCACGGGCTTGCGGCCGTATTTGTCGCTGAGCGGGCCCCAGAAGAGCATTGAGGCCCCGAAGAGCAGCAAAAAACAGGAGATGCTCAGGCTGGAGAGGGCGTCCGTGGTCTGCAGGGCCTGCGTCATGTGCGGCAGGGCAGGCAGATACATGTCGGTGGAAAGGGGGGCGAAGGCGCTCAGGAAGGCCAGATAGGCAACCAGCCAGCGGTTGCCGGGAGCAAAGACTTTTTGGGGCATACGGAAACTCCATGCTTCCGCCGTGAGCGGAAGCGTGGTTCCGTGCTACCCAAGATCCGCCCGATGTGCAACAGGGGCCGTTCCTGTTCGCAAGGCGGGTCCTGCCGGGGCCCGGCACAGGAGCGTTCCCGGCAGCGGGGCGCGGTCGGGCCTTCCGGGGCCGCGGCAGCGATGCGGCGGCGCGATGCGGCACGGCCTGTGCCGTGATGGGGCCCGGGGCCCTGCGGTGGCGGGGCCTGTTCCGCATGCGGCAGCGGACAAGAAAAGGACAGGCCCCGGCATGCGGGAAGCCTGTCCTTCAAAATGCGGAGAGAGCGCGCCTAGCGCAGGGCGGACACGATGTCCTGGGCCGAAGGCGAGGCCAGCACCCTGCCGTCGACGATGACCGCCGGGATGCGCTTCACGCCGTAATAGCGGGAGATCTGCACGGCCTGGTACATGTTCACGTTGCCGGCATTGTAGCAGTAGCGGGCCACGTCCAGTTCCTGGCTGGCGGGCACGGCCGGGCGCAGCTTGCCCATGAAGGCATAGTGGATGGGCAGGTCGGTGGACGTGACGGTGGCGTCGTACTCGTTGGTGAAGGGCACGCTGCGGCCCTGCTTTTTCTGGGCGGCCTTGATGCGGTTCCATTCGCTGAGGGCGTGGCTCATGTAGTCCATGGCCTGGCCCTTGCGCTCATAGCTGATCCAGATGCCCATGCCCATGAGGTCGGTACCGTAGTTTTCCGAATTTTTGGCAAAGACGGCGATCTTGACATCCGCGGGCGAAAGCCTGGCCGAGGCATCACGCACGGCCTGCCAGACACGGGCGCTGTCGGGCGCGGCAAAGTCCAGCAGCACGATGATCTCGTGCGGGGCCGTCCTGTTGCCGAAGAACACGGGGTAGATCTCTTCGCGCCAGTGGGGACGGTGGGCGGCCTCGTCCCCGATGCTCTGGCGGTCGGCGCCCATGGCCTGCACCATGGCCAGGCCCTCGGCCGAAAGGGTACGGGTGTTGGGCAGGCTCTTGTTCATCCAGGGGTTGAAGGCATTGGCTTTGGCGGCGGGGGCCGCCTGTGCCGCGGGCGTCAGGCCGGCGCTGCCGTTGCCCCCCATCAGACCACAGGCAGAGATCAGGCCGCAGACCAGCAGGGCCAGCGGCAGGCGCAGGAGATTCTTCACTTTTCCTCATCCTTTTTGACGGTTGGCAAGGCGGCCACGGCATCTTCCAGATGCCGCAGCCAGATAGCGGCAAAAGCGCGGTATTCGGCCGTGCCCCGCACCACGGGAGCGCAGGTGTGGCCGGCGGCTTCGATGCGGGAACGCCAGGAATCCGGCGCGTCCCCGGCCATGTCTTCCAGGGTGTGGCGCCCCACCACCGAAAGCAGCGGCATGAGCCAGACACGGCGGGACGTGAGGCGCGGCAGCAGGGCCTCCAGTTCCAGGGCGCCGCTCATGGTGCCCACATGCACACGGGCGTCCAGGGCCCGCACGGCCCCGGCAAGGGCGGCGTATGCGGTCACGGCCTGCCTGCGGCTGCCGTGGCCCATGAGCACCACATCCTCGTCGGCCCGGCGTTCCCGGGGCAGATGGGCCAGCACGGCACGCGCGGCGGCCCGGATATCCTCGTCACAGGCCAGCAGGGGCATGCCGATGCTCACATGCAGGCCGTCCAGGCGTCCGGCCTCGTCGGCATCGGCGCGCACGTCGGTATGTTCGCTGCCGGGGATGATCTGCAGGGGCTGCACGGCCACATGGGTGAAATTTTCCAGACGCAGACGCTGCAGGGCCTTGAGCACGGAATCGTTTTTTTGCCGGGCACGCGTCAGACGGGTGCGCAGCAGCTCCGAAGAAAGGGCCCAGCGCACGCAAATGCCGGGAAAACGTTCGCGCACCCAGGTGTCGAACTGGCGCAGCGAGCCACGCCCCTGGGGGCTGCTCGTACCGTAGGCGACCAACAGGATAGCGGTTTTCATCCCTGTTGGTGTACGTCACTTGCCGCACGCTGGCAAGACGGCGGCCCCCCACGGTTGACCGTGGGCAGCGGGGAGGCTACAGTGCGTTATACGTTGGAGGATTGTTTGTGAAAGCACTGGTTCTGGAGGGCCGTACCGGACTTCTGGGGCAGGCCCTGCGCCATGTCCTTCTGGGGCGCGGCTGGTCGGTGGAATCGCTGGAACGCTCGGACGGCGATATCCTGGATGCGGGTTTCCTGCAGGCCCGGGTGGAGGGATGCGCGCCGGACGTGGTGTTCAGCTCCCTGGGCTGGAACACGGTGGACGATGCCGAGGACCATCCCGACGAAGTCCTGCTCTACAACCGCACCCTGCCGCACACCCTGGCCTGCCTGCTCAAGACCCGCGGGCAGGGGCATCTGGTGCATTTCAGTTCCGGGCTGGTCTTTTCGGGCCGGCACGGCGGTCCCTGGCGGGAAGATGATGCCACGGCCCCCCTCAACGTCTACGGCAAGACCCGCCTGGCCGGGGAAAAGGCCGTGCTGCAGACCCTGCCCGAACGGGCCTGCGTGGTGCGCACGGGCTGGCTGTTCGGGCCCGGCAAGCGCAATTTCGTGGACGACATCCTCAATGCCTGCCACCGGCGCGACAGCATCACCATCGTGGATGACCGCACGGGCTCGCCCACCTATTCGCTGGATCTGGCCCTGTGGAGCATCATGCTGGCCGAACGTGGGGCCACCGGCCTGTGGCATGCCGTCAACAGCGGGCAGGCCACCTGGTGCGAGCTGGCCTGCGAGGCCGTGGGCCTGGCGGGCAACGAATGCCGCGTGGAACCCATCCCCTCGTCGCAATGGCCGCAAAAAGCGCCGCGTCCGCCCTATACGGTACTGGACTGCGGCAAGCTTTCCGAGTATCTGGGGATGCATCCGCGCCCCTGGACACAGGCCCTGCGGGAGCATTTCTTCTGCGACCCCTTCGATGCCTAGAGGGGGCCTGGAGCGGGGACCGGCAGTTCCCGGCATATTCCCGGAGGAAGAGGCACGGGGAAAGGGATTTCCCCGGTGAGGAGGAGGGGCCGTTCCCCCTGCCCGTCGGGCAGTGAGGTCCGGCAGATCTTGGGAGGCTCTTCAAGGAATGTGGGAGCCCGGCGCTCCTGTGCCAGATCAGAGACGCAAAGCCCTTCATGGAGCAGAGGGACGACATATTTCCGGACTTGCATGGTTTGGACGCGAAAGGCCGCCTTCGGGCGGCCTTTCGCACGGACAGGGGGCTGCGGCTCCCTGTTTTTTATCGGTGGGGCTGAACGCGGATATGCCCGAGCCGTCAGCCGGGGAGGGCCGGGTCTTATCCCGTACAGGACGGGAGCGGCAGCATTGTCCCGCCGATGGTGGTTTGCGGAGGCTGCGTGGGGCCTTGCTTGCGCAGGCAGGGCGATGACGTTCGGTTTTCCGCAAAGGGGAAGAGGGGCGCAGCTCTGTCTGCAGGGGCGACCTGCCTGTCCACAGAATACCGGGGGCGCGTTGGACGCGGTGCCGCCTACGGCCGGACAGGCGCCACCCGTATCAGGGCGGCGGCCCCGGCCAGCAGGGTGCGGCGCTGTGCCGCCGCCAGTCCGGCGGCACGCAGGCAGCCTTCCAGCCCGCCGCGCCGCAGCCAGATGCGGGCGGGCGTCACGGGCCCCCAGGGCTGGAAACCGGGCAGGAGGCGCCGCAGCAGGGCCGCGGGCAGGCCCAGATTGCGTTCGGCCAGGATGAAGTCCGCCAGCCAGAGCTGCCCTGCCGCCAGGGCGCAGGCCCGCAGCAGGCCCACCGCATCGGGCCAGGGCAGGGCAAACAGCACATAGCCCAGACGCAGCCCCTGCAGCGAGCCCGCGGGCAGGTCCGGCAGCGGGGCAAAGGGGGCCTGTACCGTCGCTGCGGGGATGCCGGGCAGGGCATTGCAGGGCAGGGCAAGGCTGCTGCCGGGCCAGGGCACCCGGCGGCACAGGGCGGCATACAGGCCGGGAGCCGGTGGCGCCGGGCGCAGGGTACGCAGGCGGGCCACGTCGGCAGCGGGCAGAAGATCGCGCAGCAGGGGCGCGCTGCCCGCCGTCTCTGAAGAGGGGACGGGGGCGCTAGGACAGGTCGTCACCCGAGGCCTCCGTGGTCGTCGTGGCAGCATCCAGGCAGTGCAGCAGATGTTCGCGGGCGGCGGCATAGGCCGGTGTGGCGGGCAGGTCCGCCAGCAGGCGGCGGGCATGGCCTTCGGCCACGAAGCGGGCGCGACTGGCCGGGAAGTGCATGTCGTAGAACCATGTCCCCAGCAGCACGCGGAAATCATTGACGCTTTTCAGGTCGGCATAAGCCGCCACCCGGCCGGCCAGGGCATCGTCCAGGACCTTGTCGCTGTGGAGGGCGGGATCATCGGGCAGGCTCAGGACCACGGTGGGGCAGTAGGGACGCGGCCCGGAAAGGTGCTCGTCCATGACGCGCAGGATGTCCAGCTTGTCGGCGTCGCGCACGGCATGGCAGATGCGGGCCATCCCCTCCGGCAGGCCCGGGGGCAGGGCAAAGCGGTTGTGCAGGCCCACGGCAACGAGCACCAGCGTGCGGACAGCGGGGGCTTCGTCCTCCAGGCGCTGTTCGCGCTTGAGGATGCGCACGCCCCACTGGCCGTGGTCGCAGGATTCCCGGTCGCGGAAGGTATGCCAGCGCAGATACTGTTCGAAGCGGGCAACGTCATGATACAGGGCCGCCAGCAGGCAGGCACGGTCCAGTGGCGGGGCGAAACGGCCGCCCGCGACGATGGCACGGGCATGGGCCAGCACCTGCATGGTGTGGTGCAGTTTGAGGTCCATGGGCGAGGGATCGCCGCCGTCCCGGCGGCATTCCTTCCCGCGCTCACGGGCCGCGTAGGCGGCGAACCAGGCTTCATGACGGCTGATGTCCGGCAGGACGGGGGATGCGGTGTTCATTCTTCTGGATGTACGCCCCGGCCGCAGGCGTGGCAAGGGGCGGTGGGTGCAGGGAGACCGTCGTCTCCCGTGGTCTTTTCCGTCCTCAGCGCCGGAACTGCCCGCCGGCCTGGCGCCAGGCGGCGGCCTGTTCGGCGGCCTCGGCCACGCGGGCGTCCACGATGGTCTTGCCGATGGGGCACAGGGCCAGGGCCGCCAGCTTGACGTGCTGCCAGGCGAAGGGGATGCCGATGATGGTCACGGCGCAGGCCAGGGCCGAGAGCAGATGGCCGCAGGCGATCCAGATGCCGCAGAACAGCAGCCAGACGATGTTGCCCACCGTGCCCAGCGGGCCGGTGCCGATGTCGCCTTCACCGGTGAGGACGTCACGGGAGACCGGCATGCGGCCGAAGGGCATGAAGGCGAAACCGGCCATGACGAAGCAGGCCCGGCCCCAGGGGATGCCGATGATGCTGATGAAGCAGAGCACGCCCGCGATGCACCAGAGCAGGCCGGTGCCCAGACCGAAGGGGAAAAACCAGAGGATATTGCCGAGACAACCCAGAGCTTGCATGGAGGACTCCTGAAAAGACGTGGCTGGAGCATCCATGCTACACGGGGGCGGGGCCGCTGTCCATGTATCGGACCAGGAAGGGGCGAAGCGTACGGGGAGAGTGCCCGGGCGGTATCCCTCTCCCTGGCCCCCTGCATCAGGGAGGGGACGCGCTGCAGGACGGCTGCCGGGCAGGAGGGCAGGCAGGAACAGGCAATGATCCCGCACGGCCCGTCCCGCTGCGGGGTCCGGTCGCGGGAGGGGCGAAAGGCTAGGGGAGGAAAAAGTGGAACGAGGCCAGCATGGCGGCCAGCAGGCAGAGCTGGACCAGGACCACCAGCCAGCAGGTCCTGCGGAAGGCGGCAAGGCGGCCGCGGGCACGTCCGCACAGGGCGCGGGCCTCGTCCCGTATGTGGCAGAGGCCCGTCCGCTCCTGCTCCGGGAGGACGGCGGCCGTCGCTTCAAGGGCCCTCCCCAGGGCCTCGAGCCGGGCCCGGAGCGCGGCCTGTTCCTGTTCCAGCTCCCGCAGCGGTGACGCCGGACGGCGGGATGCCTTGCGCGTGGCCCCGGTGGGGCGCGGAGCCTTGCGGGGCAGGAAGCGCCCCAGCCATGCTTTCCCGTTCATGGATGTCCCCTGCCCAGAAAAAAAGGGGAAGGCGCGTGCCTTCCCCCTTGAGGAGCGGATGCAGGACGAGGCTAGGCCTTGTCGAAGTTGACGACCACCTGTTCGCCGTCGCCGGTGCGGCGGGCGATGGTGCCGATGGACCAGGCGGACATGCCGAAGGCCTGGATGCGGTTGATGGTCTCTTCCACCTGCTCTTCGGGCAGCACCAGCACATAGCCGATGCCGCCGTTGAAGATCTGCAGGATCTCGGGCCAGGAAAGTTCGCCCGCTTCGTGCAGCCACTGGAAGACCGGGGGCATCTCCCAGCTGCCGAAGTCGATGTGGGCTTCCACCTGATTGGGCAGCACGCGCGGGATGTTGTCGTAGAAGCCGCCGCCGGTGATGTGGGCCATGCCGCGCACGTCCAGGTCGCGCAGCAGGGAGCGGACCACTTCCACATAGATCTGGGTGGGGGCCAGCAGCACGTCACGCACGGTGGCGCCGTCGGCGCCAGGGAAGGGATCGTCCGGGCCCAGGCCGCTTTTGGCCAGGATCTTGCGGGCCAGCGAGAAGCCGTTGGAATGCAGGCCCGTGGAGGCCAGCCCCACGATCTTGTCGCCCACGCGGATGCCGGAGCCGTCCACCAGCTTGGCATTGTCCACGATGCCCACGCAGAAGCCGGCCAGGTCGTATTCGCCATCGCCGTACATGTCGGGCATTTCGGCGGTCTCGCCGCCCAGCAGGGCACAGGCGGACTGGCGGCAGCCTTCGGCCACGCCGCTGATGACCGTGTGGGCGGTCTCCACATCCAGCTTGCCGGTGGCGAAATAGTCAAGGAAGAACAGGGGGGTCGCCCCCTGGACAAGGATATCGTTGACGCTCATGGCCACAAGGTCGATGCCCACGGTATCGTGCTTGTTGAAAGCAAAGGCCAGCTTGAGCTTGGTCCCCACGCCGTCGGTGGACGAGACCAGCACGGGGTCGCTCATGCTGCCGATTTCAGGTCTGAACAGGCCCCCGAATCCCCCGATGTCGGAGATGACCCCCTTGGTATGCGTACGCTGCACCAGATGTTTGATGCGCGCCACGAGATCATTGCCGGCCTGGATATCGACGCCGGCTTCGGTATATGCTTTTGCGCGATCTGTGGACATGAATATCCTCCTTGGTGGGAGACACCCTAGCAAAAAATTTGCCGAATCCCAAGCGGCTTTTTGGACCAAATCCCGGCAGGGGAGATTTTCGGCCACTTTTTTGCCTGTGGCGGCGGGCATGGCTCCCTGCTATGCTGGGACAGGCCGGCTGTCCGCTCCCTGCCGGACGCGGGGCGCCGCAGCGCGGGGAGATGCCGCCCGGCCGCGCTGGGCCGTCTGCCCCGGCCGCAAAGGAGGGATCTATGGAAAGCATGTTGTGGACGAAGCTGGCACAGGACAGGTGGCGCTGCGGGCTCTGCGCCCATGCCTGCGTGCTCTCGCCGGGGCAGCGGGGACGCTGCGGCGTGCGCTGCAACCACGGGGGCCGTCCCCTTTCGCTGGTGGACGGTCTGGTGACGGGCGTCCAGGCCGACCCGGTGGAAAAGAAGCCCCTGTATCATTTCCTTCCCGGCAGCCGGACGTTTTCCGTGGGCAGCGCCGGATGCAATTTTTCCTGCCTGTTCTGCCAGAACCATCATATCTCCCGTGATCCGCTGGAGCAGGAGCGCATCCGCGGGCACGAGGCCACGCCGGAGATGCTGGTGGCAGCGGCCCTGCGCACCGCCTGCCGCAGCCTGGCCTTCACCTACAACGAGCCCACGGTCTTCGTGGAGCTGGTGGCGGCCACGGCCGCGCTGGGACAGGAGCGGGGCCTGCCGTCCATCCTGGTGAGCAACGGGTTCATGAGCTCCGGCTGCCTGGAGGTGCTGGGGCCTCTGGTGCGGGCGGCCAATATCGACCTGAAGGCCTTCAGCGAGGATTTCTATCATCGGTATTGCGGTGCCCGCCTGCAGCCCGTGCTGGACAATCTGGTGCGGATGCGCGCTCTGGGCTGGTGGCTGGAAGTGACGACACTCATCCTGGAAGGCCTCAATGACGGGGATGCCGAACTGCGGGCCCTGGCACGCTTCGTCCGCGACGAGCTGGGAGCGGACACGCCCTGGCATGTGACGGCCTTCCGCCCCGCCTACCGCATGACGGATCATCCGGCCACGCGGGCGGCGGCCTTGCGGCGCTGCCGGGACATCGGTCTGGAAGAGGGGCTGCGCTTCGTGTATACGGGCAATGTCTTTTGCGCGGGCGGCGGCGACACGCTCTGTCCGCAGTGTGGAGCCCCCTGCCTGGAACGGCAGGGCTGGCAGGTTGTCATGAGGACGGATACGGGTGTCTGTCCGCGATGCGGCAGTCGGCTGCCGGGAGTGTGGGAACTATGATCATCGTCTATACGGGCAACGGCAAGGGCAAGACCAGCGCCTGCATCGGGCAGGCCATGCGGGCCCTGGGCCGGGATTTTGCCGTGGGTTTCGGCCAGTTCATGAAGCAGCCGGGCTGCGCCGGGGAGCAGACCGTCCTCGCCCGCCTGCTGGGGGATGACTTTCTGGCCGGCGGCAAGGGCTTTTTGCGGCGCGAGGAAGACCGCCCCGCCCACCGGGAAGCGGCCCTGGCCACGCTGGACTGGGCCCGGCAGCGTCTGGAGCGCCTGGACCTGCTGGTGCTGGACGAGACGCTCTATGCCCTGAAGGCGGGCATCCTGGAGCGCAGCGAGGTGGAAGGGCTCATGGAGGCGGCGCGCCGTGCCCGGTGCCATCTGGTGCTCTCCGGCCGGGACGCGCCGGACTGGCTGGTGGAAACCGCCGACCTGGTCACGGAGATGGGCGAGATCAAGCATCCCTGGCGGGCGGGCATCAAGGCCGCGCCGGGCATCGAGTTCTGAGGCGGGAGCGTGTTCCGGCGTCAGCCGTCCCGCGCGGTGCGCACTGAACGGAAAGGGCCCGTTCCATCCCTGGAGCGGGCCCTTCGTATGAAGGAAGATCGTTCATGTCGGGGCGTGGCCCCGAAGATCCTGGGGAGTTCGGGTTAGACGGCCCCGGCGGCCTCGTCGCCCACCGGCGGCGGGGGCGGTGCCGTGGGCGGGGTCAGCTTGTGCGAGGAGTTGGCCGGCGGCATGGTGGGCACGTTCTGGGCCGCCGGCTGGGCGGCCGGTGCCGTGGAAGGAGCCGCGGCGGGCGTGGCCGCCGGTTGCGTGCCCTGGCCCGCGCCGGGCACCACCTGGCCCTTGGGCACGGGCATGTCGGCCTGCTTCTGGGGCAGCATCAGATAGCTGATGACCTGCTTGACGCCCTCCACCTGGCGTGCGGCACGGATGGCCAGCTTGCGTTCGGCCTCATCCTTGACCACGCCCAGCAGCACCACGCGTCCGGCATTGACTTCCGTATCGATGCGGGTGGAGCTCAGGCCCGAGGTGCCGATGAGTTCCGTGCGCAGCTTGGTGGCCAGGACGAAGTCGCCGGTATCGCTCTTGGCCGGAGTGAACCAGTGCGAGGTGACGGAGCGCACGCCCTTGTGGCGGCGGGCGATGCGGATGGCCTGGGAGCGCATCTTCTCGGGGGCCTCGCCCACCAGGAAGACGTGGCCGTAATAGCAGTAGACCTTGATGCCCCAGCCCTGGGAAAGGTTGGCGTCCATGAGGTCGGACTTGATGCCCAGGGAGATCTCCTTGTCATCGCTGATGGTGCCGCCCAGGCGCTGGTCGTCGTAGACGCCGTACAGCATGCCGCAACCGCTGCTGAGCGTGAGGCAGCAGAGGAGCAGCAGGGGGACGAAGTAACGCATGGATCCTCCTTGCGCCGGAGCGCTATTCCTTTTCACGCCGGATGCGGGCGCCCACGGCGTTGAGTTTGTTCTCGATGCGTTCGTAGCCGCGGTCCAGATGGTAGATGCGCTGCACGTGGGTCGTGCCGCGGGCGGCCAGACCGGCCAGCACCAGCGAGGCGCTGGCGCGCAGGTCCGAGGCCATGACCGGCGCGCCGGTCAGACGGCTGACGCCGCGCACCATGGCCGTATGGCCGGAGATCTTGATGTCCGCACCCATGCGCACCAGCTCCAGCACATGCATGAAGCGGTTCTCGAAGATGCTTTCCTCCACCATGCTGGAGCCTTCAGCCAGGCACATCAGGGCCATGATCTGGGCCTGCATGTCGGTGGGGAAGCCGGGGTAGGGGCGGGTCTTCACGTCCGCGCCGCGCAGCACGCCCTGGTAGCGGGCAAGCACGCCTTCGGGACGCTGCTCGATGGCCAGGCCCATGCTTTCCAGCTTGGCGATGACGGATTCCAGCTCGGTGAAGGGGCAGTTTTTGAGCAGCAGCTCGCCGCCGGTGATGCCTGCCGCCACCAGAAAGGTGCCGGCCTCGATGCGGTCGGCCATGATGGCGTATTCCGTGCCGCGCAGGCTGCTGACGCCCCTGATGCGGATGGTGCTGCTGCCGTGGCCCTCGATCCGCGCGCCGCAGGAGATGAGGAAATTGGCCAGGTCCACCACCTCGGGCTCGCGGGCCGCGTTTTCCAGCGTGGTCTCGCCGTCGGCCAGCACGGCGGCCATGAGCAGGTTCTCCGTGCCGCCCACGGTGGGCATGTCGAAGGTGATGTGGGCGCCGCGCAGCCTGTCGCAATGGCCCATGATGTAGCCTTCTTCCAGCTCGAAGGTGGCGCCCATGAGCTCCAGGCCCTTCAGGTGCTGGTCCACCGGACGCGCGCCGATGGCGCAGCCGCCGGGCAGGGCCACGCGGGCCTGGCCGATGCGGGCCAGCAGCGGGCCCAGGCAGAGCACCGAGGCCCGCATGGTGCGCACCAGATCATAGGGGGCCTCGGGCAGCAGGCTGCCGGGCGCCAGCTCCACGCGGTGCCCGCTGTAGCCGCAGGTGCAGCCCAGCACGTTCAGGAGCTTGATGGTGGTATGGATGTCGCGCAGGTCGGGCACGTTGGTGTAGACCAGGGGCGCGTCCAGCAGGATGCCGGCAAAAAGAATGGGCAGGGCGGCATTCTTGGAGCCGCTGATATCTATGGTCCCTTTGAGCGGCGTACCGCCTTCGATAATGAGCTTGTCCATCAGGATCCTCGTGCGGCCTGCGGCCCGGGGCCACGGCGCATGCTGGGGGTTGCGGCACAGTCCTGTCCCCGCCGGGGACGGCCCGTGGTCCGGCAAAACAGGTGTTTTGAGCCGGTATGGGATGCTAGTTTTTTTTCTAAAAAAAATCCAGAAAGAGAATTGCAAATTTTTGCTTGCATATTTCCCGCGATGTGCGTATACACGTCTTCGTCACGGCGGAAGTAGCTCAGTTGGTAGAGCACCTGGTTGTGGCCCAGGTGGCCGTGGGTTCAAGTCCCATCTTTCGCCCCATAAGAAAATCCCCCCGCTTTCGAGCGGGGTTTTTCTTTTTCTGCCGCCAGCTTACGGGCTGACAGGCCATCAGCGGCCCCGTACTGAAACCCGAGCCGGGAGGAGGACAGGTCCCGCTTTGGGGCTGTGTGCACGGAAGGGGATGTGCCGCGTCCGCAGGGGAGTGCCCGCCGCCGTCATGGGGGCCGTGGCCTGCGTCAAGGATGTGCCGCGTCCGCAGGAGAGCGCCCCTGACGGTCCTTTTCCGGAGCTGACGGAAAGGGACGGATCCCTCCTGCCCGTCCCTTCCGGTCCTTGTCTATGGATGGGCCCCTGTCCGCGGCCGGCAACTGCCCGGCGTGCGGGAAAGGCCCGAGGTCCTTTTCCCGCAGGAGTCGGCCTTTTTCCCCAGGGCAGCCAGGGGCCCTTGCGGCCTCTGGACGGGCCGCCCTTGCCAAAGCAGGGCCTTTTGCGTACAAAACATTCCGTCACGGAGCGTGGCGCAGCATGGTAGCGCACCTGCTTTGGGAGCAGGGGGTCGCTGGTTCGAATCCAGTCGCTCCGACCATAAAAAATCACGAGGTCATACCACAGGATGTGGTGTGGCCTCTTTTTTTTGCCGATGGGATCAGGCCCGCGGGCCGTCCGCGGACGTTGGGCCCCCGCCGCATGCCTTTCCCGCATCCGTACGGGTGCCTTTTCCGGCGGGAGGGCCCGGGGGACCGGTGCGGGAGGCCGTTCCGGCGCGGGGAAAGAGGGATGCGGCAAGGCCGTCCCCCCTGCTTGCGGCAGGGGTTTCCCGCGGGGGCGGCGCCACGGCAGCGGGCGGGCCATGCCGGGCTAGAGGCCGGCCGGCTTCTTGCGCCCGGCGATGATGCGGTAGAGTTTCGCGCGGGAGATGCCGAGCGAAAGCGCGGCAAGGGCCTTGTTGCCCTTGTGCTGCTCCAGGCTGTCCATGACCGTCTTGAACGCGTAGTCCGCCACCATGTCGTCCAGTGTCCGGGAGCCGCCGGAAGGGGCGGTCGAGGCGTCCAGGAGGTATTGGGGAAGATGGCGGCTTTCGATGATGTTGCCGTCGATGATGTTGAACGCGTATTCGATGATGTTGCCCAGTTCCCGGACATTGCCGGGCCAGTCGTAATTCATGAACAGATAGTAGACTTCCTTGGAGACGCCGCTGATATTTTTTTTGAACACCTGCGCATAGAGCCGCAAAAAATAAATGATGAGCGACTTGATGTCTTCTTTCCGCTCGCGCAGCGGCGGGATGGTGATGGAGACGACGTTCAGCCGGAACAGCAGGTCGCTGCGGAAGCGGCCCTGCTTGACCAGCTGGAGCAGATCCCTGTTCGTTGCGGCGACGATGCGTACGTCGAGCTGCTTGGAGCTTTGCCCGCCGATGCGCTGCACCTCGCGTTCCTGGATGATGCGCAGCAGCTTGGCCTGAAGGGAAAGGGACATCTCGCCCAGTTCGTCAAGAAAGATGGTCCCGGTATGCGCCTGTTCGAACAGGCCGGGGTTCCCGCTTTTCTTGGCCCCGGTGAACGCGCCGGAATCATAGCCGAACACTTCGGCTTCCAGCAGGGATTCCGGCAGGCTGGCGCAGTTGAGCTTGATGAACGGGCCGCCGGCCCTTTCGCTGAGTTCGTGGAGCGAGCGGGCCAGCAGCTCCTTGCCCGTGCCGCTTTCGCTCTGCAGGAGCACGGTCGAGGAGGAGGGCGCCACCTTTTTGATGATGGCCTTGATGCGCAGGACGGATTTGCTCTGGCCGACGAAAGACTGGATGGAGGTTTTTTCCGCCTTCCGCCTGTTCGCGGCGGGCGGGCAGTGCGGGTCCCCAAGCGGCGCGGGGGCTGTTTTCAGGCTGCTTTTCAGGGGCTGCCCGTCCAGGGCCGAGACGGCGGAAAAACAGATGAGGAAGCCGTGCAGCCGCTCCCCTGCCAGCATGAGCTTTCTTTTTTCGGCCAGGAAGGTCCGGCCTGTCTTTTCGTCCCTGCAGAAGGATTCCGGCAGGGACGCCCCCTCTTCGTTCTCGGAAAAGATCCCCAGCAGCAGTTCAAGATCCTTCAGGGTCCTGACCTCGTATTTTTTGTGCTGCGACGAGAGGATGTCGTGCATGGTCGCGTTCATGAAGACGACGCGCTCGAAGGCATCGGTGATGACGATGCCGTCGGTGATGCACTGCATGGACATCTTGAAGCGCAGCAGATGCGTGAACTGCTGGCTGAGGTCTTCGGCCATCTTCTTGACGTCGGTGATGTCCGAGAGAAGGAGGACGAGATCTGCCCCGTCGAAAAAGGAGTCGATGAGATAGGTGTGGTCGGCGATGTTCAGCTTGCGCAGCCGGATCTCCGTGGCATCCCCCGCCTCAAGGACCCTGGGCAGGGAAAGCTCGGAAAACAGGATCTCCTTCAGCTTCTTGACGGATCTTCCGGTCAGCGCAAGGAGCTTCAGCCCGGCATTGTTGACGGGGAAGATATCTCCCTTGCGGGAGACGGCAAGTATGGCTTCGGAAAGATGGTCAAGCAGAGCGCTTTTCCGCAAAGCGACATGACGAGGAACAGTTTCATGCATGGCCGTCACCATCCGCAAACAGCATCATCGGCCCGGCGGGACGCCATCCCTGATCCAGGGCCCGGCCATGCCGGGGCATCCGCGGGGCTCCCTCCCGGGGCAGTACGCCTTGGCGGATTATTGCATAGTTGTCTGTGATGACAAACAAAAAATTCCGTCCTGTCCGGCGGGGCAGAATGTTTCATATCCGCGAAAAAACTGTCTCTGAAATGAATATATAACATACTGATATAACACAATTTTTTCGATCAATAGTTTTTGCCATCTCAAAATTGAGACAATATTGGTTAGCTTATTCAATATCAACTTGATATTATTGGATATTTTCCGTGGCATGGCTCTTGCTATTTAAATCACAAACGCAAGGAGCTGTCATGGAAGACACCAGCCCTCAATTCATAGTGATCGGAGCCATGGACGGGGTCTCCTCCGGGGCCCTGTGTTCCGCGCTGGAGGAAAGTGGCCATACCGTGATCTACGCCATCAACCAGTTTTTCGTTTGAATGACCGCAGGCGCTATGGATCTGGAAGATCAATGGAAGCTGGCCAGGGTCATCGAACATGGCAACCATACCAACCTGTGTGTCCTTATCGGCTGCCCGGATGCGGAAAGCAGCCAGATCCAGGCGGAAACGGTCTCCACCGGGGACCCCTCCCTTTCGGGACCGCTGACGGGGAAGCCGTTGCGGCTCAGGGTGATGCATATCGTGGAGCCTGAGGCCGCGGCCTTTTTTTCTCCCCGGGCATTCGAAAAATACATCCTGCCCGCCATCCACCGGCTGGACAAGGAGGCCATCTGCCAGCGGATGCATGATATCCGCAAGAAAAATGGGTGACATATACGAGGATCGTTCATGCATGCGTCACGTGAACATGACTGTGCATTTTGGTAAAGGAGTCTGTGATGGAATTGGAATTGTTGGATTTTCCTGTTCAGAATGTCGTATTTGGTGAAAAGACGGCCCTGGAAGGGACAGTGCTCACCATCAACAGGGAGGAGATGGCCCGGGCCATCGACCCGGACGGATTTTTCGCCGACGTGCAGATAGACATAGCCCGCCCCGGTGAGCCCGTACGCATCATCAACATCATGGATGTCATGCAGCCGCGCTGCAAGGAAGCGGATGAGGAAAGCCCCTATCCGGGCATGTTCTCGCCCATGCGGCTCGCCGGCACAGGTCGCACCCGCGTCCTCCGGGGCGTCAGCGTCATGCAGACGGGCAGGCGCCAGGGCATACAGGAAGGCATCATCGACATGTCCGGGCCCGGCGCGGCGTATTCGCTGTTCAGCTCGCTCTGCAATGTCGTCCTGCGCTGCACGCCGGCAGACTCCAATGCCGGCAACGGTGATTTCGACGCCGCCACGCGCAAGTCCCTGCTGGCAGCCGCCCTGTATCTGGGGCGGACGGCACGGGGGCAGCAGCCGGGGAGCGTGCAGACCTTCAGCACGGACGCGCCCGCGGATGCCCGCCTGCGCAAGGTCGTCTACATCTATTACCTGCAATCGCAGGGCCCGCTGCGCAACACCTTCCTTTACGGCAAGGACGTCACCAGCCTCCTGCCCACGCTGCTCCATCCCAACGAAGTGCTGGATGGCGCCATCATCAGCGGCAACTACATCATCGCCTGCCAGAAGAACCCCACCTATCTGCACCTCAACAATCCCGTCATCCGGGAGCTCTATGCCCGCCACGGCAAGACGCTGGATTTTGCCGGTGTGGTCATCGCCAACGAGCACAGCACGCTTTTCGACAAGCGGCGTACGGCCGAGTTCGCCGCCAAGCTGGCCCGGCAGGTGGGCGCCGAGGGCGTCGTCATGACCCAGGAAGGCGGCGGCCACGCCGACTCCGACCTCATGTTCTGCACCCGGGCCTGCGCTGCCCAGGGCATCCCGTCGGTGATGCTCATCAATGAGCTGGCCGGCCCCGAGGGGGACCAGCCCTCGCTGGTGGACACCACGCCCCTGGCCCGTCATGTCGTCAGCACGGGGAACAACGACCAGATCATCGACCTGCCCGGCATGGCCACGGTGCTGGGAGGGGACTGCCTGCTCAGGGTGCCGGACGCCTCCCGGCCGTTCTCCACGGCGCTGGGCCGGATGTACACGGCCACGAACCAGCTGGGGGCCTACAGGCTTTCCGCCACGGCATTCTGAGGCCTCGGGGAGACGCGCTCCACGGCTCCCGGCCTTTTTCAAGGCAACCCTTCAACCCACTGAGAGAACGCCATGATAAAGATCGTCCACTATCTCAACCAGTTCTTCGGGCAGATAGGGGGAGAAGACAAGGCGGACATCCCTCCGCTCGTCAGGCATGAGCCCGTCGGCCCCGCCATGGCTTTTGCCGCGCAGCTCAAGGACATCGCCACGGTCTCGGCCACCATCATCTGCGGTGACAACTACATCGCGGGCAACCAGGAACAGGCCATCGAGACCATCATGGGCTTCATCCGCGAAGAGAAGCCCGACCTGTTCCTCGCCGGCCCGGCCTTCAATGCCGGACGGTATGGCCCGGCATGCGGCGCCGTGTGCGCGGCCGTGGCGGCGGAGCTGCACATCCCGGTCATCACGGGCATGTACCCGGAGAACCCCGGGGCCGAACTCTACCGGGACAAGGCGCTCATCATCAGGACCGCCAATTCCGTGGCGGGCATGCGCCAGGCCGTGACCGCCATGAGCGCCCTGGCCAGGAAGATCGCCACGGGCGTCCCCGTCGGCCCCGCCGCGGTGGAAGGCTACCTGCCCACCGGGCATCGCCGGAACATCTGGAGCGACAGGACCGGGGCCGTGCGCGCCGTGGACATGCTGCTTGCCGTGCTTGACGGCAAGGACGAAGAGGCGGGCACGGAGCTGCCCATGCCGGTCTTCGATGAAGTGGTTCCGGCAGCGCCCCTGGCCGATCCCGCCAGGGCACGCATCGCCCTGGTCACCGAAGGCGGGCTGGTGCCCAGGGGGAACCCGGACGGCCTGGAATCCTCCCGGGCCAGCAAGTACCTGCGGCTGTCGCTGGAAGGGCTCCAGACCCTTGCCCCGGAATCGTTCCAGACCGTCCACGGCGGCTACAACAACGCCTTCGTCAATGCCGATCCCTGCAGGCTGCTGCCCCTTGATGTCTGCCGCGAGCTGGTGGCCGAGGGCGTCATCGGCGAGCTGGCGGACTACTGCTTCACCACCACGGGCAACGGCACCTCCTACAACAACAGCAAGGAATTCGGGAAGGCCATCGCGGCCGCCCTGAAGGCGGACAACGTACAGGGGGTCATCCTCACCTCCACCTGAGGCACCGGTACTCGTTGCGGCGCAACGATCACCAAGGAAATCGAACGCATGGGCATCCCTACCGCCCAGATCTGCACCATCACTTCCATCGCTGCCTCCATCGGCGTTCCCCGCATTGTCCCCGGGGAGGGGATACCCTTCCCGGTGGGCAACCCTTCCCTTGATGCCGTCGCGGAAAAGAAGCTGCGCCGGAGCCTCGTCCTGAAGGCCCTGCAGGCCATCAGCCAGCCGGCTCCCGGTCCCGGCCATCCATAACCAGCAACTTTTGTGGGGGATCCCATGACTACTCTGCAAATATACGCCCTGGTCTGGCTCGCCTTCGTCTTCGGCCTGAGCCTCTGGCAGCACATCAATCTCGGCCTGATCATGATCCCGGCCAGCTTCCTGCTGGCCCTGTTCACCGGCCTGCCCCTCAAGGAACTGTACGCCGCCTTCCCGGCCAAGCTCGTCCTGCTGGTGCTGGGGGTCATGTACCTGTGGAACCATGTGCAGGAGAGCGGCTTTGCGGGCATCATCGTCAAAAAGGCCGTGGCCCTGGCCAGGGGCCGGGTCTACCTCCTGCCCTGGATCATCCATGTGCTGGCGGCCCTCATCTGCGCCGTGGGCGCCCTGCCGGCCGCGGCCTTCGCCATCACCGTGCCGGTGGCCCTGGAGATCGCCAAGCGTGAGCGCATCAGCCCGACCATGATGGGGATCATCCTGATCCAGGGCTCGTGCGTGGGCGGCTTCACCCTGTTCAATCCCTGGGGCAACCTCGTGGCCGAGCAGGCCGCGCATGCGGGCATCCCCATCGACCCGACCTGGCTTTTCCTCTCGCAGGGCGTGGTCGCCATCGCCGTGGCCGTGGTCGCCTTCTTCGTCTTCGGCGGCATGGAGCTCATCCGCCGCCCCGCGCAGCAGCGCCGTGCCGGAGAAGGAGGGCAGGAGGCCACCGGGCCCCTGACGCCGTACCAGATCTGTTCCTTCATCGGCATGATCCTGTTCATCGTGCTGGCACTCCTCAAGTATGACGTGGGCCTGACCGCCTTCACCATCGGCATGGTCCTGCAGATCGCCTTCCGCATCAAGTCCAAGGCCGCCCTGAGCAAGCTCCCCTGGGGCATCGCCATCATGATTGCCGGCGTCCTCATCTATGTGGGCCTGCTGGAAAAGCTGGGCGTGCTGCGGGTCATCGGTGACTACCTTGCCGGCATGGAAGATCCCTCGCTCGTGCGTTTCAGCGTCGCCATCGTGGGCACCATCCTGGCCAACTTCGAGTCCTCGTCCATCGCTGTCCTTGGCCTGGTCATCCCGGTGGCCGTGAAGTCCATGGCCGGTTCCACGGCCGTCCTGGCCAACAGCATATCCCTGGGTGTCCTGTCGGCCTGCCTGGTGGTCATGTGCGCCAGCCCCTTCCACATCGGCGGGGCGCTCATCCTCTCCGAGGCGGAAGATTACGACAAGACCTTCCGGCATCTGCTGTGGTGGGTCCTGGCACTGACGCTGGTCATGCCGTTCCTCACCTTCCTGTTGTGACCCCTGCGCGGGTCTGCCCGCGCCATGCTCCTCCACCTCCTCCCCACGGTCGTGCCGGGCACGGCATCTCCTCCGACCTGCCCGGCACGACCAGCAAACCAGTGAGGCTTTCATGGAAAAACACGAGCTTGTCATCATCGGCGCGGGCCCTGCCGGGCTTTCGGCCGCCATCTACGCCAGGCGTGCGGGCATCGGGACCCTCGTCCTGGAAAAGGGGCGCCCCGGCGGGCAGATACTGACGACCAGCAGGATCGAGAACTATCCCGGTCTTCCCGAAGCCACCGGGGCGTCCCTTGCCGAGGCGCTCCGGGCCCATGCCCTGAGCTTTGCGCCCCGGTTCATGACCGGTTCCGTGCAGAAGCTGTCCTGTTGCGGCGCTGACAGGATCATCGAACTCAAGGACGGCAGCCGGATCACGGCACGGGCCGTCATCATCGCCAGCGGGGCCGGTTTCCGCAGGCAGGGCTGCCCCGGTGAGGGCAGGTATACCGGGCTCGGCGTATCCTATTGTGCCGTATGCGACGCCGCTTTTTTTGAAGGCCTGGAGGTCGCCGTCATCGGTGGCGGCAATACCGCCGTGGAGGAGGCCGTGTATCTGACCGGTTTCGCCTCCAGGGTCTACCTCGTCCACCGGCGCGACACGTTCCGGGCAGACAGCCTCGCTGTGGAGCGGGCACTGGCCAATCCCCGGATCGTCCCGGTCATGGACAGCGTGCTCGAAGCCATCGAGGGCAGCGATGTCGTCGAAAGGATCCTGGTCAGGAACGTCAGGAGCGGCGAGCAGCGCCGCATCCCCGTCAGCGGGGTCTTCATCTTCATCGGCACGCTGCCCCATACGGAATTTCTGGAGGAAGGCCTGCTGCGAACGAAGGAAGGCGGCTGGATCGTCACGGACGAGAGCATGCGCACGTCCGTCCCCGGCATCTTTGCCGCGGGCGATGTGCGGGACACCCCGTTGCGGCAGGTGATCACCGCGGCGGGGGACGGGGCCCGGGCCGCCATGGCCGCCTATGGGTATCTGCACGGCTGATCCGCCTGCCGCCCGCAGGGACGGCACTGTCGCAAACTTCCCAACGGGAACGGAAACAAGGAAGGCACCATGAATACTGTCGGCATCAGGGCCACGGCCTATTGCCTGAATTTTGCTCCCGAGCTGGCGCTGCACTATGGCGGGACGCCGGCCCAGGAACGCCGCTCCGGGCGTGATCCGGGCTTTTTGCAGGCGCTGGAGGCGCAGGCCCAAACCTATGGACAGGCGCAGGCCTACGCGCCCAACAAGACCTATATCGGTGCCATGAGCATCGATGAGCTGCAGGCGGCGCCCCGTCCCTGGACGGAACATCCCTGCGAGCCCGCCCGCTTCGGGAAGTTCGGCGAGATCATGCCCGAGGACGAACTGCTCGGGCTCATGGACATCTGTGATGTCTTCGACCTCATCTGGCTGGAAGAAGGTTTCGCCGCCCGGGTCGCCCAGCGTCTTGCCCGGGATCCCGTGCTGGGGCCGGAACAGCTGGGGCGGCTGGAAAAGGGCCATCCGGCGGCGGAGATCGCGGATATGGTGGAACAGCACCAGGCCCTGCCGCTCTACCATGAAGGCCGGGTCGCGGGCTGCTGCCGTCGTGCCCATGACACGGACGAGAACCTGTCCGCCGGCATCATGCTGGAGAACCTGGCCTGCAAGGCCAGCGGCGTGCTGGCCCTGCTCCATCTGCTGAGGAATGCCGGCCTCGCGCCCGGCGACATAGATTTTGTTGTGGAATGTTCGGAAGAAGCCGTGGGCGACGCCCTGCAGCGCGGCGGCGGCAACATGGCCAAGGCCGTTGCCGAGATCTGCGGCTGCGGCAATGCCAGCGGCTTCGACATCCGGGGCTTCTGTGCCGGTCCCGTGGCTTCGGTCATCGCCGCCGCCAGCATGGTGGCCAGCGGCACACGGGCCAATGTGGCCGTCATCAGCGGCGGTTCGCTGCCCAAGCTGTACATGAACGCCCGGGACCACATCAGGAAGGGAGCCGTGCCGCTGGAGAACTGCATCGGCAGTTTCGCCCTGCTGCTCACCCCTGATGACGGCACATGTCCGGTCATCCGCCTGGACTGCCTGGGCAAGCATTCCGTGGCCGCCGGCGCCGCGCCGCAGGCCATCACCGCCGCCCTGACCTTCGAGCCCCTCGCCCGGGCGGGCCTCGCGCTCACCGATGTGGACAAGTACGCGCCCGAGCTGCACAACGCCGAGATCACCCTCCCGGCGGGCGCGGGCAACGTGCCCGAAGCCAACTACAAGATGATCGCCGCCCTGGCCGTCATGAAGGGCCAGCTCGCCCGCGAGGACCTGGGCCGCTTCGTGGCGGAGCGGGGCATGCCGGGCTTCGTCGCCACCCAGGGGCACATCCCCTCCGGCGTCCCCTATGTGGGCCATGCCCTGGAAGCCTTCAGGGCCGGTACGCTGCGCCGGGCCATGATCATCGGCAAGGGGAGCCTTTTCCTGGGGCGCCTGACCAATCTGGCCGACGGGGCCTCCTTCATCATGGAGCAGCCCGGCGACAGGGCGGCGGGCAACGGCGCTCCCGGCAAAGACGAGGTGCTGGATGTCCTGCTGGGCGCCCTGGAAGAGCTGGCTGTCACCCTCCAGAAGGCATAGGAGGCCCCTATGGCTAGGCAAGACAACACGCGTGCCGCCATCGGCAAGGCCCTTGAAGAGGTCGTCATGCGGGCCCGCTGCGGGAAAAAGCCCTGCCGCCTGGGCCTGATGGCCGCCGGCAGCGAGCTGCCCCTCCAGGAATTCCTGTGCGCGGCCCGGGACGCCATGGAAGCCGACCCCGCCCTGCGCATCACGGGTCTGGGCCCGCTGCCGGAAGGCCCGCTGCCCGACGGCCTGGACTGGCAGGAGACGGAAAACAGCGGTGACGCCGCAGCGGCCGTCATGGATGCCCTCCTCGCCGAGGGCAGGATCGAGGGCGCCGTGGCCCTGCATTATCCTTTCCCCATGGGCGTGACCACCATAGGCCGCATGACCTGCCCCGCCAGCGGCCGCCCCATGTTCATGGCGTCCAGCACCGGCATGAGCGCTCCCCGGCGGGCCGGTGCCATGCTCCGCAACGCCGTCCTCGGTGCCGGTGTGGCCAGGGCCCTGGGCCTCTCCCTGCCGGTGCTGGGGGTGCTGAACCTGGAGGCGGCCCCCCAGGTGGTCCGCGCCCTGTCGCACATGGTGGACAAGGGCTATCCCGTGCGGCTCGGGGAGAGCATCCGCCGGGACGGCGGTGCCCTGCTGCGCGGCAACGACCTGCTGTGCGGGGCCGTGGACGTCTGCGTCACGGATACCCTGACCGGCAATGCCCTCATGAAGGTCTTTGCGTCCTTCACGTCCGGGGGGGCCCGCGAGACCTGCGGCTGGGGCTACGGCCCTTCCGTGGGCGAAGGCTGGGACAAGGTCATCAGCATCGTTTCCAGAGCGTCGGGAGCGCCGGTCATCGCCGGGGCGCTGCGCTACACGGCCCGGGCGGTACGGGCAGACCTGCCCGGGAAGATCCGGGAGGAGCTCCGCCTTGCCGCTGCCGCGGGCCTGGAAGCGGAGCTGGCCGCCCTGGCGCCCGCCCCCGTGCCGGAGGAGGCCGTCCCTCCGGCGGCCGTCCCCACCGATGCGGAACTGCACGGCATCGACGTGCTGGATCTTGAGGCCGCCGTCCACTGTCTGTGGCGGAACGGCATCTATGCCGAGGCCGCCATGGGCTGCACGGGGCCTGTCATCAAACTGCCCGCCCGCAGCCGGGAGGCCGCGCGGCAGCTCCTCACGGCCGCGGGCCATCTGTAAACACATCATTCTGTCGATCACGAGACGAGGTGAACCCATGATCAGCGTGAACAAGGAAAATTTCGAGGCTGAAGTCCTGCAAAGCCCTATGCCCTGCGTCGTGGATCTCTGGGGGCCGCAGTGCGGGCCCTGCCTGGCCCTGATGCCGGAAGTGGAGAAGCTGGCCGGAGAGTTCGAGGGCCGCGTCAGGTTCTGCAAGCTCAACGTGGCCGAGAACCGCCGCCTGGTGATAGGGCTGCGCGTCATGGCCGTCCCCACCATCCTGTTCTACAAGGGCGGCGAGAACGTGGCCCGCCTGACGGGGGAGGGCGTCTCCATCGAGGCCATCAGGGAAGAGGCCGGCAAACTGCTGTGAACGCCGCCGTCGTGATGTGCGACTGTCATGCGATCACCACATACAACCATATTGAGGTAACATCATGAGCAAGCTCAAGGGCAAGAAGCTTCTGCTGCTGGGTGAGCGGGACGGCATCCCCGGCCCGGCCATGGCAGATGTGTTCGCCGGTTCGGGCGCAGAGGTGCTCTTCTCCGCCACCGAATGTTTCGTTTGAACCGCCGCCGGTGCCATGGATCTGGAGAATCAGCAGCGCGTCAAGGACGCGGCTGAGAAGTACGGTGTGGAAGACCTGGTCGTCGTTCTTGGTTCTTCGGACCCCGAAGGGGCCGAGATCTATGCCGAGACCGTGACCCTGGGCGACCCCACCTTCGCCGGACCCCTGGCAGGAGCCCCGTTGGGGCTCTGTGTCTATCATGTGCTGGAACCCGAGATGAAGGCCGAGGCCGATCCCCGGAAGTGGGAAGAACAGATAGGCATGATGGAGATGGTGCTCAATGGCGATGCGCTGGCAGCAGCCGTGCGCAAGATGCGTGAAGCCCACAGCAAGGTGACCCTGTAGCACGGAACGGGCGGGAGGCCGCCCGGCGGCCCGTGGACAGGGCACGGCCCCGGAACGGATGTTCCGGGGCCGTTTCGTATCCGGCAGGCAGCGACGGGCAGTCCGGCGGATGGGGGTGGGGAGACACGCCGGGCCGTCCGGGAGCGGGACGCCTGTCTGCCGTTACGGCTGCCGGGCGCGGGAAAGAGCCGCGTTCGGAGAGGGCGCAAGGGCCGGTCAGGCGCCGGGCCAGGAAATGTCCAGATGCCCCGTGCTGTCGAAGGCCAGCGGGCGTTCCTCCTGCCAGATGCCGTCCAGCATGTCGGGACGGGTCGTGCGCAGTTCCTCCAGCAGGGGGCGTGTCAGGAGGAGATGGCCGAGGTGGCGCGTGGAGCGGATGACGGCTGCCCGCACCCGTTCCGTCCGGGGCTGCCAGCAGATCTTCAGACCGGCCTGGATGGCCTCCCGCTCGCTGGCAAAGGCCGGGGGCAGCTTGACCCGGTCCATGCAGCAGGAGGTGAGGGCGTTGATCCACATGGCTTCCAGGTCCAGGCCGTTGAGGGTCTCGGTGGTGGTCACGTCCGCGATGCCGATGCCGATGCCGTTGCCGCCGGAGGCGGCCGTCACCCGCAGGGCCGCGATGGTGTTGATGAAGGGATGTCCGTAGGGCTCGCCGAAGCCTGTCCGCCCCACGACCTTGGAATCCATGCCGGTGCCGCTGATGTCCTTGCCGATCTCCATCACCACCAGCATGTCCAGCTGTTCGAAGGGCAGCACGGCCTTGAGCTCCTTGGCCCTGACCAGCAGCTCCCGGTCGGCCCTGGGCATGTCCGCGGCTTCGACGCCTTCCACGAGGCAGATGCGGCTTTCGGCGTTTTCCACCACGGCCAGCCCGAAGGCCACGGGCGCATGGGCGATGATGTGTTCGGCCAGCAGGGGGATGTGGTCCACCAGTCCCCTGCGGCCGAAGATATGGGCGTTTTTGGCCCCCAGGTCCTTGCCGAGGCCCACGGTGAGCATCTTGCACAGGCCGCTTTCGATGTCCGACGTGAAATTGGTGTGCGCCTTGACCCTGACCACGGTCACGATGGCATCGGCTTCAAAGGCGTCGCGGGAGATGTGGCAGGCCACGCCGGGAGCCGCGCAGCCCAGGTCCACCGTCTCCAGGGAGGAGACGACCGGAGCCCCGGTGCTCTCCTCCGTGACGCCCAGGTGACGCAGCAGCATGCGCTGTCCTTCGGCGTCGGCGCCGCCGTGGCTGCCCATGGCCGGCACGATGAACGGCCGGAGCCCCATACCGCGCAGGGCCGTGATGCAGCCGCGCACCAGCAGGGGGAGCCTGTCGATGCCCCGGCTGCCCACGGCCACGGCCACACGGGCCCCGGCAGGCAGGGCCCGCAGGGATGGGGAGCCCATGACCTTTGCCTGCGCCAGGCGCTCGACATCGGCACAGGCCGGTGCGGACGGGGGGCGCAGCCGGACGCCGGTGAAGGCGGGGATGGTGACGGGAGAGACGAGCCTGAAGCTGCGCGGTCTGAAGGTGGCGATGCTGCTGTCCATGGGAACGACCTCAGGGGAAAAGGAGGGGACAGGAGGCCTGGCCCCCTGTCCCCTGCGGGCTTACATGTACTTCTTGGAACGGGTCACGGTGATGATGTTGCACTTTTTGATGGTCTCGGGCGTCAGTTCCTGGCCGATGCCGGGCTTGTCAGGGATGGCGTAGCGGCCGTTGACCGGCTGGTAGTCATAGAGGCAGGTCTCGCGGCTTTCGGGGTTCAGGGCCCGCTGATGGTGCTCGTGGATGAGGAAGTTGGGGATGACGGCCTCGATCTGCAGGGCGGCCGCCTTGGAGATGGGGCTGCCGCAGACGTGGATCTGCACGGCGCAGTCATAGGCATGGCCCATGTCGCAGATCTTCTTGGCTTCGGTGATGCCGCCGCACAGGCAGATGTCGGGCTGGATGACCTGCAGGGCGCGGGACTCGAAGAAGGGCCGGTAGCCGTAGCGGGTGTAGATGCGTTCACCGGAGGCGATGGGGATGTTCACCCTGTTCTTCACTTCCACCATGTTCTGGACGTTGAGCGGGTGGCAGGGCTCCTCGAAGTAGAAGATGCGCAGGTCTTCCAGGGCCTTGCCCATCTGGATGGCCGAGGTGGTGTCGGTGTTGGAGTGGTTCTCGATGATGATGTCCAGATCGTCGCCGCCGGCTTCGCGCATGGCCGCCACACGGTCATAGACGGTCTTGATGACCTTGTGCTCCAGCGGGCCGGTGATCTTCCAGGGGCCCTTGCCGTCAGGCCGGTCACTGAAGATGATGGGGTCCACCTTGATGGCGTCATAGCCGTCGGCCATGGCCACGCGGGTGACCTCCGCGTACTCTTCGGGGGTGATGAGTTTCTGCTTGTCCAGCCTGGTGCCCCAGTTGAACTGCAGCTGGCTGGCGTAGACGCGCAGGTTGTCGTTGGTCTTGCCGCCCAGCAGCTGCCATACGGGCTGGTTCAGGGCCTTGCCCTTGATGTCCCACAGGGCGATGTCGATGCCGCTCATGCCGGCATAGACCACGGTACCGCCGCCCATGCCCCAGAAGGTCTTGCGGAAGATGGTCTCCCAGATCTGCTCGATGTTCATGGGATCTTCGCCGATGATGACCTCGGCGAAGTCCTGCACCATGCCCAGGCCGGCGCGCCAGCCCTTGCCGTAGGCAAGGCCGACTTCGCCGAAACCGCTGATGCCTTCATCGGTGTTGATGCGTACGATGACGGGGGACCAGTCGCCGCGGGATGCCCCGGCGTTGCCGCTGGGCACCTGCATGACGTCGACGCTGACGATCTTCATGATGTTCTCCTTTATGCGTACCGTGACCGGAGGGCGCGTGTACGGTTCAAAATCGTTTCGAAAACAGGCCCTTGCCTGTTACTTCGCGGCCTTCTTGCGCATGTTGTAGAGCGAATAGGCAACGGACAGGATGGAGATGGCGATAAAGAACAGGGCGATGGGGCTGTCCAGAAAGGCCGCGGGCGTCCCGTGGCCCAGCGTGATGCTGATGCGCAGCTGGCTTTCCGCCATGCGGCCCAGCATGAGGCCCAGCACCAGCGGCAGGAGCGGGAAGTTGAGCGCCGCCATGACCGTGCCCAAGATGCCCATGCCGAAGAAGACCCAGACGTCGAACATGCTGCTGTTGAGGGCGTAGCAGCCGATGACGCAGAGCATCACGATGATGGGGAAGAGGATCTCGCGCGGCAGGCTCAGGGCCTTCACCATGAGGCGGATGCCGTAGATGAGCATCAGCAGCATGAGGATGACGCTGATGAAGAAGGCCAGGTAGATGATCATGATCAGCTCGGGATTGTCGCGCATCAGCAGGGGGCCGGGCTGCAGGCCCTGCAGCATGAAGGCGCCGAGCATCATCATGGTGGTGGCGTCGCCGGGGATGCCCAGCGTCAGCAGCGGGATCATGGCGCCGCCGGTGGAAGCGCAGCTGGCCACTTCCGAGGCGATGATGCCGTTGGGGTTGCCGGTACCGAAGGTCTCGGGTTCCTTGGAGGCGGCCTTGGCCTGGGAGTAGGCCACGATGTTGGACAGGCCGGGGCCCACGCCGGGCAGGATGCCGATGCCCGTACCGATCAGGGCGGAGCGGATGACGTTCTTCCAGTTCCGGAACACGTCCAGGGCCACGCGCCAGAATTCACGCTGCGTGAAGGTGGCGTTCATGATGGTGTACGGCTCGCGGATGCTGCGGACCTCGATCAGGATCTGCGAGACGGCGAACATGCCGATGAGCACCGGCATGACGCTGAAGCCGGACTGGAGGTCGGCGATGCCGAAGTCGAAGCGCGGCATGCCGTCGGTCTCGCTCAGGCCCACGCAGGAAAGCAGCAGGCCCAGCGCGGCGGAGATGAAGCCCTTGATCAGCGACTTGTGGGAAATGGAGACGATGCAGCTCAGGGTGAACAGGACGAGCGAGAAATATTCACAGGGGCCGAAGTCCAGGGCAAAGGTGCTCAGCGGGGGCGCCAGGAGCACCAGGCAGAAGAAGGAAAAGATGCCGCCCAGGAAGGCCGAAAAGACGCCGTAGGACAGGGCCTTGCCGGCCAGACCTTTCTTGGCCATGGGGTAGGCGTCGAAGGTGGTGGCCACGCTGGCGGGCGTGCCGGGGATGTTCAGCAGCGAGGCCGAGACCAGGCCGCCGGCGATGCCGCCGATATAGACGGACACCAGCAGGATCAGGCCGTGGTTCACGTCCATGCCGTAGGTGATGGGCACCAGCAGGGCCACGGCCATGGTGGAGGTCAGTCCGGGAAGAGCGCCGATGATCAGGCCGCCGAAAACCCCGCAAACCATCAGCATGATGGTAAACAAATCAAAGTTGCCTATGATTGCGCCTAATTGTGAAAGCATAGCAGCTCCTTGTCCCGGACTCGTCATGCAGCAGCGGAATTCGGGATCATGATGTTTGCAGCCAGGCAATGACAGCAGGGGCATGCCCCGTGCCGTCCTGTGCAAGGGATTAGGGAAGGAACAGAAGCATGACCTTGGCAAAGATGTAGTAGATGATCGCTGTCATGCCGATCGTGGAACAAACATAGATGACATACCACTTGGTACTTCCCTTCTTCCCGAGATAGATCATATTCACGATGAGATAGATGAGCGTTGCGGGAAGATAGCTGGCATACGGAAGCGCCATGAGATAAATGAAGAAAAGGGCGATGAAGATGGTCTGGTCTTTTGTGGTGCAGAATATCTTTTCCGGCGCGGCCTTCTGGTCCTTGCCCGCGGGGGAGAAGGAGATGCTCTTGAACAGCAGTACCACGGACAGGATCGCGATGACGATGACCATCAGATGCGGGAAGAACAGGGGCCCCAGATCGACACCGCCCTGGGTCTCGATGCGGGTGGATTCCACATAGAATCCCAGCATGGCAAGCAGCAGGACGATGGAGGCTAAGAAATCCCTTTTGTTGACGATATGCATAACGGCCTCCTGGCCTTGAACGTTGGATACGGCCCTGCAGCGCGCAGGGGGGAGCGGCCGGGAGCCCCGCAGGCCCCCGGCCCGGCGGTCAGCGGATCATCCTGTTGGCCTTGGCAAGGCGGAGGTAGAGGGCGGATTCCTTTTCCCACACGGCGGTGGTGGCGGCGCTGTCCTTGTACTGGGCCACGATGCCCTGCTTCTTCAGCAGCTCGATGACTTCAGGATCCTGCAGGGCCTTCTCGACGGCGGCCTGGAACTTGGAAATGATGGCCTGGGGGGTCCCCTTGGGGAATTCGGCGGAATAGAGGAAGACGCTCTCGGCGTTGATGCCCTGTTCCATCAGGGTCGGATACTGGGGGGCCAGCACGCTGCGCTGGGGCGAGGCCATGGCCAGGATCTTCACGTCGCCGGATTCCACATAGGGAGCGACAGCGGCATAGCCGGCCGTGGTGATGTCACACACGCCGCCCATGACGTTGATGATGCGGGTCTTGTCGCCGGCACCGGGGATCTGCATGATCTTCAGCCCTCCCATGGATTCGCTGATGGCCAGGAAGGTGAAGTGGGAGGCGGAGTTGACGGCCAGGCTCCACTTGATCTGCCCGGGGTGGGCCTTGATGTCGTCGATGACTTCCTTCATGGAGTTCCACTTGGCGTCCTTCTTGACGAAGACGGCGATGTCGCTGGTGCCGATGGAGCAGGCCATCTCGAAGTCTTTCCAGGTATATTTGGCCCTGCCGATGACGGGGGCGATGGCCAGGTTGGCGGGATGTTCCCAGAGGACGGTATAGCCGTCAGGTGCCGCACGGTTGACGCGCAGGGCCCCGTTCAGGCCGGCGGCACCGGAGATGTTGGTGATGACCACAGGCTGCCCGAGGATGTTCGCCACCTTGTCCATGACGATGCGGGCGGAAAGGTCGCTGCCGCCGCCGGGAGCCCAGGGGACGATGACCTGAATGCTTTTTTCCGGCCAGGTGCCGCCGGCATGTGCCGGGAGCCCCCACAGCATGAGCGCCGCGACCAGGATGCAGAAAAGATTTTTCTTCATATCATTGCCTCCTTGATGGATTTACAGTTTGAAAAGCAAATATCGGGCCAGCTTTGTTTTTTAATATAACATATTAAAATAAAATACTATTTATATACTTTTAAAATTTTTTGCGTATTTCATTTTGGATAGAAAGGTTCCATTTTAGGATTCCCGCCGCCCGGGGCGGCCCCAGGCGGCAAGCGCGCACAGCAGCGAGACCACCGAAAGGCCAAGGTAGAGCGACAGGGCCACGGCATAGTCCTGGGGGCCGAAGCTGCCCCCGGCGTCTCCGCAGCGTGCCAGGATCAGGCCCGTCAGGGGCTGCAGGAGCAGGACGAGCAGGGAGGGCAGGGTGTTGAGCAGGCCGCTGGCGGTGCCCAGCAGCGCGCTGCCGAAGATGCCCGGCATGCAGGCGAAGCCGGCGGACAGCGAGCCCATCCCGAAAAAGGCGAGCAGGAAGAACCAGACGCACAGGGCGGGGATGGAAAAACCGGCGCCCCGGAAGATCAGGACGGCAAAAAGCAGGACATACATCGCCGCGGCTATGGGCATCATGGTGCGCGGCGTGCGGAACACCCGGTCGCACAGCCAGGCATTGGCCAGGGCCCCCAGAAGGGTGCCCATGCCCAGCATGTTCAGCACGTTGCCCGTAGTGACCGTATCCAGATGGTGGACAGCCCGAAGGTACTGGCCGCCCCACAGGCCGCCGAAGGCATTGTGCAGGCTGAACTGGCAGCAGAACCAGCCGGCGATGAACAGGAACTGCCGGTTGCGCAGGATGTGCCCCAGCACGGCCGGGGGGACGGCTCCGGCCCTGCCGGCAGGGCCGGGGCGGCTGGCGTGTGCTGGCGTGTCCCGGACGGTCACGCCCAGGGCCAGGGCAAAGCAGAGGGTGATGGACGCCACGACCAGGTGGCTGGTCCGCCAGCCCAGGCTGTCGCACAGGTAGCCCATGCCGCCGGAGCCGATGACCAGTCCCAGCCCCCCCATGCCCAGCAGCAGGCCGTTCAGGCGCGCATAGATCGTGGGCGGGAACCAGGCATTGAAGAGCTTGAGGCCGGCGATGAAGATGACGGACGTCCCGAAGCCGATGGCGGCCCGGCCCAGCAGCAGGCCGGGGGCGGAGGTGGAAAGGGCGAACAGGGCGGTGCCCGCCGCGGCCGCCAGCAGGAAGCAGGGCAGGATCCTGCGCGGGCCGTAGCTGTCGACCAGAAGGCCGCACACCATCTGCATGATGCCGAACGTCAGGAAGAGGATGGAGGACAGGAAACCGATCATGACCGGCCCCATGCCCGTTTCGGACATGATGGCGGCGGACATGATGGAGGGCGTCATCCTGTGGAAGGGGATGAGGAGATAGGCGGTGCAGATCAGCACGAGGATCAGCAGGGCGCGGGAGGAGTCAGCCGTGTGCATCAGTTTTTCCTTGACGGGGGGCGTTCCGGCGCGGCGGGCCGGGGGCAAGGGACCGGCACGGTGCCGGTCCCTTGCCTGTTGGCTGCAGCGGCCATCCGCACGGCAAGGGAGAGAGGAGGAGCCGGGGATGTCCGGTGCGGCCGGGGAGTCCGGCTACAGGCAGGGTCCCTGCAGATAGAGCTCCACCGGCTCGCGCACATTGAGGGTCTCGACCTTGGTCATCCTGCCGGAGGCGATGTCGCAGATGTGGCGGATGAGCTTTTCCCCGGTCTCCTCGATGCCGGCCTTTTCCGAGATGACGACGCCGGAGTTGAAATCGATCTCCAGCCTGCCGCGTTCATAGGCGCGGGGATTGCCCGTGGCGAAAAGGATGGGGGCCACCACGCCGGTATCGGCCACCGGCATCATGCACTGGTCGGGCATGGCGCCGCCGCCGAACTGGAAGATGTTGAGCACGGCCCCCGCGGAGGAGAAGCCCGCGAACAGGGCGGACGAGGACATCCAGGAGTCCATGTAGTTCAGGCCTGCGGCAGAGGGGCTCTCGCCGTAGCGCACGCACTGCATGATGGGCTTGCTGCCGGCCTTGGCGATGGCACCAAGGGATTTTTCCTCCAGGGTGGTCAGACCGGCTTCGATATTGGCGGGGATGGGGTTGATGCTGCGGATGTCCTGGCCGGTGGCCCTGGCCTCTTCCTCCACCTTGCGCACGCAGGCAAGGAAGGTCGCGCGCTGGCCGGCATCGGCAAAGCGGCGGGCGACGATGTCTTCGGCGCCGATGACCTCGGTCGTTTCCGAGAAAATGGCCGTACCGCCGGCATCGCACAGGCGGTCGAAGACATAGCCGACGACCGGGTTCCCTGCCATGCCCGACGTGGCGTCGGAATAGCCGCATTTGACCGCAAGGCACAGTTTGCCCCAGTCAACTTCCTCACGGCGCTGAGCGCTGCACAGTTCGGCCAGGCGGCGGGCTTTCTGGATGCCGAGGCCGATGCAGGCGGCATGGCCGCCGTCACGGCTGATGAAGAGGGTCTCCACAGGCTTGCCGGAAGCCATGATGTTTTCCACGATATTTTCGTAAGTGAATTCGGCATAGCCGCCGTCAGGCTTGTTGCCCACCAGGAGCACCCCGCCCACATTGGGGTTTTTGGCCAGGCCGGTGATGACCCGGGCCATGGTCTCACGGTCGTCACGGCTGCGGCCGTTCTCGTTGGGGCCCGCATACAGGCGCGTGCCGCGCACGGAGCCGGCGATCATGTAGGCCAGCGTCGCGACGTTGCGGGTGATGCCCACCACAAGGACATGGTTGCGGATGCCCACCTTGCCGTTTTCGCGTACGAATCCCCAGAATTTCATGCTATTCCCCCTTCTTGTCGCCGCGGCCGCGGGTACCTTCGACATTGTGGATGTGGACGCACTGTCCCGGTTCGATATCCTGTGAGGCGACACCGATGACGCAGCCGTATTTGATGATCTGTTCCCCTTTCCGGATCTTTCTGATGGCGACCTTGAAGCCGAACTTCACGTTATCGGCGGCCGTGAGGGTACAGGCGTCCGTCCCTACCGAAAAAGCGAACTGTTCGCCGGCCGGTATGTCATCAAGGGCATTGGCAACATTGTCGTTGCTGTTGACTACAAGTGCATGGTTCATGTGGGCCTCCTTGGCGTCGGGTATTTGCTGCCCTTTTAGCAAAGTGTGTGCCATCATATAACCATATTATATTATTGATAAAAAATTTTTTTTATAAAAAAATACCCCCAGGATATTTCATTTTAAAACCATTCTGTTCATTATGAACCCGGAAAACCTGTCCCCGGAGGCATCATGAAACCCGTCGCTGTGATCGCTCCCTATCCCGAGCTGGGCGCCATGTTCGAGCGGATGAAGGCTCTGCATGCTATGGACTTTGACATCTACAATGCCCTCTGTGACGAGGCCATCCCGCTGACGCAAAAGCTGATCGACGAGGGCTGCAAGATCATCATAAGCCGTGGCGAGACGGCGACCATGATCAAGAACCAGCTCAATCTGCGGGATTCCTACATCCTTGAGATTCCCATCACCGATTGCGACCGGCTCTCCATGCTGACAAAAGCCCTGGAATACGGGAACAGGATCGCTGTCGTGGGCTTTGGTGCGAGCATGAACACCTCAAAGTTCATCAGCGGCATCATCAGCAAGGACGTGTTCATCAAATTCTACAGGATAACGAGCGCTTCCGAGGTGGAGAACATCTGCAAGACCATCACGGACGACGGCTTCAGGATCATCGCCGGCACGCCGCGGGCCACGGCCCATGCCGCCCGTTTCGGCGCCATAGGCATCCCGCTGCTCACGGAATTCTCGACCGTGGAGTCGGTCTTTTCCGATGCCATAAAACTGATGGAGATATTCGATACCAAGGAGATCGTCCAGAAAGCGCCGGAAGAGATATATAAAGTAAATTCCATCGTCTTCGATTTTAACAACAATATCGTATCCGATACCATCAGGATAGACAGCGCATCAAAAAAGAAGATCATCGCCAATGCCCGTCTTGTGAAGAAAGGGATGAATTCTTACGGGACCATACGTACGGCTTCCGGCAATCTCCATTACATCATCAATTATGTGGGGAATACGGAAAAGAACGTGGCCTCGTGCTGCTATGTGTCCGAAGACAACCGGGCGCCCGCCGTCGCACGGCTGAACACCTTCACGTTCGACGGTTTCGTCACCAGGTCGCCGCGCCTGCAGGAGACCATCGCCTACATGAAAGGTGTGGCGGCGAGCAATTCCACGCTCATCATCTACGGGGACACCGGCACGGGCAAGAGCGTCCTTGCGGCGGCCATCCATGACGCCAGCCCGCGCCGGGACAAGCCCTTCATCAGCTTCAACTGCGCCACCATCCCGGAGACGCTCATCGAAAGCGAGCTCTTCGGCTACTACGGCGGTGCGTTCACCGGTGCCAACAAAAAGGGCAAGAAAGGCTATTTCGAGCTCGCCCACGGGGGGACCATCTTCCTGGACGAGGTCAACGAGCTTTCCCGGTCGGCGCAGACCAAGATCCTGAAATTTCTGGAGGACAGGACCTTCATCCCCATCGGGTCCGAGGAATCGGTGAGTGTGGACGTGCGGGTCATCTGCGCCACCAACGGCCGCCTGCGGCAGCTCATGGAGCAGGGGGCCTTCCGCAAGGACCTGTATTACCGGCTCAGCGTGTTCGAATTCGTGATCCCGCCGCTGCGCGAGCGCCCGGAGGACATCGCCCCCATCGCCATGAAGTTCGTCGCGGAGTTCAACAGGATGCACCAGCACAATTTCCGGCTGACGCCCGCCCTGATCCGCCGGCTGCGGGACCACGACTATCCCGGCAATGTGCGGCAGCTGCGCAACGTTATCGAGCGGCTCGTGGTCATCTCCAAGCTGGGCATGTCACCGGACTTTGCCTTCAGGGTCCCCGAACAGCAGGCCAGACCGTGCCGCCAGGAGGAGAAGGCCATGCCCACGGAACTGCGGCTGGTGGAGCAGCAGCATATCGCGCGGGTGCTGGAGCTGGCCGGACACAACAAGGACAAGGCCGCGCGGATGCTCGGCATCTCCAAGTCCACGCTCTGGCGCAAATGCCACGAGATGCGGCCCGGTGCGGAGGATCCGGCCTGATGCGGGGCATGGCGGCAAGGCGGGACAGGCCCCGCGTCCCGCGCAGGGGCATGGCCTGTCCGCATGGCGCGTACGGCGTCCGGCAGGGGACTGCCGGGCGCCGTACCGTTGTGTCGCGTCGTTCGTGATTGCTGGCAGGCAGGTAGTGACGGCGGGTCCCCCGGAAGGCCGGAGGACCGGCAGGGGGCTGGCGCGCCGTTGTCAGAGAGGGCTCAGGAGGACTCCAGCCCTTTCAGCTTTTCGTGCAGCAGGGCGGCCCTGGCAGCCCCGATGCCGGGCAGGCGGCGCAGATCGTCCACGCCGGCGGCCCGCATGGCCTCCAGGCTGCCGAAGGTCTCCCAGAGCAGGCGCGCCGTGGCCGGGCCGATGCCGGGCAGGCGCATGAGCTCGCCGGAAAGGGCTGCCCGTCCGCGCGCCTTGCGGTGGCGGCCGATGGCGAAGCGGTGGGTGGCGTCGCGCACGTTCTGCAAAAAGAGCAGCTCCGCGCAGCCTTCGCGCAGGGGCAGGGGATTGCTGCGGCCGGGCAGGAAGATGCGGTCGGCCACGTTGCCCGCGCGCCGGTCGGCATGGCCAGCCTCGTCCCGGGCCTTGGCGATGGCCGCCAGCGGGAAGAAGTCCGGCTTGCCCGCGTCGTTCAGGGCGCGTTCCACCACGGCCAGCTGGCCGCGGCCCCCGTCGATGAGCATCAGGTCGGGCCAGGGCGGGCCGCTTTCCAGACGCCGGGCCACCCAGTCATAAAGCGTGCCGTAATCGTCGCCGCCGTCGGGCATGGCATAGGCCCGGTACTGGTCGGGGCTGGGGCGCCCCTCCTCATAGACCACCATGCCCACGCGGGTCTGGCGGCCGCCGGTATGGGACACGTCCACGCATTCGATGCGCCGGGGCACGTCCGGCAGATGCAGGGCCCGCGCCAGCCGCTCCAGCAGGGGCGTTTCCTCCAGTTTTTCGCGCCGCCGTGCCTCTTCGCGGGCATTGGACTGGGCCACGTCCACCAGACGGTTGTCGGCCGGGTTCTGCGGCGCCACCAGCCGCACCGGGCCGCCGCGCCGTTCGGAAAGGGCCTGTTCCAGCAGGCTGCGCTCGTCGGGAGCCCCGTCCGTGCCGCCGTCCTCCCCGTCAGTTTCCTGCACGGCTGCGGGCAACCAGGGCAGCAGGATGCGCGGCGGCGGGGTGAGCTGCTCGTAATACTGGCCCACGAAGGAAAAGAGCAGCTCCGGCGCGTCGTCGAAGGTCAGGCCCGGCCAGTAGAAGGCCCGGCCGTCGGTCATGGCGCCGCCGCGCACGAAGACCAGCCCCAGGGCCAGGCCCCGTTCCGCCTGGAACAGCCCCAGCACGTCCATGTCGCCGCCGCCGGGCAGGACCGTGGCCTGTCGTTCCACGGTCTTTTCCACGGCGCGGATCTGGTCGCGCAGCACAGCGGCCTGTTCGAATTCCAGCGCTTCCGCGGCGGCTTCCATGCGGCTGCGCAACTCCTTGAGCAGGGGATCGGCCTTGCCCTGCAAAAGGTCGCAGACGCGGCGCACCCCTTCGAAATAGTCCTCGGCCGTGACCAGGCCCATGCAGGGGGCCGGGCACTGCCCCATATGATGGTAGAGGCAGGGGCGCACGCGGTTCTTCATGGCCCTGTCGGAGCAGCGGCGCAGGGGAAAGGCCCGGTGCAGCAGCTTCCAGGTCTCGCGGGCGGCCAGCGAGGACGTGAAGGGCCCGAAATAGCGGGCCCCGTCGCGCCGGGCCTTGCGCACCACCTCCAGACGGGGGAAGGGATGCTTGATGTTCACGCGGAAGAGCACGTACTGCTTGTCGTCGCGCAGCACGATATTGTAATGGGGCCGGTATTTCTTGATGAGGCTGGCTTCCAGCAGCAGGGCTTCCTTTTCCGTGGTGGTGGTCAGGAATTCGATGCTCTGCGCATGGGCCAGCATGGCTTTGGTCTTGGCGGGCAGGCCTTCGGGGCGGAAATAGGAGAGCACGCGGCGGCGCAAGATGCGCGCCTTGCCCACATAGATGACCTGGCCCTTGCCGTCCCGGTACAGATAGACACCGGGCGAGAGCGGGATGGAAGACGGATCGGGTTTCTGCATGGCCCCATGCTACAGGCGGGCGCGGGACAGGGCAAGCCGTGGCGGGATGCGGGGAGCAGGGAGGCCGCCCTCCCGCTCCCCGTTTCGCAGCGAACGTATCCTACGGACAGCTGATGACGCCCTCGGACCACAGGCAGCCGCCGCAGGTGGGGGCATCGTTGCCGAAGCAGTCGGTAAGGCCCTTTTCCCAGTTTTCGCACAGGCTGCACCGGTAGCAGGGCGAGAACTCGAAATTGCGCACCCGGCGGCGGAAGTCGGCATAGTCCGGGGCATCCCAGATCTCGGCCAGGCCCTGTTCCGCCAGATCGCCGAAAAAGTGGCTGCGGGTCTCGCGCTGTTTCTGGCGCCAGTAAAGGGTGGCGTTGCGCAGCAGGGACATGCAGGGGCTGACATGGCCGTCGAATTTGACGAAGGCCATGCCCTCGTCGATGAAGCGGCAGTGCCGGGCCGCCCGGCTGACGCGCTGGCCGGACAGGTAGACGCTGCACATGGAGGTGGAGAGCAGGCTGCGCAGACCTTCCTGGGCCGCCGGGTCCTGCCAGTCCATGAGCGGCAGGTGGATGCGCGGCGAGCTTTCCATGGGCGCGGGGTCGCCCAGGCCCCAGTCCACCACGTTGTTGTAGAGCACTTCCGAGGCCGTATGCTCGTCCGTGGGGATGACGTTGGAGATGTTGACCTCGTTCACCTTGTAATAGGTGGAGAAATAGGGCAGCAGGGCCAGCTCGTGGGCATTGCTCTTCATGACCACGAAGGCCACGCCCAGGCGCACGGTCCTGTCCAGACGGGCGCGGCGGCGGTTGAACTCCACGATATGTTCCTTGACCAGCGCCAGCTGGCTGTTGCGGCGGATCTGGGCATAGCGGCCGTCGTCCAGGGCGTCGATGGACAGCCAGAGCATGTCCAGACCGGCGTCCAGCAGCTCGGCCGTGCGCCGGGCATCCAGCAGGGTCCCGTTGCTCAGCAGTTCCACGCGTTTGCCCAGCGCGGAGGCCGTGCGCACCATCTCCACGATGTCCGGGTGGGCCAGGGGTTCGCCCATGCCGCCGAAAAAGACGGTCTCCACGCTGTCGGGCATGGTCGTCATGGCCTTGCGGAAGGTCTCCATTCGCATGTCGCCGATGATCTCGTTCTTCCAGCTGTTGCGGAAACACATCTTGCAGCGCAGGTTGCAGCGCGCTGTGGGTTCTATATAGAGCTTTTTCAGACAGTCATCGGACGGCATGGACTTCTCCTGCTGTGCGCGGGCCGGGAGGCGGGCGCCGGTTGGGCGACGGTCTTTTCCTCATAGCACAGTCCGGGCAAAAGGTCGATGCGCCGCCTCCCGGGACACCGCTGATGCGCCTTCCGGCATGGGCGGAGGCCATGCCGGGGCGGGGACATGCCGCAGGGCTGTCGCATCCTCCGGCCAGCCCTGGCCGCAGGCACGGCGTGCGGCGGGAGGCGCGCCATGATCGCCGGACAGGGGGAACTGCCGCCATCGTCATGTCCGCGGATGTCCCGCCCCTCCTGCCCTGCGGGGCGTGCCGTCAGCCCCTGCCGGTCTCCGGCCCTGATGCCTGTGCCTGGGGCCTGACGGCGCAGGCATCATCACGGGCGGCATCCCGCCGGATGGCGGAGGAAGGGCACTTCTTTGACTTGCCGCCGGAGGCAAAGCCCTGTAAGAGCCATGACGGCGGCAGGGGCATGGCCCCGTGCTGGGGCGAGAAAGGAGGATGCCATGCCCGATGCTCTTGATATCTTTGTCTTTGTCTGCTGGTTCGCCGGTGGTTTCGTCTCCGGTGTCAGCGGCATCGGCGGCACCATGTTCGCCTTTCCCTTCCTGGCGCTGGCCATCCCCATGCATGCCCTCATCCCCCTGAGCTGCCTGGTCTGTTTTTTCAAGGATGCCTGCATGATCGCCATGCATGTGCGCTTCTGCCGCTTCGACGCCATGCCCTGGCTGCTGCTGGGCGCGGTGCCCGGCTCCTTTGCGGGCGTCTATCTGCTGCAGATCTGTTCCGGCGCCGTCCTGCAGGGCATCGTGGGCATCCTCCTTCTGTTCTTCGTGTACTGGCAGCTCTGTGTGCATGGCGGGCGCGGCGGCGGGGCCCGCCTGCAGCCGGTGGGCGTGGCCTGCGGCTTCGGCGCCGGTCTGCTGGGCACGGGCATCGCTCTGGACGGGCCGCCCATGGCCGCCTTTGGCCTGGCCGTGGGCTGGGAACCGCGCGTCTTCCTGGGCACGGTGAGCGTTTTTTTCATGCTGCGCGGCATCATCACCCTGGTGCTGCAATGGTGGCACGGCTTCTTCACGCCCGAGGTGCTGGGCATGGCCCTGTACGGGACGCCCGGCGTGATGCTGGGCAGCCTGGCGGCCTTCCCCGTGGTCAGGCGCATCAACGTGCTCCTGTTCCGCCGTGTCCTGCTGGGCATCATCGCCATTTGCGGCGTGGTCTGCCTGGTGCGCTCCATCTGGTAGGCGGCCGGGCAGCGGGGACGGGGCGCGACGGGGCGTTGGCCGCGCGGTCTGTCGTCGCATCAGGGGGCTGGGAGGCCCTCAAAAAAATTTTCAGATCGCAAAATTTTTGCTTGACCTCCGGCGGCATTTCCCATACATAGAACGAGTTCGATGCGTCCCCATCGTCTAGCCGGCCCAGGACAACGGCCTTTCACGCCGTCGACAGGGGTTCAAATCCCCTTGGGGACGCCAACAAGAGATCAAGGCACCTGCAGTGATGCAGGTGCCTTTTTTTCGGTTGGGACATGCTTTGCGGGAGTGTCCACGGGGAATTGGCCTTGCCTCGGGCAAGGTCGCGTGGCCTGCAGGGACCATCCCGTCTTTTCGATCAGAACAGCCGCCGCATGCGGGCATCCCGGACGGACGGCGGCTGCCCCTCCCCCGCTCCTCCTCTGAAAAAGGTAGCATGTTTTTTAAAGTCGTGTTACAGTTTAGGGGAACACGCCTTGTGAAAAGGTCTCATCCTGCTTTGGGGAGGTCCCTGTGGAAAAAATGAGGACGGGCACACTGCTGTTGTGCTGGCTGCTGCTCTGCGGCCTGATTCTCCTGGCCGGCTGCCGGGACCAGGACGGGGAGAGGGCCGCTGCGCCGCGCACCGAACTGGTCTACGCCAGCACCAAGGATATCCGGGACATCAATCCGCATCTGTACGGCGGCGAGATGGCGGCCCAGGGCATGGTCTTCGAGCCTCTGGTCGTCAACACGGCGGAAGGGGTCCGGCCCTGGCTGGCCGAAAGCTGGGAGATATCGCCGGACGGCCGCGTCTATACCTTCCATCTGCGCCGTGGTGTGACCTTCAGCGACGGGGCGCCCTTCGACGCCGAAGCCGTCCGCCTGAACATGGATGCCATCATCGCCAACCGCCTGCGCCACGCCTGGCTGGACCTCATCAACGAGATCGAGCGTCACGAAGTCGTGGACAGCCACACCTGGCGTCTGGTACTCAGGCACCCCTACTATCCCACCCTCATCGAGCTGGGGCTGCTGCGTCCCTTCCGCTTCATCTCGCCGTCCTGCTTCATCGGCGGCCAGACGCGTGACGGCGTGCGCGGCCTTGCGGGCACGGGCCCGTGGATCCTGAAGGAACACAAGGAGAACCAGTACGCCCTGTTCACGGCCAATGCCTCCTACTGGGGCGAGAAGCCCCGTCTGCAGGCCGTGCGCTGGAAGGTGATGCCCGACCATCAGGCCATCCTGCTGGCCCTGCACAAGGGGGACGTGGATCTGGTGTTCGGGGCCGATGGCGACATGCTCAACCTGGACAATTTCGACGCCATCCGCCGGGAGGGGCGCTATGCGGCGGCCATCAGCCAGCCCATCGCCTCGCGGGCCATACTGCTCAACGCGCACCAGCCCTTCACCCGGGAGCGGGACGTGCGCCTGGCCCTGCAGTACGCGGTGGACAGGGAAGGCATCGCCGCCACCATCCTCAACGGTTCCGAGACCGTGGCCCCCAGCCTGCTGGCCCCCACGGTGCCCTATTGCGACCTGCCGCTGGAGGCGCGCGGCCATGACCCCGAAAAGGCGGCCCGCCTGCTGGACGGGGCCGGATGGCGCATGGCGGCCGACGGCTGGCGCTACAAGGACGGGCAAAGGGCCGGCGTGCGCCTGTACTACAATGCGCAGAACGCGCAGGAGCGCAGCATCGGCGAGTACATGCAGGCGGACCTGAAAAAGATCGGGGTGGAGATGAAGATCGTGGGCGAGGAGAAGCAGGCCTTTCTGGATCGCCAGAAGAGCGGCGACTTTGAATTGCAGTACTCCCTGTCCTGGGGCACGCCCTACGATCCGCAGTCCTATCTTTCCTCGTGGCGCATCCCGGCGCACGGGGACTATCAGGCCCAGCTGGGCCTGGAGCGCAAGGAATGGCTGGACGCGGCCATCACCCGCCTGATGACCGAGACGGACGAGGAGCGCCGCAGGGCCCTGTATGCGGAGGTCCTCGGCTATGTGCATGACGAGGGCGTCTACATCCCGCTGACCTATTCCCGGACCAAGGCCGTCCATGTGCGGGAGCTCAAGGGCGTCTCGTTCGGCGTGTCGCAGTACGAGATCCCCTTCGGGAAGATGTATTTTTGATGCGTCCCGTTCCCGGTTTCCGGCGGGCATGGCCTGGAGGACACCGGGGCGCGGATGAAGGATGGACATGAAGCATTGCCTGTTGCGTCGCCTGACGGGGCTCGTGCCGCTCTTGCTGGGGATATCGTTCCTGTCGTTCGTCCTCGTCCAGCTCAGCCCCGGGGATCCGGCGGAGGTGGCCATCCGGGTCAACGACATGACCCCCACGCCGGAGCTGCTGGCCGAGGTGCGCGCGCAGCTGGGGCTGGACAGGCCCTTCCCGGAACGCTACCTGCGCTGGCTCGCGGGTGTGCTCCGGGGCGATTGGGGCACGAGCTATGTGACCGGGCGGCCCGTGGCCGGGGAGCTGGCCCGGGCCCTGCCGCCCACCCTGATGCTGGCTGGGACGGCCGCGATCATCATGCTGGCATGCAGCCTGGCCGTGGCCCTGGTCTGTGTCCGGCATGAGGGCAGGGCGGTGGACCGCCTGCTGCGGGGCCTGCTTTTTCTGGGCACCTCCGTACCGGCCTTCTGGGCGGGGCTGCTGCTGATCTGGCTGTTCTCCGTCCATCTGGACTGGCTGCCCACCGGCGGCCTTGAGGGGCCGTCCTCGCTGGTGCTCCCGGCCGTGACGCTGGCCCTGCCGTATCTGGCCGCCTATGCCCGGCTGCTGCGCAACAGCATGGTGCGGACAGCGCAGGAGGACTTCGTCCTCTATGCCCGGGCCTGCGGCCGCAGCCGGGGGGCCGTCCTGCGCATGGTGCTCCGCAATTCCCTGCAGGCCAGCCTCACGGCCCTGGGCATGAGCCTGCCCAAGCTGGTGGCGGGCAGTTTCGTGGTGGAGTGCATCTTTGCCTGGCCCGGGCTGGGGCGCCTGTGCGTCACGGCCATCTTCAACCGGGATCTTCCCGTCATCCAGGCCTACGTGCTGCTCATGGCCGTGCTGTTCGTGGCCGGCAACCTGTGCATGGACATCTGCGCCTCCCTGCTGGATCCGCGCCTGCGCGAACGGGGGCTGCGATGAGGTGCGTGCGGGCATTGCTGCATGACAGGGCGGGCCTGGCCTGCCTGCTGTTCCTGGGCGCCGTGCTGCTGGCGGCCCTGCTGGCCCCGTGGCTGGCGCCCTGGGATCCGCTGGCCGTGGACGGCAGCCGCAAGCTGGCCCCCTGCGGGCCCGAACACTGGTTGGGCACGGACAGGCTGGGGCGCGACATCTTTTCCCGCCTGCTCTACGGGGCCCGGGCCACGCTGGGCGTCTCGCTGCTGGCCATGATGGCCACGGTCTCGCTGGGGGCCCTGCTGGGCATGCTGGCGGGCCTCGTGCGCGGGCGGGTGGAGGCCTGCGTCATGCGTTTGTGCGACGTGATGCTCTCCTTCCCCGGCGAGGTCATGGTGCTGGCCATCGTGGGCATGCTGGGGCCGGGGCTGGAGAACGTGGTGCTGGCCTGCGTGGTGGCCAAGTGGCCCTGGTACGCGCGCATGATGCGGACCGTCACCCTCCGTTACGCGGACAGGGACTTCGTGCGTTTCGCGCGCGTGGCGGGCTACGGCACGGGCCACATCATCCAGCGCCATCTGCTGCCCTGCGCTGCCGGGGAGATCAGCGTCCTGGCCACGCTGGATACCGGCGCGGTGATCCTGATGGTCTCGGCCCTGTCCTTCCTGGGGCTCGGCGTGCAGCCGCCCACCCCGGAATGGGGCATGATGCTGGGCGAGGCGCGCGAGGTGATGGTCCTGTATCCGTGGCAGATGCTGCCGCCCGGCCTGGCCATCCTGCTGGTGGTGGCGGCCTGCAATTATCTGGGCGACAGCCTGCGTGATGCCCTGGACCCCAGGCACGCCCTGCACAAGGAGCCTGTGCTGTGAATCATGGACATCCCGTGCCGCTGCTGGAACTGCGGCATGTTTCCGTCACGGAGGGCCTGTCCGGCAGGCCGCTGGTACGGGACGTGAGTTTTTCGCTGCAACGCGGGCACTGTCTGGGCATCGTGGGCGAGAGCGGCAGCGGCAAGAGCCTGCTCTGCCGGGCCCTGCTGGGCCTGCTGCCGTCCGGGCTGGTCAGGAGCGGGCAGCTGCATTTCGACGGCCGCGACCTGGGCCGTCTCGATCCCGCGGGCTGGCGGGAGCTGCGCGGCACGGGCATGGCCGTCATCCTGCAACAGGCCATGACGGCCTTCGATCCTCTCCGGCCTTTGGGAAAGCAGCTGGCGGGGACCTTGCGGGACACGGCGGGGCTGTCCGCGTCCCGGGCCCGTGAGGCCGTCCGTGAGGCCCTGCAACGGGTGGGGCTGCCGGAGACCGTCCTGCACGGCTATCCGCATCAGCTGTCCGGCGGCATGCTGCAACGATGCATGATCGCCCTGACCCTGGCCCTGCGCCCCGCGCTGGTGGTGGCCGACGAGCCCACCACGGCGCTGGATGCCTGCCATCAGCAGCAGGTGCTGCGCTGTCTGGCCGACGTGGCCCGTGATGCCTCCCTGATCTTCGTCTCGCACGATCTTGGCGCGGTGCAGCAGCTGGCCGACGACGTGCTGGTCATGCAGGCGGGGCGCTGCGTCGAATACGGGCAGGCGGCACAGCTTTTCGATGCGCCGCGCCATGCCTGCACCCGGCATCTGGTACGTACCCGGCTGGCCCTGTGGCGGGGCTTCCGGCAGGCCCTGGGGGGCAGATGATGACCGGCAGCGACATCTTCCTTTCTGTGCAGGATATCTGGAGATCCTACACTGTCCCGCATGGAGGGCCCTCCATGCCCGTGCTGCGGGGGCTGGACTTCTGTCTGGAGGGGGGCGGGATGACCGGCCTTGTGGGCGAGAGCGGCAGCGGCAAGAGCACGCTGGCGCGCCTGCTGCTGGGGCTGGAGCGGCCCGACCGCGGCACCGTGCTGCTGGACGGCCTGCCCCTGCGGCAGTGGCGGGCCCGGGGCGGCAGGCTCTCCGTGGTCTTTCAGGACTATATGACCTCGGTCGATCCGGGCTTCACGCTGGCGGAGGTCGTGGACGAAGGGCTGGGGCCGGGCTGCCGCCTTTCCCGCCGGGAGCGGCGGCGCCAAGTGGACAGGCTGCTGGAGCGCGTGGGGCTTTCCCCTTCGTTGGCCGGCCGCCTGCCGCATGAACTCAGCGGCGGGCAGGTGCAGCGGGCCTGCATCGCCCGGGCACTGGCCGCACGGCCGTCCTTCCTGGTGCTGGATGAGGCCGTGAGCTCGCTGGATGTCCCGGTACAGGTACAGGTGCTGGAACTGCTGCGGGACATACGCAACGACATGACCTGCCTGTTCATCACCCATGACCTGCAGGCCGCGACGCTGGTCTGTGACAGTCTGCTGGTCCTGGATCAGGGCCGCTGTGCGGAGCATCTGCCGGTATCGCGGCTGGGGAGCGCCCGCAGCCCGCGCTTGCGGCGGATGCTGGAAACGGTCGTCCCCTTCCGCTCCGCCTGGGACGGGAGCCGTGACGAGGGCGACGGGGCGGAGGATGCCGACGGTACAATGCCGCGCGGAACGGGGGACAGAACGCAGGGCTCTCCGGCATAACGCATCCTGCGGGCAGGACGGCATGGAGAGACCTCAGATTGACGACGCGGTACCGGTGGAAGATGACCGGCCGCATCCCGCCATGAGGCGGGTAAGACTGCATGATCGTGCCGTGGGGAAAAGGGGCGGATTCCAGGACCGGGACAGCCGATCCCCGCGCGGCACGGCAAAGGAGCACATGATGGAGCAGACAGCCGGCGCCCCCCGGGGCGCTGTGACGGCCCGGCCCGGGCTCGACGGGCGCATCCGGCGTTACTGGACCCGGCGTTCCGGCGCCTTCGGGCAGGTCCGCCGCGAGGAATTGCACAGTGACAAGTCTTCCCTGTGGCGGGCGGAGATCCTGCCCTGGCTGCCGCGCCGGGAAGATGGTGCCCCCCTGCGCATACTGGATCTGGGCACGGGCGCGGGATTTTTTGCCATCCTGCTGGCGCAGGCTGGCTGTGAGGTCACGGGCATCGATCTGAGCGAGGGGATGCTCGCCCAGGCCGCCGCCCTGGCCGATGAGGCAGGCTGCACGGTGGACTGGCGCTGCATGAGCGCCACGGAGCTGGACTTCGGGGAGGCCGCCTTCGACGGCGTGCTGGCCCGCAACCTGACCTGGACGCTGACGGATCCCGAGGCGGCCTATGCGGAGTGGCTGCGGGTGCTGCGGCCCGGCGGCGTGCTGCTCAACTTCGATGCCGATTACGGGGCCGTGGATTTCACCCGGCTTGCCGACGAGCAGGGGCAGCATGCCCATGCCGACATGGACAGGGCCCTTTTGCAGGAAGGCGAGGCCATCCGCCGGGCCCTGCCCCTGAGCCGCCGGGAGCGGCCGCAGTGGGACATGGAGGCCCTGGCTCGGGCGGGCTTTGTCCGTTGCAGCTGCGATACCGGGCTCAGCGGACGGATCTTCGCCCGGCGGGACGCCACGTACAATCCTGTCCCCATGTTCACCCTGCGCGCGTACCGGCCCTGATCTCCCGCCCCGTGGCGGGGATGCGGCGGAGGGGCCTGTTCCCGGCGGGTGCCGGTGTGGCAGAGCATGCAGGAAGGGGATGCCCGTGGAGCATCCCCTTCCTGATATAAAGCCGCGGTGCCGGGGCCCGCGCCCCGCGCCGTGCAGGGCCGCAGGGCCATCCTGGTCCCGGCTAGGCGTTTTCGGCCTGGCGCTTTTCCTTGCGGGCCTGCTGGGCCCTTTGGACATTGCGCCGCATCTTGGCTTCGAAATTCCGGGACATGAGCTTCTGCTCGGACGGATAGCCGCAGAGATACTTGTACTCTTCCACATTGATGCCGTGATTGGCCAGATGGCGGGAGGTCAGGGAGCAGGCCGCCTTGCCGCACAGGCAGCAGGTGATGGTGCTGTCGGTGATGGCCTCCGCAGGATCGCAGACCAGGTCGGCCTTGCTGAATATTTTTTTGGGGGCCGGGGCGGGCTTTTTCTCCTCTTCGCCGGGGAGGGGCACGGCCGCGGGGGGCAGGGCGGCAGGCGCGGGTTCTTCGGCTTTCACGGGCTGCTCCGTCTGCGCATTGATGCGGCGCTCGATAGCCATATTGAGAACTTTTGCCTTTTCGTACTGCTCCATGATGAATTCGATGGGCTAATCGCTGTACTTGTTGAAAATAGCGTTGAAAATATCCTTGTCTTCCAGAGCCATGAAGATCCCTCCTTAGTATGGACAGAAAAGAAAGTATATGACTGTCGTTCCTATTTCAAGAGATAAATGTCAGGGAGAGTGTTAGTCACCATATCCGAAAACAGGTTTCTATTCGAGTAAACAAAAGCTATTCTTGATAGGCTAAAAAATAGTACCAAAGAGGTTCAGGCAGCGCGGCACAGGATGGCAGAAGACGATGCGCCTGAAAAGGACGGGCGTTGGCGGAAGGGCAGGAAGGCGCCCAACAAAAAAGCGCTCCTGCCCTCCTGGAAGGCGGGATCGCCTGCCCGGGAAAACACAAGCGCTTCATTGCGTGCGTCTGGTGGTGCCAAACATGGCATGAATGGCGGAGAGGGTGGGATTCGAACCCACGTACCGGCTATTAACCGATAACTCGATTTCGAGTCGAGCGCGTTACGGCCAACTTCGCTACCTCTCCGCTCTTGGGAGCTGTGCATGCACAGCAGGGCCGAAGGCAATATTTAGTCTGTTTCAGGGAAAAAAGCAATATGTTTTCTTCTGTCGCCGGGCGGCGTCAGGCCTCGTCCGGCCTGGGCTCGGGCAGCCAGTGCGCCAGCACGGTCTCCCTGTGGGCGTCCAGCAGGTCCAGCACGGGCCGGGGCACCAGAAAATCCACGTTCAGGCCGTGCAGCCAGCGGTGGCGGATGCGCGAGGCGCTGACGGAGATCCACGGCAGGGGCACGAAATGGACCAGTCCGCCACCGGGCAGGCGCATGCGGCGGCTCCCGGGCAGGACGGGCTCGCACGGCTGCGCCCCGGGCCACATGCTTTGCGTGGCGGCAAGGAAGTTCTTTTCCGAGCCTTCCCCGCGCGGCACCACCACCAGCTGGCAAAGACAGGGCAGCTCCAGGCCCCGGTGCCAGTGGGGCAGCAGGGCATAATCCGGGCTGCCGAGGATGAAGAACAGGGGCCGTTCCGGCGTCTCTTCGCGGCAGGCTCGCAGGGTGTCCCAGGTATAGGAAAGGCCGGGGCGCCCGGCTTCCATGCGATTGCAGGAAAGGCCCGGCAGGCCGTCCAGGCAGGCTTCCACCATGGCGGCCCGCAGGTCGAAGGGCAGCAGGCCGCCCGCCACCTTGTGCGGCGGTGTGGCGCAGGGCGTCAGCTCCACGCCGGCGGCCAGGGGCCGCAAGGTCTCCGCCATCTCGATGGCCAGACGCAGATGTCCCACATGCGGCGGATTGAAACTGCCGCCGAACAGGGCCCGGCCCGCTGCCTTTATCCCGTCCATGTCTATTGCCGCACCTGCCCCTGGCCGAAGACCACGAACTTGGTGGTGGTCAGTTCCTGCACGCCCATGGGGCCATAGGCATGGAGCTTGGACGTGGAGATGCCGATCTCCGCGCCAAGGCCCAGCTGGCCGCCGTCATTGAAGCGGGTGGAGGCATTGACCGCCACCATGGAGGCGTCGGCCTCGCGCAGGAAGCGCATGGCGTGCCCGTGATCGTTGGTGCAGATGATCTCCGTGTGGTTGGAGCCGTAGCGGGCGATGTGCGCCAGGGCCTGGTCCATGTCGTCCACCACGCGGACGGCCAGGATCAGGGCGTGGAACTCCTGCCCCAGGTCGTCAGGGGTCTGGGGCCTGGCCGTGGGGCCCAGCAGCGGCAGGGAAGCGGGGCAGGCGCGGAACTCCACACCGGCCTCGCCCAGACGCCGGCCCACACGGGGCAGGAAGGCCGCGGCGCAGTCCTTGTGCACCAGCAGGCACTCCAGGGCATTGCAGACGCCGGGACGCTGCACCTTGCCGTTGAAAACGATGTCCAGGGCCTTGTCCAGGTCCGCGTCAGCGTCCACGAAGGCATGGCAGACGCCCTTGTAATGCTTGAGCACCGGCATGGTGGCGGCTTCGGTCACGGCACGCACCAGACCTTCGCCACCGCGCGGGATCATGACGTCGATGTACTGGTCGAGCTTGCACAGCTCGGTGACCGCGGCGTGATCCGTGGTCGTCACCAGCTGGGCCGCATCGGCGGGCAGGCCGGCCTCTTCCAGGGCCTGGCGCAGCAGGGCGGCCAGAGCGGTGTTGGAGTGCAGGGCCTCGCTGCCGCCGCGCAGGATCACGGCATTGCCCGCTTTCAGGCAGAGGATGGCCGCATCGATGGTCACGTTGGGACGGGCCTCGTAGATCATGGCGATGACGCCCAGCGGCACGCGCATGCGCCCCACCAGCAGGCCGTTGGGGCGCTGCCACTGGCTGTCCAGGGCGCCCACGGGGTCGGGCAGGCCGGCCACATGCAGGCAGGCGGCGCGCATGTCGGCCAGTACCGCGGGATGCAGGGTCAGGCGGTCCATGCGGGGGGCGTCCAGGCCACGGGCACGGGCCGCGTCCAGATCCTGCGCGTTGGCGGCGCGCAGCCCGGCTTCCCGCTCCTCGAGCAGGGCGGCCAGACGGGTGAGGGCGGCGTTCTTGGCCGCGGGGCTGGCCTTGGCCAGCAGGCGGGCGGCTTCCTTGGCCTTTTGGCCGAGCAGGGTCATTTCGTGTGCCAAAGTCATGAGGGGCTCCTTGGGTTGGCTCGTCTCTCTATACGCTGCCGCAGGAACGAGGGCAAGGGGACGCGCACCGGGCGCAGGCTGCCTGCCGCCCCGCGGCCCTTGCGGGAAAGATGCCCCCGTCCGTGCCTGACCGCTGCTGCGGGGCGCTCCCCGTGCGCTGTGGGGCGGGGCATCCCGGCCTGGACAGGGGGATGCGCGGCCTGCAGGCCCTGCCGCAGGGAAAAGGCAGGACGGGTATTCCCTACCGCGGGCAGGGGTTTTTCTTTGACAGAAGGCCGTCCCCTATCCTACATAAATAGACCGCACCGTGACAGCTCCGGCGACCGCGGGCGAAGCTTTTGCAAGGAGCACTGAAAGAAATGAATCCTGTCAGACCTCAGAATACCCCTGAATCTCCTACCCTGCTCAATGACCTCAAGGCCGAGGTGAGCGCGGAAAGCGCGCCGCTGCTGCAGTTCATCGTGCGCCACAGCGGGCTGATCGTGGGCGTGGTGGTCATCCTTCTGGTGGCCCTGGTGGGCACGGCCGTGTGGCGCTGGCATCAGGGCGGCCTGCAGGCCGAGGCCCAGACCGAGCTGGCGCGTATCGGCATCACCATGAAGGGCGGGGATCGCCTCAAGGCGCTGGACGACCTGGCAGCCAAAGCTCCCGAGAACATGCGCTACAGCATCTATCTGATGCAGGCCGAGTTCGCCATGCAGGATCAGGACTACAGCCGGGCCGAGCAGGCCTATGCCACGGCGGCCAGGCTGGACGCTGATGGTGCCATGGGCCTGATGGCCGCCCTGGGCCAGGCCGGCGCGCTGATCAAGCTGGATCGTCCAGCCGATGCCGTGACCCTGCTGCAGGGCCTGGAGAGCCGCGCCACCGAAGACGGCCGTGCCACCCTGCGCATGCTGCTGGGCGAGGCCGCCGAAGCGGCGGGCAAGACCGATGTGGCCATTGCCGCCTATGAAGCGCTGGCCGCCTCGCAGCCCGGTCTGGACGGTGAGTTTTACCGCTCGCGCGCGGATGCGCTGGGCGGTGGCAAGACCGCGCCCGTGAAGGACGGGGCGGAGAACAAGTAAGAACGTTGGCGGCCCCTCTGCCGACGCGCACGGGCCGGGAGGACACATGAGCAAACATCCTCTGCTGCACGGGGCGCGTGGCGAGCGCCACGTTTTGCTGGGCAATGAAGCCATCGTACGCGGCGCACTGGAAGCCGGCGTGCATATGGTCACCTGCTATCCGGGCACGCCTTCTTCCGAGGTGCCGGATACCTTTTACAAACTGGGAGGCGAGGGCCGCTACAGGATCGAGTACGCGGTCAACGAGAAGGTCGCGTTCGAAGTGGCCGCCGGTGCGGCCCTGGGCGGTGCCCAGGCCCTGGTGACCATGAAGCACGTGGGCCTCAACGTGGCGGCCGACCCGCTGTTCACCTCGGTCTATACCGGCCTGCCCGGTGGTCTGGTGGTGCTCTCCGCCGATGACCCCGGCTGCCACTCCAGCCAGAACGAGCAGGACAACCGTTACTACGCGCGTTTCGCCTCCCTGCCCTGTTTCGAGCCCGTGTCCGCCCAGGAAGCCAAGGACATGACCCGCGAGGCCTTCCGCCTGGCCCGTGAGCTCCAGCAGCCCGTGCTGCTGCGCACCACCACCCGCGTCAGCCACATGCGCGGCAACGTGGAGTTCGACGACCTGCCGGCGGAGCCCGCGCCCATCGTGGACTTCCAGCGCAACCCCGGCCGCTTCGTGCCCGTGCCCGCCGTGGCCCGCGGCCGTCACCGCTCCCTGCTGGAGATCATGGAAAAGGCCCGCGCCTTTGCCGAATCCAGCCGCTTCAGCCGTGAATACGGTCCCGAGGGCTGCCGCCTGGGCATCATCGCCAGCGGTGTGGCCCGCAACTATCTGGCCGACGCCCTGGCTTCCGGCGGCTGGGAAGAGCGCGTGCGCGTGCTCGAGCTGGGCATGACCTGGCCCCTGCCCGAAGCCCGCATCGAAGCCTTCCTGCACTCCTGTGACCGCGTGCTGGTGCTGGAGGAAGGCGAGCCCCTGCTGGAAGGCAGCGTGCGCGCCCTGGCCCAGAAGTGCGGCTGCAAGGCCCGCATCGAAGGCAAGGACGAGACCCTCACCGTGCTGGACGAATACTCCACCACCCTGGTGCTGCGCCGCGTGGCCGATTATCTGGACTGCCCCTGCCCGGTCAAGGCCTCCTCGCCCCTGGTCCGCGAGCTGCCCGTGCGTCCGCCGAACCTTTGTGCCGGCTGCTCGCACCGCGCCGTCTATTACGCCGTCCGCCACACCTTCGGTGACGACGCCTGCTATTCCAGCGACATCGGCTGCTATACCCTGGGCATGCTGCCGCCCCTGCGCATGGCCGACTTCCTGGTCTGCATGGGCTCCTCCGTGTCCGCCGGCAGCGGCTTTGCCCGGGCCTCCGGCAAGCCGGTGGTGGCCTTCATCGGCGACTCCACCTTCTTCCATTCCGGCATGACCGGCCTGGCCAACGCCGTGTTCAACAAGCACGACATCCTGGTGGTCATCCTCGACAACGGCACCACCGCCATGACCGGCCATCAGCCCAACCCCGGCATGCTGCAGGACATCCTCGGGGAAGAGGCCATGCATCTGGATATCGAATCCGTGGTGCGCGGTCTGGGCGTCACCGAATGCGTGAAGGTCCGTTCCTACAACCTCAAGGCCCTGCATTCGGCCCTGGAAGACATGCGCGGCAAGAAGGGCGTGCGCGTCATCATCGCGGAAGAACCCTGCGTGCTCTATGCCCGCCGCCGCCTCAAGAAGACCGCGGCCCAGGTGGCCTATGTGGCCGAGCAGGGCGCCGATGCCCAGCGCTGCCTGGAAGAACTGGCCTGCCCCGCCTTCTACCGCAACGGCGAGGATGTGGCCGTGGACGAGAATCTCTGCACCGGCTGCATGGTCTGTCTGCAGGTGGCCCCCAAGGCCTTCAAGGCCAGAAAGCGCGCCTAGGCGAGGTGTATTATGCAACATAGCGACAAACAAAAGCGTCTTCGCATCTTCTTCACCGGCGTGGGCGGACAGGGCACCCTGACCGCCACCACCCTGCTGGCCCGCACTGCCCTGGATGCCGGGCAGGACGTGGTGGCCGGCGAAGTCCACGGCATGGCCCAGCGCGGTGGCGTGGTGGAATCCGTACTGCTGCTGGGCGGCTGGCGTTCACCCAAGCTGGACCTTGGCGAAGCCGACATCCTGCTGGGCTTCGAGCCCCTGGAGACCCTGCGCGGCCTGCCCTACCTGCGCCCCGGCGGCGTCATCTTCTCCAGCCGTGATCCCATGCCGCCCCTGAGCGTGTCGCTGGGCATGGCCGAATATCCTTCCATGAAAGAGATCGAACAGAAGTCCCGTACCGTGGCCAGCCAGTGCCATTTCCTGGCCTGCCGCGAGCTGGGCATCCAGGCCGGTGCCGCCCAGGCGGGCAATACCGTGCTGCTGGCCGCTGTCTGTGCCTCGGGCCTGCTGCCCTTCGGCATCGACGCCCTCAAGACCGCCATCGAAAAATACCTGCCCGCCAAGTTGCAGGCCTCCAACCTCAAGGCCCTGGAGCTCGGTCAGGCCGCCCTGCACATGTAACAGCAGCATGGCTGTGCTGTTTTGTTGAGGAGCGGGGGAACCCCTCGCCTGGCGCGAGAGGGGCTCCCCCCCTCAAACTCCCCCCCCCCTCCCCAGCGCGCTTCAGCGGGGAGGGGGATTTTTTTATGGAGATAAGTATGGACGATACGTTGCAACGCTTTTTGTCCAGTGCCGGAATAACGTGTTTTATCCGGGATTTTGAATGGTTTCTTGAGGCAGAACGATAGTAATGTGGCTGCGGCTCATTTCCTGTATAAGACCTATGGGTGTACTGTGACAGCTTCCCAAACACGGGTTTCCAAAGCACGAAAGATCATTGCCAGCAAAATGGACCTGTACAGTTGTTTGGAATACATTTCTTGCAAGGCAGGAAGAATTCCGTCAAATATTCGTGAAAAAGCACGGAGATCGTGGGAAGAGCGCCGGTAGGAACGGAAGATAAGAGAGCCTTTCGGCCACGGCCGAAAACAGAGCCTGCTCCTCCAAGCGAAGAAAGGCGCTGTCCGCATACACGGGCAGCGCCTTTGTCGTCTTTTGGGCAGCCTTCCTGCCTGTGCGTCACTACGATCTGTCAATAAAACGCGCTGGGGGAAGGGAGGAGAGTTTGAGGGGAGGGGACCCCCTCTCGCGTCAGGCGGGGGGGCCCCTCCCCTCAAGAAAAAGGAAACTAGCGGTTGCCGAAGCCGGGGATGCTGTAGCGCTTTTCCAGCCAGCGCAGGCACCAGGTGGCCAGGGAGACCAGGATGAGGTAGTAGAGGCCCACGGCCAGGAAAACTTCGGTATTGCGGAAGGTGTCCGAGGCCAGCACCTTGGCTTCGCTCATGAGCTCGTTACAGGTCACGAGCATGGCGAGGGAGCTGTACTTGATGAGGTAGATGATCTCGTTGCCGCAGCCGGGCAGGGCACGGCGGGCGGCCTGGGGGATGACGATCCAGAACACCGTCTGGAAGGTGGTCATGCCCAGGGCCTGGGCGGCCTTGATCTGTCCCTGGCGGATGGAGAGCAGGGCGCCGCGGATGTATTCCGAATGGTAGGCGGCGCTGCACAGGATGAAGCTCAGCAGGGCGGCGCCGTAGGGCTCGAAATAGATGCCCATCTTGGGCAGGGCGTAATAGATCATCATCAGCTGCACGGCCAGCGGCACGCCGCGGATGATGGCGGTATACCAGTTGCCCAGCCGGCTGCACCAGGGACCGCCGAAAGCCCGCAGGCAGCCCAGCGCCACACCGCCCACGAAGCCCAGGATGCTGGCCGGGATGATGAGGGCGATGGACACCTTCAGGCCCTGGTTGAGGGCCGGGATGACCTCCTGGGTGAAGAAGGGGATGTCGATGACCACGCCTAGGCCCCCATGTCCAGCAGGTGCGCGCAGAAGTCGCGGGTGCGGGTATTGCTGCCTTCGGCCAGCAGGGTCTCGGGCGCGCCCTGCTCGATGATGACGCCGCGTTCCATGAACAGGATCTCATGGGCCAGGGCACGGGCGAAGTCCATCTGGTGGGTGGCCATGATCATGGTCATGCCGCCTCTGGAAAGGTCGCGGATGACGGAGAGCACTTCGCCCACCAGTTCCGGGTCCAGGGCGGAGGTGGGCTCGTCCAGCAGGATGACCTTGGGATCCATGGCCAGGGCACGGGCTATGGCCACGCGCTGTTTCTGGCCGCCGGAAAGCTGGGCGGGGTAGAGCAGGGAACGGCGGGCAAGGCCCACGCGGGCCAGCTCGTCCATGGCGCGTTCGCGGGCGGCCGCCGCGGACATGCCGCGCACCTTGCGCAGGGCGATGGCCACGTTCTCTTCGGCGGTCAGGTGGTCGAACAGGTTGAAGTCCTGGAAGATCATGCCCACCTGGGCCCGGAAGGCGCAGAGCTTGGCTTTGTTGGCGAAATCCAGCTTTTCGCCTTCAAGGATGATCTCGCCCCTGTCCGGGGGGATGAGGCAGTTGATGCACTGCAAGAGCGTGCTCTTGCCCGCACCGGAAGGACCGATGAGGACCTTGAGCTCGCCGCGTTTCATGGTCAGGGAGCAATTGTCCAGGATGGACTTGCCGCCCAGGCTTTTGCTGATGCCTTTTACCTGCAAGACGATTTCGTTCATGCGTTCTTTACCCCATGCTGCGTGTTGTTGGCCATGCTGCCCACCGTGCCGGCGGAGTAGCCGGGGATCTGGACCTTGTTTTCCAGACGGCGCAAGAGCTTGAGCACGATCAGCGTCAAAACGAAATAGATGACCCCGGCCAGGGCGAAAAATGCCAGATGTTCATGCGTGCGCTGGGCCACGGCATTGACGCGGGCCATGATCTCCATGGTGCCCAGCAGGTAACAGACGGCGGAGTCTTTGAGGAGGATGGAAAATTCGTTGGCCCAGCCCGGGATGGAAAGACGCAGGGCCTGCGGCAGGATGATGCAGGTGATGGCGGTCAGGTCGCGCATGCCCAGGGCGCGTGCGGCCTTGAGCTGCCCCTGGGGCAGGCTCTCGATGGCACCCCGGAAGATCTGGGACTGGTAGGCCGTGCTGATGCAGCCCATGACGAGACAGGAGAGCAGGAAGGGCTGGATGATCCAGCCCATGGAGAGGAAAAGCCCCTGGGAAAGAAAGAGCAGCACCAGGATGGGGACGCCGCGGAAAAACCAGACATACAGTCCCACCAGACGGCGTGCCAGGGCGTTGCCGTACACCTGCAGCACGGCCATGGGGACGCCCAGCACCAGCCCCATGCCCAGCGCCAGGGCCACCGAGCCCACGGTCACCAGCGTGCCGCCCATGATGAAGGGGAAGGCATCCACGATGGTATCGCCTACGATGGGGCGCAGGACGACGGCCAGACAGAGCCAGGCCTGCATGAGGATATCCCGCAGGAAGTCCAGGATCACGCTGAAGGGGAAGATATCGGACATGGGAAAAACGGGCTGTATGGACATGGCGAACCGCCGCGCAAGGGCGGCGGTTCACCGGAAAAAGCGGCACGGGCCGCTGTATCAGTCAGTCAGGGCTTACTTGCTCAGGTACTTGGCCTGCAGTTCCTTCCAGTAGGGATCGGCCTGCAGCTTGCGGAAGCCTTCGTCGATGAGGGCGCGCAGTTCCTTGTCGCCCTTGCGGATGGCCACGCCGAACTGGTCGGGCTCACCGTGCACGCCGGCCTTCTTCACGGCCTTGCCGCGGGCGATGGCGTCACCGGCGGGCAGGGAGTCCATGAGGGCGGCGTCGATACGGCCGTTGACCAGGTCTTCCACGGCCAGCGGGCAGGATTCATAGAAGCGCAGTTCGAAGGGGTAGCCCTTTTCCTTCTGTTCCTGCTTGATGGCTTCAGCCTCGGAGGTGCCGCGCTGCACGCCCAGCTTGATGGGCTTGGACAGGATGTCGGCAGGGGTCAGCTTGGAGTCGGCAGGCACCAGGAACACGCGGGAGACTTCCCAGTAAGGATCGGAAAAGTCCACCATCTTGCGGCGTTTCTCGGTGATGCTCATGCCGGAGGCGATCATGTCGATCTGCTTGTTGGCAAGGGCCAGCACGATGCCGTCCCAGGCCACGGGCTTGTGGACGACCTTGAAGCCCATGGTCTTGGCGATCCAGTTCATGGCATCGATGTCGAAGCCGGCGGGCTGGCCGGTCTTTTCATCGACATAGGCAAAAGGCGGATAGTTGGAGTCGATACCGTTGACGTAGGTCTTCTGGGCAAAGGCCGGCACGGAGGCCAGCAGGCCGAACAGCAGGGCGCAAACAAAAAGTTTTTTCATGGTGCTTCCCTTGTAAAATGTGAGGGCCGGGTATAACCTGATGCCGTATCGCGCGGCAACAAAATTTTTTAGCAAAAGCCGCGCACGGGCGCAAGAGAGAAGGCGTCACAAAGCCGCTCTCCCGCCCGCTCCCGCCTTTTTCTTCCTTACCTGGAGACACAACGCCAGATGGAATCCTCCCGTCTTGCACAGCGCATGCTGCAGAGCCTGGGGGTGCCGCCCCGGGTCATCCTGCTGGTGTGCTGCGATTTTTTCACGCTTTGCGCGTGCACGTTCCTTGTCCTGTGCCTGCGTGCCCTGTGGGGCGGCCTGGATGTCACCAGTTACGGCTGGATGCTCTCCATGCTCCTGCTGGCCCCGGTCATGGGGCTGGCGCTGGGCCTTTACGGGGTCATCTCGCTGCCCGCCTATGTGGAGAGCCGCAAGCTCTGCGTGCTGAGCACCCTGACCTTCGGCCTCATCCTGGCCCTGCTGTTCGCGGGCAAGGCCAGCGTGGCCTATTCCCGCATCGTGCTCGTGGGGGCCTGGCTGCTGAGCATCTTCCTGCTGCCGGTGGCGCGGCGCTTCTGCCGTCATTATTTCGGCAGGTTCCGCTGGTGGGGCACGCCGCTGGTGATCCTGGACCGCAGCAATACGGGCCGGGAACTGTGGCATTATCTCAAGCGCCATCCCTGGCTGGGGCTCTCGCCGGTGGACATCTTCACCCTGTCGCCCGACATCGAAGAGGCCGGGCGACAGCTGCGGGACGCGGAACGGCGCCATTCCGGGGCCATCGCCCTGATGCTGCAGCCATCCGATGCCGACGCGGCCCGCTATGTGCATGAGGCCACACGTTATTTCATCAAGATCCTGGTGGTGCCCGCCCAGAGCAGCGGTGTGCGGCAGCACTGGTTCCACGCCTGCGACCTGGGCACCATGACGGGCTTCATGCTCATGCAGAACCTGCGCCGCCGCTGGCGGCAGCGCCTCAAGAGGGCCCTGGACCTGGTGCTGTGCCTGCCCGTGGTCCTGACCTGCGCCGTGCCCGGCCTGCTGCTGGGCCTGCTGATCCGTCTGGACAGCGCCGGGCCCGTGCTTTACCGGCAACGCCGCCTGGGCAAGGACGGCAAGTCCTTCGACGTGTTCAAGTTCCGCACCATGCGCCAGGATGCGGACGAGGTGCTGGCCCGGTATCTGGAGGAGAATCCCGGCCTGCGCGAAGAGTGGGAAAACGACCGCAAGCTGAAACATGACCCGCGCATCACGCGGGTGGGCCATTTCCTGCGCAAGAGCAGCCTGGATGAGCTGCCCCAGCTGCTCAACGTGGTCCGGGGCGAGATGAGCCTGGTGGGGCCGCGCCCCATCGTGGAGGACGAGATCGTCAAATACGGCGAGGTCTACGCGGACTACTGCCGGGTGCGCCCGGGCATCACGGGGCTGTGGCAGGTCTCGGGCCGGAACAATACGACCTATGAGGAGCGGGTCAGCCTAGACCGCTATTATGTGACCAACTGGTGCATCTGGATGGATCTGTGGATCCTGGCCCGGACCTTCCCGGTGGTGCTCACCGGTTACGGCGCATACTGACGGGCCTGCCGGACGCCGGGCACAGGCCCCGGAGAGGGGGGGCCCTGCGTGACGCCGGAAGCATCGCGCCCTGGAAGGGGCCCGGTCCACACGGCACCGCTGACCGGACACGGCTGTCCGCCGTTGCGTTGCCGGGAGACGGACAGGCATGGGGAACGGGACACAGGACGAAAGAAAAGGACAGCCGTGCGGCTGTCCTTTTGTGTTTTTGGGGCTGTCCCGCCGCTTACAGGCGGGCCAGGGCCGCGTCCACCTCATGGCGGAAGCCGGTCAGGAAATGCTCGGTAGAGAACTTCTCCGCATGGGCATGCAGGCGCCTAGGATCGAAATCCCCTTCGCGCTGTTCGAAGCGGCGCAGGGCATCGGCCAGGCTCTCCGGGGTCTGTTCGGCAAAGAGCAGACCGGTCTCGCCGTCCACCACGGTCTCGGTGGCGCCGCCGCGTCCGTAGGCGATGACCGGGACTCCGGCCGACATGGCCTCCACCGGGATGATGCCGAAGTCTTCCTCACCGGGGAAGAGCAGGGCCCGGCTGCGTGCCATGAGCTCACGCACGGCGGCATCGTCCTGGCGGCCCACGAAACGCACGCCGGGACCTGCCTTGGCCCTGAGCTGCGGCATCATCTCGCCGTCACCGGCCACCACCAGCGGACGGCCGAGGCGGCTGCAGACCTCCACGGCCAGGTCCACGCGCTTGTACGAGGCCAGACGGCCGAAGCAGAGGTAGTGTTCCCCGCCCGGTTCGGCCCGGGGCGTGAAGGCGTTCGTGTCCACCGGCGGATGGACAACGGCGGCCTCGCGGCGCCAGTATTTGCGGATGCGCCGGGCCACATGGCGGGAATTGGCCACGAAGTGGTCCACCCGCTGGGCGCTGAGGAAGTCCCACTGCCGCAGGGAAGGCAGCAGCAGGCGCATGGCCAGGCGGGAGAGCCGCCCCGTGCTCCGCATGTAGGCGGGCCAGTTGTCCCACAGATAGCGCATGGGCGTGTGGCAGTAGCAGACGTGCAGGCAGTCGGGCCGGGTGATGACCCCCTTGGCGGGCCCGGACTCGCTGGAGATGACCAGATCGTAATCCGTCAGGTCCAGCTGCTCCAGGGCATGGGGCATGAGGGGCAGGTATTTTTTGTACAGCCTGCGGCTGGCGGGCAGGCTGTCGATGAAGGTGGTGCTGATCCTGTGCTGCCGGAACCGGGGCAGGAGTTTTTCCCTGTCCACCACATGGGTGAAGATGTCCGCCTGCGGATAGAGGCGGCACAGGGCCTCCAGCACTTTTTCACCGCCGGCCATGTTGACCAGCCAGTAATGCACCAGAGCGACCTTCATGCTAGGCCTTGGGGCGGTCGCCGATGGCGGCGGTGATCTGGGCCTCGGCGGCCAGCTTGCCGTCCACGTACGCACGGGCGTCCATCTTGCAGAGCTTGAGCTTCATGCGGATATTGTCGCAGTGCAGTTCCAGACGGTCGCCGGGCAGCACCTGACGGCGGAACTTGACGCCGTCCAGGCCGGTGAAGAAGAAGAGCTTGTCCGACAGGTCGCCTTCCATGCCGGAGACCGCCAGCAGGGCGCCGGCCTGGGCCAGGGCCTCAAGGATGAGCACGCCGGGCATGATGGGCGCGCCGGGAAAATGGCCCTGGAAGAAGGGTTCGTTGATGGTCACGTTCTTGTAGGCCCTGATATGGGAGCCAGGCACGCATTCCAGCACGCGGTCCACCAGCAGGAAGGGATAGCGGTGGGGCAGGATGGAAAGGATGCGCTGGATGTCCATGGTGATAGGCGTTGCGTCCGACATGGAAAAACTCCTTTGATGGGTATAATGGCGCAGTTTAGCCCGATGCCCGGCGCAAGACAAGGCGGGCAAAAAAAAGCCCCCTGCGGACAGGGGGCTCGAGATCCGGCGGTACGGGGGGCTACTTGCTGCCCTTGGCCTTTTCGTCCTTGTGCATCTTGTTGACTTCGGCCAGCACGTCCTGGGTCAGGTCCATGCTCTGGTCGGCGTAGAGGACGCCACCGGCGGTGATGTCCACCACGAAGTTGAAGCCCTTGCGCTGGGCCACGTTGTAGGTGGCATTGAAGACCAGGGTGACCATATCCTGGCGCAGCTTGACTTCGTCCTGTTCCACCTTGCGCAGGAAGTTGCGGGTCTTCTGGTCCAGTTCCTGCTTCTTGCGGATGAAGGCCAGCTTCTTTTCATCAGAGGCCTTGGGGCCCTTCAGTTCTTCGGCGGCCTTCTTCAGGGCCTCGCCCTGCTTTTCCAGGGCGGCACGTTCCTTGCCGTACTTGCTTTCCATCTGCTTTTTGGCGGCCTGGGCAGGTTCGCTCTGGGTGGCGACGGCCTGCATGTCCACGACGCCGATCTTGGCGGCAGCAGGTTCAGCGGCATTGGCGGCAACGGCCCCCGCCATCATCAGGCAGACCGCAAGGGTCAGATACATCAGTTTGCGCATGGAAAAAACTCCCTTTGATCGAATGCTCCGCGGATCGAGGATGCCGCCAGGCAGTGATTGTGTAGATTTTCTGGTAGCAAGAGGAGCGCCTCTTGTTTACCGCTCATCACATAGCACCAGAGGCAGGGGGCGTCAAGGAATTCTGGGCCGTGCGGTTCTGCCGCACGCGATCGCGGTAGCTCAGGATGCCTTCGGCCAGCCCCTCGGCCAGGATCATGCGGTAGCGGGCATCGAGCAGGTTGCGGGCCTCATGCGGGTTGGAGCAGTAGCCCACTTCCACCAGGACGCAGGGCATGCGCGCGCCCAGCAGGACGATGAAGGGGGCCGCCCGGGTACCGTTGTCGCGCACGGCATAGCCGCGGCGCTTCAGACGGGCCAGGGACTGTTTCTGGATATCGCCGGCCAGGCGGCGGCTCTCGTACTGGCGGGCCGTGAGCATGCTGTCGGAAAGGACCTTCTGCACCTCGCCCAGGTTCCTGTCGGTGCGGGCGTTTTCCTGGCTGGCCACACGCACGGCCCGGGGGTCGCGGGAGATGTCCAGGTAATAGGTCTCGAAGCCGTTGATGCCGCGGTCCTCGTGCGCATTGACATGGATGGAGACGAACAGGTCGGCTCCGGCCTGGTTGGCTTTGCCGGTACGGTCACGCAGACTCACGGCCACGTCCTTGCGACGGCTGTAGATGACCTCCAGACCGTTGTCCTCCAGCAGGCGGCCCAGACGCAGGGCGATGTCCAGGGTGATGTTGCGCTCGACCACATCGTTGTGGATGGTGCCCGGATCACGGCCGCCGTGCCCGGCATCGAGGAACACGCGCCGCACGGAAAGGCCCGGCTGTCCGGCCACCAGGTTGCCGGCCGGGACGGTCGTGCCCCTGCCGTCGGAGGCATCCGCCGGCAGGACGCCCGCAGTGGCGTCGGGGGCCAGCTGGCGGCGCAGGGCCACGGCCTGGGGGCGCATGTCGCCACGGGGATATTCCTTTTCCAGACGGGCCAGCAGGCGCACGGCCCCGGCGCGATCCTTGAGCTCCCCGGCACTGATCTGCGCCGCCAGCAGCAGGGCATCGTCAGCCAGGGCGCTGCCGGGGAACTCTTCCGGCACCCGCAGCAGCAGGGTACGGGCCGTGCGGTAGTCGGCGGCAAGGTGGGAGCAGTCGGCCAGCGCGCGGGCACTGACACCGGCACGGAACAGGGCCGCCGCACTGATCGTGGCGCCGGGACGGCTCTGGTAGACCTGCAGGAAATCGCCCCGCAGGTTTTCCCAGGGTTCGCGCCAGCAGGAACGGCGCTTGTCGGCACGCAGGAGCTCCATGGTCTTCTTGGCTTCCTCGTAGCGCTGCAGGGCCTGGCGGGCATCCTCCGCCGGAGGGGCGTCGGATATCTGACGGGCGGGCGGCCCGGAAGGCTGGGCCGCATCCTTGCCCGGGGCAAGTTCCTGCCGCAGGCGGCGGGCCTCGGCGGCCATGTCACCGTTCGGATAGTCCCGGCAAAGCGTGTCCAGCAGCGTCAGCGCACCCCGGCTGTCCTTGAGCCTGCCGGCACGGATGCGGGCGGCGCGCAGCAGGGCGTCGTCGGCCAGGCAGCTGCTGCCGTGCCGGCGCGCCACGTCCTCGAATGTCCCGGCGGCCTTGCGGGCGTCGGCCAGGGCGAAGGAGCGGCGGGAAAGCTCTTCGTAGCATTCCGCGGCCTTGAACAAAGCCGCGGGGCGGTTGGGCCAGGTGGCGGCGTCCTGGTGGATGTCCCGGAAGACGGCGGCCATCTCTTCCCAGGGGGCGCGCTGCATGCCGCGCGTGCCGTCCCGGCGCAGTCGCTCCATGTCTTCCTTGGCGGCTTCATAGCGCTGCCCGGGGGACAGCGCGGCGCCATGACTGATGGTGTGGCAAAAGGCCGCCAGCAGGGAAAAGGCCAGGATGAACCCCAGGGGGGGCAGGATACGGGCCATCATGCCGGGGGACTGGGGACGGGGAGCGGGGGTGACTTTTTTCCTGGCCATGACACGGAACTCGCTGGATGGTGGCTGCTCCCGGGAGGGGAGCCTTGCCGCAGCCTATCCTTTGCAGGTTGTGTGCCATGCGATGGATGACATGAAAGAGACAGTTTTTCCAAAGTGTTAGCTGTGCCATTTCCCGATGGACGGACGAAGGCGTCTGTTTTCCGACATAAAAAAGCTCCCCGAAGGGAGCTTTTTTGACGCGAAGGAGACCAGCCCGGCCTAGAAGAACTGGCCCATGCTGAATTCCAGACGGCCCTGCTCGCGCTCGCCGTCATAGTCCTTGGAGAGGGGGTAGCCGTAGGCCAGGCGCAGGTCGCCCATGGGCGAACGCCAGCGCAGCTCCAGACCGGCGGAATAGACGATTTTGTCGTTGAGGTCGTCGGCCATGGTCTTGTGGTCGATGTTGAAACCGGCATCGAAGAAGGGCACCAGGGCAAGGCCCATGTCCTTCTGGAAGGTCCAGATGTATTCCACGTTCAGCACGCCCATGCGGTCACCGCCGATCTGGTCGCCGCCGTACTTGTCGTCGCGGGGCGAAAGGTCGGAGTAGGAGTAGCCGCGCACGGTGTCCATGCCGCCCAGCCAGAAGCGTTCGAACACGGGCACGCGGCTGCTGGTGTTCTGGAACACGCCGCCCACGCGGGCGCGCAGGTGGAAGGTGTTCTCGGGATTGATGGACCAGAAGCCCTGCCAGTCGGCCACGGCCTTGATGAAGTTGTCGGTACCGCCCAGGCCGCCGCCGCCGTATTCGGCCCACAGGCGGGCGATGGTGCCCTTGGTGGGACGGGCGCGGTCGTCGGTGGTATCGCGCAGGATGCGGGCGGAAATGGCGCTGGTCCAGTTGGTACCCTTGTAGTCGGAGATGTAGGGCGAGGCGTCGGCATCCACATCATACAGGTCGTAGCGTTCCAGGCGGTAGCCCAGGCCCACGGACGTATATTCCCCGATGGGATAGCCGAAGCGGATGGTGTCGCCGATGGTCTCCTTGGTGAAGTCGTCCCAGTAGTCGTAAATATAGTAGATGTCGTTGCCGAAGGACAGATCGGTGTCGTAGACGCGCGGGTTGGTGAAGGAGAGCACGCCCGACGTGCGGCGCCAGGAGAAGAAGCCCTGCAGCTGCACCTGATAGCCGCGGCCGAAAAGGTTGCGCTCCATGATGGAGGCCGTCACGCCCACGTCATAGTAGGTGGAGTAGCCGATACCGCCCATGAGGGCACCGGTGTTGTCTTCCTTGACCTTGATCTTGAGGTCCACTTCGTCGGGCCGGTCGGTGGGGATCAGCTCGCTGTCGATGGCGGAGAAGTAGCGCAGGCGGTTCAGGCGCTCGGCGGAGCGGCGCATCTTCTCGCCGTCGTACTGGTCGCCGTCGCCCAGGCGCATCTCGCGCAGGATGACGTTGTCACGGGTCTTGGTGTTGCCGTCGACCATCAGGCGCCGGATGAAGACCTTTTCCTTCTTGTTGACCATGTAGCCCACGTCCACCATGGGCTCGTCGCCATCCACCTTCATGACGCGGGTATCCACTTCGGCAAAGGCATAGCCGCGGTCGGTGTAGAAGTTGGTCAGGCGCTTGCTGTCTTCCTGCATGACGGTGATGGAGAAGTAGTCGTTGTCCTTCTTCCATTCGTCCATCTCGACCACATCCAGCATGGCCTGCTCTTCGTCGATGATGTCACCGCCGAACTTGATGTCGTGGATCTTGTAGCGGGGGCCTTCGTGGACCTTGAAGGTCACATAGATGCCGTCTTCCTTGTACTGCACGTCGGGAGCGGCCACCTGGATGTCCACGAAGCCCTGGTTCAGGCCGTAGGCGGCGATGGCGTTGGTGTCGCGCTCCAGGTGCTCTTCCTTGAGCACGCCGGTGCCCGTGAACCAGGAGAAGATGTTGCGGGGCTTGAGGGCCAGGTATTTGTCCATGTCGCTCTTGTCCAGCTGCTCCAGGCCCTCGATCTTCACTTCCTTGATGTAGAGCTTGTTGCCTTCTTCCACCTGGATGACCAGCACGGCGCCGCGGCCGCCGGAGCGGCTGTCCAGGCGGTAGCTGGAGCGGGCCAGGTAATAGCCTTCCTTGCGGTAGAGCTCGTTGATCTTCTGCAGGTCGTCGGCGATGAGCTGTTCGTTGAGCACGTTGCCGGACTTGGTGCCCATGGCGGCGATCACGTCCTCGGCGTCGATCTCGTGGTTGCCTTCCACGATGATGTTCTCGATGCGGGGTTTTTCCGCCACGGTGAAGACCAGCACGTTGCCTTCCATGTGGGCCTGGACGTCGCTGAAGTAGCCCAGTTCCCAGATGCGCTTGACTTCTTCGTTGATGTCATTGGCGGAGGGGGTGTCGCCCTTGCGGATGGAAAGGCGCATGAGGACCACTTCGGGGTCCATGACCTGCAGGCCGCGCACCTGCACGTCGGCCAGGGCGCCCTTGGCGGTGCCCATGGGCACGAAGTCGGCACGGCCGATGGGGTCGGTGGGCTCGGTGCGGGGAGCGCTGCTGGCCGCAGGGGCGGCGGCACCGGCACCGGCCAGCATGCCGGACGCCTGGCCGGCCATGGCGGCGGCGCATTCGTTGAGGCTCAGCAGGGAGGGGCGGTCGAAGTTGGCGGGCCTGGCCTGGCCTTCGTTCACCGGTACCAGCAGGGACTGCAGGGAAAAGCCTACGCCGTTCTGCGTGAAGCTGCCGAACAGCACCAGGTCGGCTCCCGCTTTCCTGCCCAGTTCGCGGGCGGCGGCCATGTCGATGCTGCCGCCGCGGGAAGACAGCAGGCTGCGGGCCTTGTCCATGGGGATGACGGCAAGGCCGCGCTGCTGCATCTCCGTACCGATGATCTGCGGCACATCCCGGGCCGCATCGGGCATCTCGGGGCCGGCAGTGACCTGGAAGGGCAACACCAGCACCGTGTTTCCTGCGGCCTGCAGGGGGGCAGCCCACAAGGCCAGCAGGGCGAAACAGAACAGGCCCAGCCAATTACGCAAATGTTTTTTCATACAGAGTCCCCGCTCTCAGTTCCAGACTGCGATTCATGGTGGCGGCCAGCTCGCGGTTGTGGGTGACAATCACGAGGGTCATGCCCAGCTCGCGGTTCAGTTCGCGCATCAGGGTGCTGACCTGCTCGCCGGTATTTTCGTCAAGGTTGCCCGTGGGTTCGTCGGCCAGCAGCACCCGCGGGCGCAGCAAAACGGCACGGGCAATGGCCACCCGCTGCCGCTCCCCGCCGGACAGGGTGGAGACCTTGCTCTCCACACGGTGGGCCAGGCCCACACGTTCCAGCATGGTTCGGGCATCGGGCAGCACATCGGCCCGGCAGGCACCGCCTATCAGGGCCGGCATGGCCACATTTTCCAGGGCCGAGAATTCCGGCAGGAGATGATGGAACTGAAACACGAAGCCCAGCGTCCTGTTGCGGAAGCGGGCCTTCTCGTCAGGCGTCATCCCGGACATGTCCCGGCCGTCAAAAAAGATTTTTCCACTGCTTGGAGTATCAAGAGCCCCCATAAGATGCAAGAGGGTACTCTTGCCGGAGCCGGAGGTCCCCACGATGGCCAGTGATTCCCCCTCTTCCACGGACAGATTGATATCCTTGAAGATCTCCAGGTTCTCCGGGCCGGAGAACCGCTTGCCCACATGTTCGAATTTGTAGAGCTCGGCCATGATCGCTGATCACTCGTAGCGCAGGGCTTCCGCGGGCTCGAGGCGTGCGGCCTGCCGCGCCGGGTACAGGGTTGCCAGGAAACAGAGCAGCATGGCGCTGGCCCCGATGATGAGCACGTCCTGCCAGGAGATGATGATGGGCAGGTGGTCCAGGGTGTAGACGTTCTCGGGCAGCTTGATGAAGCGGTAGCGCTTCAGCGCCCAGCCCAGGCTCAGGCCCATGCCGTAGCCCAGCAGGGTGCCCACGAAGCCGATGATGGTGCCCTGGAGCATGAAGATGCGGCGGATCATGGAACGGGTGGCGCCCATGGACATGAGGATGGCGATGTCGCGTGTCTTCTCCATGACCAGCATGACCAGGGAGGTCACGATGGAGAAGGAGCCGATGAGCACCACCATGGTCAGCAGGATGAACATGCCAATCTTTTCCAGCTTGAGGGCCGCGAAAAGGTTGGCGTTCATCTCCATCCAGTGGCGCACGTAGAAGGGGGAGCCCAGGGTGTCCTGCACGCTCCGGGCGATGGCGTCGGCCTTGTAGACGTCATCCACCATGATCTCGATGCCGGTCAGGAAACCGTCGGGCAGGCCGAGGATGTCGCGCGCGGCCTTGAGGTCCACAAAGGCCAGGGTGGCGTCGTATTCGAACATGCCGGTCTTGAAGATGCCCACCACCTCGAAGGGGCGGATGCGCGGCGAATAGCCGGTGGCGCCCTTTTCGCCCGAGGGGGAGAGCAGGTTGACGCGGCTGCCCAGCCCGATGCCCAGACGCTTGGCCAGTTCCTCGCCGATGACGATGCCCGGCGTGCCCTCGCGCTTCAGACCGGCCACGGAGCCGCGGCGGATCTCGCGCAGCATGCTCAGGACCCGGGGCGCGCTCTCGGGGTCGATGCCGCGCAGCACCAGGCCTTTGACGCCGCCGGCCGCGGAGAGCATGACCTCGGTATAGATGAAGGGCGTGGCGCCGCGCACATGCTCCACGGCCTCCACCCGCCGCACCAGGTCGGGGTGCTGCTGGAAGGCCGCGGGCACATAGGACATGACGATGCCGTGGGCATTGGCGCCGATGATCTTGTCGCGCATGTCGGTGGTCAGGCCGTTGTAGACGCCCAGGACCACCACCAGGGCGCCGACGCCGAGGGCGACGCCCAGGATGGACATGATGGAGATGATGTAGATGAAGGTCTGCTTGCGGCGCGAGAACAAATATCTCAGCGCCACGAACAGCTCAAAGGGCATGCGCATGCTTGTTTAGAACTCCGGACGCAGCAGCGGGAAGAGGATGACTTCGCGGATGGAGGCGGAGTCCGTCAGCAGCATGACGAGGCGGTCGATGCCGATGCCTTCGCCGGCTGCCGGGGGCATGCCGTATTCCAGGGCGCGCAGGAAGTCCTCGTCCATGGCGTGGGCTTCGTCGTCGCCGGCCTCCTTCTCGCGCACCTGCTCTTCGAAGCGCAGACGCTGGTCCACGGGGTCGTTGAGCTCGGAGAAGGCGTTGGCCAGTTCACGACCGGTGATGAACAGTTCGAAGCGGTCCGTCAGGTCGGGATGCTCGTTGTTGCGGCGCGACAGGGGCGAGATCTCGGTGGGGTAGTGGTAGATGAAGTGGGGCTGGATCAGCTTCTCTTCCACATCCAGGTCAAAGAGCTTGGCGTGCAGCTTGGGTAGGCTCTCGCTGTCGGTGGCCTTTTCGCCGCGGCTGCGGATGTAGTCGCGCACCTTGTTGTAGTCGTTGTAGAATTCGGGGCTGTGGCCGCCGATCTTGGTCAGTGATTCGTAAAAGGACATGCGGGTCCACTTGCCGGGGGTGAGGTCGATCTCCTGGCCCTGGTAGGTGATGACCGTGCCGCCGCAGACCTTGCGGGCCAGACGGGCGAAGAGCTCTTCGGTCAGGTCCATGAGGTCATGGAAGTTGGCATAGGCCCAGTAGAACTCACAGGAGGTGAACTCCGGGTTGTGGCGGGTGTCGATGCCTTCGTTGCGGAAGTTGCGGTTGAGCTCGAAGACCTTCTCGAAGCCGCCCACCAGCAGGCGCTTGAGGTAGAGCTCGGGCGCGATGCGCATGTAGAGCTTGAGGTCCAGGGCGTTGTGGTAGGTCTCGAAGGGGCGGGCGGCGGCACCGCCGGCCACGGCCTGCATCATGGGGGTCTCCACTTCCATGAAGCCGCGCTCCTCGAGGAAGCGGCGGAACTCGCTCACGATCATGCTGCGCTTGCGGAAGATCTCGCGGGCGCGCTCGGTGACGATGAGGTCCACATAACGCTGGCGGTAGCGGGTCTCCATGTCCTTGAGGCCGTGATACTTTTCCGGCAGGGGGCGCATGGAGCGGGTGATGAGCTTGAGGTTGCGGCAGGAGATGGTCAGCTCGCCCGTCTTGGTGTGGAAAAGATGGCCGGACACGCCGACGATGTCGCCCACGTCCAGCTTCTTCACGACATTATAGACATCTGCTGGCAGCTCTTCGCGGCTGGCATAGCACTGGATGCGGCCGCTCTCGTCCATGAGGTGGAAAAAGGCCACCTTGCCGAAGGAGCGCAGCGAGACGATGCGGCCGGCGATGGCGAACACGTCCCCCTTGGCCTCCAGCTCTTCGGCGCTCAGGCTGCCGAAATTGTCCAGCACCCAGCTGACGGCATGTTCCTTGCGGAAATCATTGGGGAACAGCGGTACACCGGCATCCAGCAGGTCACAGGCTTTGACGACGCGGTTTTTGATGACTTCGTTGAGCATGTCGCGCTGGGCAAAGCCCTCAAGCATGGGCATGAAATAGGCGGCGTGCTGCGACTTGGTGTTCAGCTTGATCTTTTGCTTCTTAGGACTCTTTTCCCGGTTTTCCACTGCAAACTCCTGACTTCGGGCATGGCCCGGCCCGCTTTCGGGCTCAACGGTTGAATGGCTAGAGGTATGCCATTCAGGCCCTGCCGTCAAGGTTCCGGGCCGGGAGGGCCCGGCGGGCGGAGGGTGCCTTTCGGCCCGGAAAGTGATAAAGTAGTCATACTTGAATTCCATTGAATCATAGTTTACCGTTTTCAAAACGTAACCCCCGCAAGGACCAAGCATGAAAAAACTGACCATCTCTTTTCTCGGCCGGGACTGTCCCGGCATCGTTTCCGCGGTAAGCCAGATCCTCGGGCAGACCGGCTGCAATATTATCGAGGTCACCCAGACCATCCTTTGCGGTGAGTTCGCGGCCATTTTCATCGTCCAGGCTCCTGAAAACGTGACGGAAGAATCCCTGCACAGCCAGCTGGCCCTGGGCCTGGTGGATGCCAAGCTCGACCTTTCGGTGCTGGTGCGCCCGGCGGTGGAAGGCCGCTGGGAAGATTCCGTGGTCAGCCAGCCCTTCGTGGTCACGGTGGACGGTCCCGACCGTCCGGGCCTCATCGCGGCCATGAGCCGCGTCTTCGCCCGTCACGGCGTCAACATCGACAGCCTCAAGGCCGTCCTGGGCCAGGAGCACAGCAACCACGCCCTGTTCGTGTTCGAAGTCAAGGTCCCCGAAAAGGCCGACCTGGGCCGCCTGCGTCGCGAGCTGGCCAGCGAGGGCCAGGCCCAGGGCCTGCGCGTCAGCGTGCAGCACCGCGACATCTTCGAAGCCGTCCACCGCATCGGCTCCTTCTAGGATCCTGCCCTTCCCGGGAGCGCGGCAGGGCCGCCTCCGCAAGTATCATAAGGAATATCCATGCTTTCTGAACGCGAAGTTATCAACACGCTCAACATGCTCCGCAACGAGCATCTGGACGTGCGCACCGTGACCCTGGGCGTGAGCCTGTTCGACTGCGTCAGCCACGACATCGACCTCTTCACCGGCAACGTCAAAGCCAAGCTGCACCGCTATGCCTCCCAGCTGGTCAACGTCTGCAACGAGGTGGGCGACAAGTACGGCATCCCGGTGGTCAACAAACGTATCAGCGTCAGCCCCATCGCCGTGGTGGGGGCCCCCTTCGGCCCCGACGGCATGGTGCGCGTCTGCCAGGCCCTGGACGAAGCGGCCAAGGAAGCCGGCGTCGACTTCCTGGGCGGTTTTTCCGCCCTGGTGGAAAAAGGGTTCGCCAACGGTGACCGTGCCCTCATCGAGGCCCTGCCCGAAGCCCTGGCCACCACGGACCGCATCTGCTCCTCCATCAACGTGGCCTCCTCCCGTTCCGGCATCAATATGGATGCCGTGGCCCTGATGGGCGAACAGATCCTCAAGGTGGCCCAGGCCACGGCCGACCGCGGCGGCCTTGGCTGCGCCAAGCTGGTGGTCTTCGCCAACATCCCGCAGGACGTGCCCTTCATGGCCGGTGCCTATCTGGGCGTGGGCGAGCCCGATGTGGTCATCAACGTGGGTGTCTCCGGCCCAGGCGTGGTCAAGAAGGCCATCGACCGCGCCCTGGAGCACAGCCGCCACGGCGGCAGGCCCATGACCCTGCTGGATGTGGCCGAAGTCATCAAGCGCACGGCCTACAAGGTGACCCGCGTGGGCGAGATGATCGGTAACGAAGTGGCCCAGCGCCTGGGCCTGCCCTTCGGCGTGGCCGACCTTTCCCTGGCGCCCACCCCGGCCGTGGGCGACAGCGTGGGCGAGATCTTCCAGAGCGTGGGGCTGTCCAGCATCGGGGCGCCCGGCACCACGGCCGTGCTGGCCATGCTCAACGATGCCGTGAAAAAGGGCGGCGCCTTCGCCTCCTCGTCCGTGGGCGGCCTGTCCGGCGCCTTCATCCCTGTTTCCGAGGACTCCAGCATCGAGGCGGCGGCCACCTCCGGTCTGCTGAGCCTGGAAAAGCTGGAAGCCATGACCAGCGTCTGCTCCGTGGGCCTGGACATGATCGCCATCCCCGGTGATACCCCGGCCAGCACCATCTCCGGCCTCATCGCCGACGAGATGGCCATCGGCATGATCAACCACAAGACCACGGCCGTGCGCGTCATCCCCGTGCCCGGCAAGGGCGTGGGCGAGGAAGTGAGCTTCGGCGGCCTGCTGGGCAAGGCGGCCATCATCCCCGTGCCCAAGGGCGACGCCAGTGCCTTCATCGGCCTGGGCGGCCGCATCCCGGCCCCCATCCACAGCCTGAAGAACTAGCCGGCAGCTGACGACAATAAAAAAGGACGGGATCTTTTCCCGTCCTTTTGTGCTTTTGGGGGGAAGGAGCCCGGCTTCCCCAGATGTCCGGGCCGCTCATGCGGACATCCGGCGGCCGTTTTGCCGGCCGGTCATGCCGGGCCCTCTCTTGCTGGCATGCCGGCAGCGGCATGGGTGACGGGAGCAGGGCATCCTCCTCCAGCCCTGTGCGGCGCGCTGGCTTTTTGTCCGTGCTGCGACATCAGGAGGAGAGGGACAATGGCCGGACGAGGCCGGACAGACGAGGGAGGCAGGAGGATGCCGGAAGGGGATTTTTTCCGTTACGATCAGGCGGCCGTGGATCATCTGGCCCGCAAGGACAAAAAGCTGGCAGCGGCCATGCAGGCCATCGGTCCGGTACGGCGGGAGGTCATGCCGGATCTTTTCCAGGCCCTGATGCATGCCATCACGGGCCAGCAGATCAGCATGGCGGCCCAGCGCACGGTCTGGGGACGTTTGTGCGGCCTGCTGGGCGAGGTCACGCCGCAAAATTTGCTGGCCCGGCCGCAGGCGGCCTTGCAGGCCCTGGGGCTTTCCGCGCGCAAGGTGGACTACATGCGCGGCATCGCGCGGCAGGTGGTGGACGGGGAACTGGATCTGCCGGGCATGGCCGCCCTGGAGGACGCCGAAGTCTGCCGCCGCCTTTCCGCCCTGCGCGGCATCGGCGTCTGGACGGCCGAGATGCTGCTGCTCTTCTCCCTGCAGCGGCCCGACATCCTGAGCTATGACGATCTGGCCATCCGGCGCGGCCTGCGCATGCTCTACCGGCACAAAGAGATGCCGCGGGAACGCTTCGAGCGCTACCGCAGGCGTTTCTCTCCCTATGGTTCGCTGGCCTCGCTCTATCTGTGGGCCATCGCCGGCGGGGCCCTGCCGCAGCTGGACGATCCGGCGGAACGCGGGAAAGGTGGTGTCCGCCCTTCCGGGCGTGGCAGAGGAACGCCGGTGAAGTCCTGAGCGCTGCCGCCTGTTGCGGGGGGCGCACGGCCGTCCAGTCTGCGCGAACGGGGGCGTTGCGGAGGCCCGGGAACGGACGGGGATTTCGTGTCGGGCCTGCCTGCGCGCACGGAGGCTTTTTCCCTGATGGCGCTGCTGCCTGTCGTGCTCATGGCATGCACAGGGACGACTTGCGTACCGCCGCACCCCAGACCCTCCGCATACTAAAAAAGGCCCTGCGGCGTGTTCCGCAGGGCCTTTGCCGTACGGGGCTACTTGAGGGCCGCGGCGCCTGCCTTGGCCACGTTGGTGTCCTCGGCCACGCTGCCGCCGCTGACGCCGATGGCGCCCACGATGACGTTGTCACGGACCAGCAGCTCACCGCCGCCAAAGATCACCAGGCCGCCGTTGGTGGCCTCGATGCCGAACAGCTCCTGTCCGGGCTGGGAAGCGGCGCCCAGGGTGGAGGTGGGCATGTTGAAGTAACGGGCCGTGACGGCCTTCTTGGTGGAGACGTCGATGCTGCCGATGAAGGCGCCGTCCTGACGCACGAAGGCCTTCAGGTTGCCGCCCGCATCCACGATGGCGATATTCATGGGCACGCCCTGGGCCTTGGCCTTGACCAGGGCCGCATCGAGAACCTTCTGGGCCTCGGCCAGGGTCAGGTCGCCGGGAAGCTGGGTCGCGGGGGCCTTGGTCTTGGCCTGGGCCAGACCGGCGCAGAGGACGAGAGCCAGAACGAGAGGAACGATACGCTTCAGCATACAGGACTCCTTTTGCCCGCAAGGGCGGTTTCCTCCTGCTCTAGCACGCTGCCGGTATGGGGGCAAGGGAGGGGGCCCGCTCCCGTGATGGTCCGGCACCGCATCATCCTCCTCCGCTGCCCGCACGGGCAGGCCCTGCGTCTGCCTCGGGCCGCCATCCCAAAAGCCGGCGGCGCATGGCTGCCGGCCCGGCATCAGGCATGGGAGGATCAGGCGCCGGGCAGATGGGGCGAGATGAAGAAGCGCCAGACCAGGGTGGCCAGCAGCAGGGAGAGCGAGACCCAGAGGAAGCGGCGCACGGCCTCGGTGCCGACCTTGATGGCCAGGCGGCTGCCCAGCCAGTTGCCCGCGATGTTGGCCGCCATCATGGGCAGGCCGATGCTCCAGATGACGGCGCCGTTCCAGATGAAGAGGATCATGGCGCCGAGGTTGGAGGCGAAGTTCATGACCTTGGACGTGGCCGAGGCTTCGATGAGGCTGATGCGCAGCACCCAGTGCAGGGCCAGGATCAGGAAACTGCCGGTGCCGGGGCCGAAAAAGCCGTCATAGATGCCCACGATGAGGAAGCAGAGCGGCGCCAGTATCCAGTAGCGGCGGCCGGTGGTGAGCTGGGGCTTCTCCTGTTCCTTCTTGGGCATGAGGGTGGCCAGCATGGCGAAGGGCAGCAGGACCACCAGCACCTTGCCCAGCAGATCGGGCGGGATGTAGAGGGCCAGCTCGGTGCCGATGGCCGCCCCTGCCAGCGAAAAGCCCACGCCCAGCAGGGCCAGCCGCCAGAGGATGAGGTGGCTGCGGGCAAAATTGAGCATGGCCACGCCGGTGCCCAGGCAGCAGCCCACCTTGTTGGTGCCCAGGGCCAGCTGGGGCGGCAGGCCGGAAAGCAGCAGGGCGGGGATGGTGATGAGGCCGCCGCCGCCCGCGATGGAGTCGATGAAGCCCGCCACGAAGGCGGCGCAGGTGCAGAAAAGGATGACGGCCGTGCTGACCATGCTACCATTCCTTGAAGATGACGTAGGCCGCCAGCACGATGAGGGCGAAGCCCAGCACATGGTTCCAGCGCAGGGTCTCGTGCAGGTAGAAGACGGAGAAGAGCGAGAAGACCGTGAGGGAGATGACCTCCTGGATGGTCTTCAGCTCCGCCGCATTGAAATAGCCGTAGCCGATGCGGTTGGCCGGCACCTGCAGCACATACTCGAAGAAGGCGATGCACCAGCTGATGAAGATGACCAGGGGCAGGGCCATGCTCTTGTGCTTCAGGTGACCGTACCAGGCAAAGGTCATGAAGACATTGGAGAGCACCAGCAGGCCGACTGTGGCGACCGGGACGGGGATCTGCATGACAGGCTCCTTCGTGCAGATAAAGAAAAAACGCCCATGTTTCCACAGGCGTTGAAATTTCTGGAGCCCTTGACCAGGATTGAACTGGTGACCTCATCCTTACCAAGGATGCACTCTACCGACTGAGCTACAAGGGCGCGCTCAACGAAGAGAACTTCTACGGAAAAAGTCCGCCGGGGTCAAGCGATTTTTTCATTTTTTGCCGAGAAAATATCCCCTTGCCTGTAATAGGCCGGAATCCTTCACCTGACGGCCCTTCTTCGCCCGGCGGTGAAGCCCCGTCAGCGCTGTTCCAGCAGGCGCATGATGCCCCGGAAGAGGGCGCGGCGGGCATGGGGCGGGCGCCGGTCATCTTCCCTGCGGGCTTCGGCCAGCAGCTTTTCCAGCTCCGGGCGCCCCGCGGCTTCGGCATCGGGCCAGGGGAAGGCGGCCAGGAGGGCCTCCACGTCCGCCTCGGCAGCGGAGAGCAATTTTTCCCGCCACTGCTCGGCCAGATGCAGGCGGGCGGCATCGGCCTGCTGGCCGTTCCTGCGGGCCTCGATGGCTTCGGCCAGCGGCCCGGCGTCCACCCCGCGCATGAGGCGGCCTATGAACTGGAGCTGGCGGCGCCTGCCTTCGCGGTTGCTGATGCGGGCATACAGGCGCAGGGCCTCCAGAAGGTCGGGCGTCAGGGGCAGCCTGTCCAGCTCGCTGACGGGCAGTTTGGTCAGCTCGGCACCCAGATCCTGCAGGGCCGAGCTCTGGCGCTTTTTGGCCGAGCGGCTGAGCTGTTCGGGGGCCTCCTGGCCGCTGGTCTCCGCATCCCATTGGTACTGTTTCTTGCGCGGCATCTTAGAGCACCACTCCCAGGATGACGCCCACCAGCACCAGCGGCGAGATGATGCCGTTGAGGGTGAAGAAGACCATGTTCACGCGGCTGAGGTCCTGCGGGCGCATCAGATGGTGCTCCCAGAACAGGATGGCGGACACGCCGGCCCAGAGCACATACCAGGGCCAGGCCAGCCCGGCGGCGATGCCGGTCAGGAACAGGAAGATGGACGTGACGGCATGGGAGAAACCGGCGATGGCCAGGGCCGTGTCCGGGCCGTAGACGGAGGGCACGGAGCAGAGACGGAAGGCCACGTCGAAGTCATAGTCCTGGAAGGAATAGTAGATGTCGAAGGCGCCCACCCAGAAGGTCACGGCAAAGAACAGCATGACGGGGCCCAGTCCCAGGGCCTCGGGATTCACGGCCAGGGCACCGGCCAGGGGCGCCAGGCCGAGGGTGGCCCCCAGCCAGAAGTGGCAGATGGCCGAAAAGCGCTTGGTCAGGCTGTAGGCGGCGGCAAAGAGCAGGGCGGGCACCGAAAGGACGAGGCAGACCGTGTTGATGGCCGCACAGGCCAGGACGAAGATGACCGCCATGACCAGGGAAAAGATCCAGGCCTGGCGCACGCTGATCTCGCCGGTGACCAGATGGCGGTTGGCGGTGCGGGGGTTCTCGCGGTCAAAGGGCAGGTCGAAGATGCGGTTGATGCCCATGGCGAAGGAGCGCACGCCCACCATGGCGATGGTCAGCAGGATGAGCTTGTCCCACGGCGGCATGCCGCCGGCGGCCATGACCGAACCGGCCCAGGCATAGGGCAGGGCGAAGATGGAATGCTCGATGCGGATCATGCGGCAGAAGGAGACGAAGCCGCGGACGGAAAAGCGTCGGCACAGATCCCCGGGACGGCAGGACGGCAGGGAAAAACGGGGCAGGGTGAATCGGGGCAGTTTCATCAGGGATTAACCTCCACAGTCGGCGGGATCGCCGTGCAACTTGTCCAGCGCATGGGGCAGGGCGGGCAGGACAGCTTCCAGATTTTCCACGACGGCCTTGCGGCTGCCGGGCAGGTTGATGATGATGCTCTGTCCCAGCACGCCGGCCACCGCACGCGAGATGGCCGCATGGGGCGTCTTGGCCAGGCTGGCCTGCATCATGGCCATACTGAAGCCGGGCAGGGGATAGTCCAGCACCGCGGACGTGACCTGCGGCGAGATGTCGCGCGGGCCCACGCCCGTGCCGCCGCTGGTGCAGATGATGTCATAGCCCTGGTTCAGGGCCAGATCCACCAGCAGGGCGCGCAGCTGCACCGCGTCGTCGGGCAGCAGGAAGCCCTGGCTGTGGCACAGGGGCAGGGCGTCGGCCACCAGGGCGGCCATGGCCGGGCCGCTGGTATCGTCACGCATGCCCTGGGAGCCCTTGTCCGAAAGGGTCACCCAGGCCAGGGCGCGGCCCGTGCGCCGAGTCTCAAGGCTGATCTCGCCCACGGGCAGATCCGCCAGGGCGCGGGTCATCAGGCATTGCAGGGCGTGGCCGCCGTCATCGGCGGGCAGCCAGCAGCGGCCCGTGACGCGCAGCAGCTCCACATGGTTCGCATCATACAGGCCGGTGCCCACAGGGATGAAGGGACACTGGCGCACCAGCGGGGACGCCAGACGATGGCTGGGCATCCCTGCGACCCGGGCCACGGAAAGGGGCATGAGGCCCCCGGCGGAACAGGCGCGCAAGGCAACAGAAAGTTTCATGCATCCTCCACAGACTGCCAAAACGGCAGATGACGGCCGCTATTGTAGCGGCAAGCACAATAAGTTACAAGGACGGCAGCCGCGGCCCGTTCCCGGTGCCCGGCAAGATCAGCAAAGGAGTTTCCATGTCCACCACCCGCAGCCAGGACCAGACGCAGCACCTGCATGTGCTGGGCACCGGCAAGATGCCCGAATTGCAGGGCGGCCCCAGCACGGCGCTGCTGGAATCCTTCCCCAACCGTTATCCCCGGCGCCCGTACGTCATCAGCATCACCTTTCCCGAGTTCACCTCCCTGTGCCCGGTGACGGGACAGCCGGACATGGGCACCATCACCGTGGAGTACATCCCGGACCAGCTGTGCGTGGAATCCAAGAGCTTCAAGCTGTACATGTTCGCCTTCCGCAACCACCAGTCCTTCATGGAGACCATCACCAACACCGTGCTGGAAGACCTGTGGACCGTGCTGGCCCCCTGCTGGTGCCGCGTCAAGGGCCTGTTCGTGCCCCGTGGCGGCACGCGCATCCATGTCTTTGCCGAGCAGTTCAAGGACATGCCCGAGGAAAAGGACGCCGCCGTCCGGGCCGCTGTCCAGGCCTGGCGTACGGAAAGCGATCCGCACAGACCGTGATAAACTGAAATTATTGGGGGGAGGCTGGTTCAGCCTCCCTTTTTCAGGAGTTATTATGGCGCCCTGCAAAGAAAAGAGCTTTTTTCTTTTTCTTTTCTTAATCTTTATCTACTTTTTTTGTTTGGTCCATCCAGCAATCCCTTATAATGGAGATGATTGGCGCTATCTTTCATATGCACGGCATGCCTGGCCAGAGGCAGCAGAATGGAATCCTGCACGCATATTACCAGAGGTGTTGCTACCAGCTATAGGCTGCATGAGCGCTTTTTTATATAAAATAGGGATAGATTATATTTCTTCTGTTTCTATAATATATGGAATTTTTCTTTCAACTTTGCTTACTGTATTAGCATATAACTTGTATCGGTTGTTTTGTGATATTTTGGTGGGAGATCCTCTCGGAGCACTACTTCTTACTCTTTTCTTCATGCTTTCTTCATTTTTTATGTTTGAAAAATATCAAAATGGTAATATTTTTTTATTTTATGCAACATATTTTTGTACTGGAATATACTATGTTGCTTCAAATATTATAAATTCAATACTTACTTTAATTTTATTTCGGTATTTTTTAGATAGTACGATTATTAATACTAAAGGATATTCAATTCCTTTTTTAATTTTATTAATGTATATTTCACAGTTTTCAATGACTTTTTCTGCATTAATTAGTGTGTTGTCAGCATTTTTTATATTTATTTTTAAATGCAAAAATGGCCTTATTCGCAAGGACTACATCCTCCTAGTGCCAATAGTTTTTTTTTGTCATTGCTGCTTTATTTGATATGTCCGGGAATAGGTTCGATGCTCTACAAAAGAATGAAATTTCATTGTCGACTGTAATTTTTTCATTTCATGAATTTTTACTTCATGTTAGGAACGATTTTATAGGATTCTGCTTATTGATAATATTCACATATTGTATGACAGTCTTTATAAAAAAAGAACAAAACGATGTATCTCATATCATAATAATATGTATATTATCTATGTTTTCAATATTTATTTTTGATACTATATTAAGTATGAAGACAATGAATTTTATGAAACGGATAGAGGCAACATATGGGATTTTTTTCTTTTTGCTTTTAGCTGTAACATGTTGTTTATGTTATTTATTAAAGCGATTTTTGCTTGTAAAAATATTACTGCCAATATGTATCTTGTTCGTAATGGTTGATGTATTCCATGTGAACAAAATTTATGCTGATACGTATGGTGCTGATAAACGTTATATTGTCGAAAGCTGGCTTGCTGATATTCAAAAGGCCGAAAATAAGGGCTTGTCATCCGTAGTCATACGCGTTCCCCAAATTGGCTGGCCCCATCCAGGGGAATGGTTCGGAGATGTTGTATCTCAAACTCTATATGTGCACCGTGTAACAAAAAATAAAATGAATATTATCCTTTCTGATGGGAAAAATAGCTCACAGTAATTTTACTCCAGATATTTGCACTTCTTGCTGTGAGCAAGGCGGTGGCCGTATGGCCCGCACGGCGGGGATGCTGGCATTGTTCACCCTGTTTTCCCGCCTGCTGGGGCTGGTGCGCGACATGGGCATGGCCTGGCTGGTGGGCTGCGGGCCGGTGGCCGATGCCCTGGTGGCGGCCCTGCGCCTGCCGCATCTGCTGCGCCGCCTGCTGGGCGAAGGCTCCCTGTCCATGACGCTCACGGCCTGGCTGGTGCGGCATGATGTCGCGCATGGCCGGGAGGAGCTGCTGCCCGCTCTGGCCTCCGGCCTGCTCCGGCGTCTCGTGCTGGCGCTGGGCGGCCTTGTGCTGCTGGGCATGCTGGCGGCGCCGCAGCTGCTGGCCTTTCTGGCCCCCGCCCTTTCCCCCGAGGCCCTGGCGGAGGGCAGCAGGCTGCTCAGGCTCTGCCTGCCCTATGTGCTGCTGGCGGGGCTGGCGGCCCTGGGCATGGCGGTGCTGCATTGCCGCGAAGTCTTCTGGCTGCCCGCGCTTTCGCCCGTCATCTTCAATGTGGTGGTCATCAGTGCCATGCTGGCGGGCTGGTGGGCGGGCGGGACGGAGGCAGTGCCGGCGGCCCTGGCCGCGGGCATGAGCGCCGGGGGCCTGGCCCAGTGGCTGGCCCAGTGGGGCTATGCCCGCCATGTCTTTCCCGCGGCCAAGGCGAAGCGCCCGGCCGCTGTGCCCTCCGGCCGCGAGCTGTGGGGCTGTCTGGGGCGCCTGCCCCTGGGCCTGCTGGGGGCGGCCGCACCGCAGCTGGTGATGCTGGCGGCCATGGGCCTGGCTGCGGGCAGCCAGATAGCGGGCCTGTACTATGCCGAACGTCTGCTGGAACTGCCGCTGGGCCTCATCGGGGCCTGCCTGGGCATGGCCAGCCTGCCGCGTTTGAGCCGCCTGGCCGGAGAAAAGGATTTTGCCGCCTTCCGGCAGGACATGGCCCTGGCCCTGCGCTGGGCCACGCTTTTGTCCCTGCCCGCGGCGGCGGGTCTGTGGGCCGTGGGCCCCTGCCTTGTGGACGTGCTGCTGCATCACGGGGAATTCGACGCCACGGGGGTGCGGCAGGTGACGCTGGCCCTCTGGGCGTACCTGCCCTGCCTGCCCGCCTGCGCGGTGAGCCGTTGCCTGCTGGCGGGCTGCAATGCCCTGGGCGACGTGCGCCTGACGGCCTTGTCCTCGCTGCTGGCCGTCGTTTTTACGCTTGCAGGCGGGGCGTGGCTGTTACATAGTATGGCAAGGGACATCTATTTCTGTTTGCCGGCCGCGGCGGCCAGCGCGGCCCTGTGGGGACAGACCCTCTGGCTGTGGCGGGGGCTGCGCCGGCGCGTGCGGCCCGTGCTGCCCGCGTGGGCGCTCCTGGACGGCATGGCCTGCCTGCGGCATGTGCTGGCCGCGGGCGGGGCGGCGGCGGGGGCCCTGGCTGTCCTGCGCCTGTGCGGCATGGCCTGCCCGCTGCGGGAGCCGTTGTCCGTCGTGCCGGTCGTGTTGCCCGGGCTGCCCGCAGCAGGGGCTCTGGCCCTGTCCATAGGGGCCGGGTGCTGTGCCTGGGGAGGCGTCCTCATCCTGCTCGGGGATGCCGATATGCGTATGCTGGCACACAAGCTGCGCACAAAATCGCAAGGAGATTCCCGCTCGTGAAGCGGTCCGTTCTTATTTTCCTGACCAGATACCGCCGCTGGGTGGCCCTGGCCTGCTGGCTTTTGGCCGTGCTGCTCTTTCTGTCGCAGGCGGCGTGGAACATCATGGCTGAACGCAGTGCCGCCCAGAGCCGCCTGCAGAGCGAGGCAGGCCGCGTGGCCAGCCGTTTCACCCATCTGCTGGGACTGTACGGTGAGCTCACCGCCGTTTCCACGGACGCGCTGGTGACGGGGCTCATGGAGGACCCGCGCCTGTATGCCGTGACCGTGCAGGTGGGGGACAGCCTTTTTTCCGGCCAGCGCCGCAACGCGCACTGGGAGGCGGTGCCTTGGGACGGCGAGATCACGGAGAACACCGTGCAGGGCATGAGCCCGCTGCGCCGGGAAGGACAGCCCGTGGGCACGGTGGAGGTCTATCTTGCCCGCCGTCTGGTGCAGGAAGGTTCGGACAGGGTCATGCAGCGCGAGATCTGGCGTTTCGTCATCAATACCCTGCTGCTCAGCGTCTTTCTGGCGGCCCTGTACTGGCACTGGGGCGATCTGGAGCGTTTGCGTTCCCTGGGGCGGCGGCTTTTGCGCAAGCGCGGAGAGCCGGAACGGCCGGAGGCCGGAAGCCGGGACGTGCGGCCCGGGGATGGCCCTGCCGGGGCAGGGGAGGTCCTGCCTGTGGATGCGGTCCGGGGCAGGCATTTCCAGCAGGCGAACCCCGCGAGCTGGCGCATGACCGCGGCCCTGTTCCGCCAGACCTTTGCCCATGCGCCCATGCTCATGATGCGCCTGTACGCGGAAGATGAGCTGGAAGGGCTGTGCCATCTGGGGCGGATGCTGGCTGCCGCGGCGCCCTGCCTGGGAGCCGCCCGCCTTGAGGACAGCGCCCGCGAGATGCTCGGCGCGCTGGAGGATCCCGGCTGCGAGGCCCGTGCCCTGGCCGTGGAGACCTGTGCCGCCGATCTTGAGGAAGTTTTGCGGGCCCTGAGCGGGGCCGCAGTGAAATAAGGAGAGACTATGGGCTTTTTTTCCGCAGTAAAAAAGTTTTTTGGTGGGAGCGCCGAGGAGGCGAAAGAAACGCAGGCCGCGGCAGTGGAGAAGGAAACGGCCGCAACGCCTGTGGCCCCGGAGGAGCCTGCCGCTGATACCGGGAGCGCTGCAGCGGAGCCGGAAAGCGCGCCGGAACCGGAGAGCGTCCCGGCGGCTGACGAAACCGTTGCCCCTGCGGAAGACATATCTGCGGACGAGGCCCCGGAGGACGGGGCCGCTCCCGTTGCCGGGGAAACCGGGCTGGCGGAGCCTGAGGCGGAAGCCGTGGTCGCTGCTGAACCCGTGGAAGTGACTGCCGCTGAATGCGATGCTGTTGCTGCCGAGGCCCCGGAGGAGAGCAAGACCGCCGAAGCTGTCGTGGCGGCGGCACCTGCCGGCCAGCCTGCGGCGTCCGAGGCTCCGCTGGAAGCCGGGGTCACTGCGGAGGAAGATGCGCCTGTGGCGGAAGCCGAGGGCCCGGCCTCTCTGGGCGAGTCTTCTGTGGAGGTCGAAAGCGAAGCGGCCGCCGAAGCAGAAGAAGCCCCGGCTGCTGTTGCGGAAGCGGAGATCTCGTCGGATGAGGTGTCCGCGACGGAAGCGGCTGGCGGACCTGTGCCGCCGGAAGAAACATCCGGTGATGCCGGTGCGGAAGCGGATGCGCAGGAGCGGGATGACGCCAGCGCGGACACGGCTGCCCCGGAAAACGCTGTTGCGGAAGCTGAAACTGTCGAAGTCTGCGAAGAGCCCGCCAGTGCCGATGCGGCTCCCTCAGACACCGGGGAAGAAAGGCTTGCCGACATGGAAGAGGCCCGGCCTGAAACGGAAACTGCGGCGGCCGAGGCTGAGACCGTTGTGGAGGCTGGCCAGGAAGCGGAAGAAGGATCGCTGCCTGCGGAATCGACCGGGGCCGATACCGTCGATGCGGCTGAGGCTGCCGGTGACGATACGGTCGCCGCCAGCCCTGCGGAAGCCGGTGAAGCTGCGGCTGAAGAAGAGGCCGAAGCCGGAACGGATGCCGCGGAAGATGAGGCGGTCCGCGACGAGGTCCGCGAAGGAGCGGAAGAAAATCACGAAGCGGCGGCGCCCCGTCGCAGCTGGTGGCAGCGCATTTTCGGCAGTGACGAAGATGCGGCCCGGCCGGAAGCTGAGGCCCCGGCTGCCGAAGCTGAGGACACGCCTGCTGTGCCGGAGCAGGAGGTGGACGAGGACGTCCGCCCTGATGCTGCCGCCGCTGGAGCCCATGCGGACGAAAGCGTTGCAGCCGCCGAAAGCGCCGGGCAGGAACCTCCGCTCAAGGTGGACGAAGGCACGGAAACTGCCGCTGCCGCCTTGCCGGAACAGGATGGGCCCGCCGCTGCGACCGCGCCGGAACAGGGCGGATCCATCTCCGTGGCCGATGCGGCCCTTGCCGCCACTGCCGCTGCCGCGGCGGCTGCCACGGCCGAGCGTCCCACGGCGCCCGCGCTGGAGACCTGCGGTCTGGACCCGGCGCTGGCCCAGTCCCTGATCCTGCGCCTGCGCGAGGCCGAACCGCGCCTCTCCGTCTGGCTGGGCATCGTGCTGGAAGGGGTGGAGGAAGCCGGGGACGAGCTCTGGAAGCGTCTGCGCTTCCTGCTGCGTTCGCTGGATGCGCCCGCCGCCGAAGTGGATGCCTTCGTGGATGACTTCCGCGGCTGGCTGGAGCGCATGGAATATGTGCAGCTGGACGAGTTCCGCTCCGAATTGCAGTACCGCCTGACCCTGGCCCTGGACATGGAGGACGAGGAGGACGAGCGCAGCCGCCTGTTCCTCAAGATCAGCGAAGGCCTGAGCCGTACCCGCGAGCAGTTCTCCCGCCGTCTGGACAGCCTGTTCAGCAGCCACGGCGAACTCGATGAAAGCTTCTGGGAAGAGCTGGAAGAGCTCTTCATCATGGCCGACCTGGGATATGAACCGTCGCTGGAGCTGGTGGAGCGTCTGCGTGAACGGGCCCGCAAGGAGAATGTGACCCGCGTGGAAGACGTGCGCGGCCTGCTCATGGCCGAAGTGGACGAGATCTTCCGCCTGCCGCGTCGCATCAGCGCCGTGAACCCGCCCGAAGTGGTGCTCTTCATCGGCGTCAACGGTGTGGGCAAGACCACCACCATCGCCAAGCTGGCCCATCGTGCCCGCATGCAGGGCAAAAAGGTCATGATCGCCGCGGCCGACACCTTCCGCGCGGCGGCCATCGAACAGCTGCAGGTCTGGGCCGAGCGCGTGGGCGCGCTTTTCCATGCCCGTCCCGCCGGTTCCGATCCGGCCTCCGTGGCCTACGAGGCCATGGACCGCGCCCTGGCCGAAAAGGTGGACATCCTCTTTGTGGATACCGCCGGCCGCCTGCAGACCAAGGTCAACCTCATGGAAGAGCTGACCAAGATCCGCCAGGTGCTGGGCAAGAAGCATGAAGGTGCGCCGCACCGCTGCGTCCTGGTCATCGACGCCACCACCGGCCAGAACGCCCTGTCGCAGGCCAAACTCTTCAAGGAAGCCGCCGGCGTGGACGAACTCATCCTCACCAAGCTGGACGGTACGGCCAAGGGCGGCGTGGCCATTGCCGTGGCCATGCAGGAAAAGCTGCCCATCACCTATGTGGGCCTGGGCGAAAAGCTCGAGGATCTGCGGCCCTTCAACGGCGCCGACTACGCCCGCGCCCTGCTGGGCGACCTGGACCAGGGCAAATAGCGCTGCGATTGTCATGAGAGGCATGGGGGGCTTTCCGTGAGGGGAAGCCCCCTCTCGCGTTCCTTTATGGGGGGCAGGCGTGTGGTGCATGCCCGTGAGGTCGATGGCACGACCGTCTTTTTTATGACAGGCGCCTTCGGGGCCCGGCAGGCAGGATCTTTTTTCTCCCGAGGCGGGAAGGGCAGCAGGAGCGCGAAAAAAAATCCCGCCCGCTGTGAAAAAAACTTGACGCATCGTCCCATTCCCGGTAGAAGGAACCTCGCCTTGAGCAACAAGGCTGTTCCCTGGACGGCAGGGAAGGGCAGATCGAGTCTGTCCTGATGCACCCAAAGCGGTCGCTCCGCGGCGGGTTTTGACATGTGCAGGCGTTACCAGATGCCGAGACAATGTCGAGCCGTTCCAGCCCACACAGCGGATCCCACCTGGCGATCAGGTGACCCCGGGCTGTAAAGGTAGGGGGGAATGTTCCCCCATTTGGTGACCCTGCGGGACCACCCTCGTCACTGCTTCCGTCAGTGACAGGCCTGGGCTGCGCCGGGAAGCATCACACGGATGATGCAGGCACGCTCAGGCGTCCGTACCTTCCGATATATCTGATCCTTTCAGATTCTGTGATGTGCGCTGCTTCAAGCGCTTCTCTTCCCCAAGTTGTTGCCCAGTCTCCCCAACGGGTGAGGCCGACCTTCGGGCCCGTGGTTTTTGGCCCGCGAAAAGCTGTTAAGAAACCTGCGCCGAACCCAACCGGCCAGGATTTTTCAAACGGAGTAGGCAACAATGACGACAGTTAGCAGTGATCGCATTCGGATCAAGCTCAAAGCCTACGATTACCGCATCCTGGACAAGGCTGTTGCGGAAATCGTGGATACGGCGCGCAATACCGGTGCCGGTGTGGCCGGGCCCATCCCGCTGCCCACCAATATTCACAAGTACACCATCCAGCGTTCCGTGCATGTGGACAAGAAGTCCCGTGAGCAGTTCGAAATGCGCATCCACAAGCGGCTTATGGACATCCTTGAACCCACGCAGCAGACCGTTGACGCCCTCGGCAAGCTTTCCCTGCCCGCTGGCGTGGACGTTGAAATCAAGCTCTAGTGAGAGGCAGTCATGGCTGAGAAAATGGGAATTTTGGGTCGTAAACTTGGTATGACCCGCATTTTTGCCGGTGACGGCGCCGCTGTGCCCGTCACGGTGATTCAGGCCGGGCCCTGCCCCGTCACCCAGGTGAAGACCGTTGAGACCGACGGTTACAACGCCCTGCAGATCGCGCTGACCGAAGACAAGGAAAAGCACGTCAGCAAGGCCATGAAGGGCCACTTCGCCAAGGCCGGCACCGGCCTGTACCGCGAACTGCGTGAGATCCGCCTGGAAAACGCCCCTGAAATGGAACCCGGTCAGGAACTGACCGTGGAAATGTTTGCTACCGGCGACGTGGTCAAAGTGACCGCCAAGAGCATCGGTAAGGGCTACCAGGGCCGTATGCGCCGTTGGAACTTCGCCGGTTCCAAGGATACGCACGGTTGCGAAAAAGTGCACCGTAACAACGGCTCCATCGGTAACAACACCTTCCCCGGCCACGTGTTCAAGGGCCGCAAGATGGCTGGCCATTGGGGCAACGAAACCGTGACGGAAATGGGCCTTGTGATCGTTGACGTTCGTCCCGCCGACAACGTCATCCTGGTCAAGGGTTCCGTGCCCGGCCCCAAGAACGGGCTGGTGCTGGTCCGCAAGCAGTAGAGGAAGCACAACAATGGCTACCGTGAAAGTTTATGACCAGAACAAGCAGGAATGCGGCGAACTGACGCTTTCCGCCGACGTGTTTGAAGTTGAGGCTCGTCCCGAGATCCTCAACCTCGTGGTGCGTGCCCAGATGGCCGCCAAACGCGCCGGTACCCACATGGCCAAGACCCGCGCCTTCGTTTCCGGCGGCGGCGTGAAGCCCTGGAAGCAGAAGGGCACCGGTCGCGCCCGTTCCGGCTCCAACCGTTCGCCCGTGTGGCGTGGCGGCGCCATCGTGTTTGGCCCCCAGCCCCGCGATTACAGCTTCAAGGTCAACAGCAAGGTGCGCGCCCTGGCCATGAAGATGGCCCTGTCGAGCCGTCTGGCCGCCGAAAACCTGCTGGTGGTCAAGGGCATCGAACTGCCCGAAGCCAAGACCAAGCATTTTGCCAAAGTGGCCGGTACGCTGGGCCTGAACAAGGCCCTCATCGTGACCGCCGAGGAAAGCGAAGTCCTGACCCGCTCCGCCCGCAACATCCCCGGCATCACGCTGACCACGCCTGATCGCCTGAGCGTGCTGGAGATCCTCCGCCACAAGCAGCTGGTCCTGCTGGAAGGCGCCGTGGCGCCCGTGCAGGCCCGCTTTGAGAAATAAGAGGGGCAACTCATGGAATTCACCCAGGTTCTTATCAAGCCCCTGCTGACGGAAAAGACCACCCTGCTGAAGGATGCGTCCCGTCAGGTGGCTTTCTATGTTCATCCCGGCGCCAACAAGCTTGAGATCAAGCAGGCCGTGGAAAAGGCTTTTGATGTGAAAGTGGAAGCGGTCAACGTGGTTCGCAAGGCTCCCTCCAACCGGGAACGCCAGGGCCGCGTGGTGGGCCGCAAGCCCGGCTGGAAGAAGGCCTATGTGACCTTGCGCCAGGGCGATAAAATCGAGTTCTTCGAGGGAGTGTAAAATGGCTGTCCGTAAGCTGAAACCGACCTCCGCCGGGCGTCGTTTCCAGACGGTTTCCGACTTCGCGGAAATCACCCGGACGACCCCTGAGAAGTCGCTCACCGTGGGCCTGACCAAGAAGGCCGGCCGCAACAACCGTGGCCGCGTGACCAGCCGTCGCCGTGGCGGCGGTGTGAAGCGCCTGTACCGCATCATCGACTTCAAGCGCAACAAGTTCGGCATCGCCGCCAAGGTTGCGCACATCGAATACGACCCCAACCGTACCGCCCGTATCGCCCTGCTCCACTATGTGGACGGCGAAAAGCGCTACATCATCGCTCCTGTGGGCCTGAAGCAGGGCGACGTGGTGCTGGCCGGTGAAGGTGCCGACATCAAGCCCGGCAACGCCATGCAGATGTCCCGCATCCCAGTGGGTACCGTGATCCACAACGTCGAGCTGTACCCCGGCAAGGGCGGCCAGCTCTGCCGCGCCGCCGGCACCTATGCCCAGCTCGTGGCCAAGGAAGGCAAGTACGCCCTGCTGCGTCTGCCCTCCGGCGAAGTGCGCAAGGTCCTGGCTTCCTGCGTGGCCACTGTGGGCCAGGTGGGCAACATCCAGCACGAAAACATCTCCCTGGGCAAGGCCGGCCGCAACCGCTGGCTGGGTCGCCGTCCTCAGGTCCGCGGTGTGGCCATGAACCCCATCGACCATCCCCTGGGCGGTGGCGAAGGCCGCAGCTCCGGTGGTCGTCATCCCGTGTCGCCCTGGGGTATGCCTGCCAAGGGCTTCAAGACCCGCGACAAGAACAAGGCTTCTTCGCGCCTTATCATCAAGCGCCGCGGCCAGAAGTAGGAGTAGCAGATGCCCAGATCTTTGAAGAAAGGGCCGTTCATCGACGGCCACCTGATGAAGAAGGTTGACGCCGCGGTGGCCTCCAATGACCATCGCGTGGTGAAGACCTGGTCGCGCCGCTCGACCATCCTGCCCGAAATGGTGGGCCTGACCTTTGCGGTGCACAATGGCAAAAAGTTTGTGCCGGTGTTCGTGACCGAAAACATGGTGGGCCACAAGCTGGGCGAATTTTCGCCCACCCGTACCTTCCACGGCCACGCCGCTGACAAAAAGGCCAAGGCCGGCAAGAAGTAGGGTAGAGATATGGAATCCAAAGCTATCGCGAAATTCCAGCGCGTGTCGCCCCGCAAGACCCGCCTTGTGGCCAAGAACGTGCAGGGCAAGGGTGTGGAAGAAGCCATGAACATTCTGCGCTTCACCCCCAACAAGCCCGCCGGCGTGCTGCTGAATGTGCTCAAGAGCGCCGTGGCCAATGCCTCCCAGCTGGGCGGCGTGAACGTGGACGCCATGGTCATCAAGGAAGTCATCGTGAACGAAGGCCCCACCTGGAAGCGCTTCATGCCCCGCGCCCAGGGCCGTGCCACCAAGATTCACAAGCGTACCAGCCACGTTACCGTTATACTCGCAGAAGGGCAGGAATAGGCTATGGGTCAGAAAGTTCATCCGTTTGGCTTCCGGCTGGGGTACAACAAGAACTGGCAGTCCCGCTGGTTCAGCAAGAAGGACTACCCTGCCTTTGTGTTTGAAGACAGCAAGATTCGCGCCTATGTGAAGAAGCTCCTGTATCATGCGGGGCTGGCCAAGATCGAAATCGAACGCGCCGGTGGCAAGATCCGCCTGATCCTGTCCACCGCCCGTCCCGGTATCGTCATCGGCCGCAAGGGCGTGGAAATCGAAAAGCTGCGCGGCGACCTCCGCCAGAAGTTTGGCCGTGAGTTCTCGCTGGAAGTGAATGAAATCCGTCGTCCCGAAGTGGAAGCCCAGCTCGTGGCCGAGAACATCGCCCAGCAGCTGGAACGCCGCGTGGCCTTCCGTCGCGCCATGAAGCGCACGGTGTCCATGGCCCGCAAGTTCGGTGGCGAAGGCATCAAGGTGACCTGCTCAGGTCGTCTGGCGGGCGCTGAAATCGCCCGTACCGAATGGTACCGTGACGGTCGCGTGCCGTTGCAGACCCTGCGCGCCGACATCGACTACGGCTTTGCCGAAGCGCACACCACCTACGGCATCATCGGTGTCAAGGTGTGGATCTACAAGGGTGAAATCCTTGACAAAGAGGTTGATCAGTAATGCTCGCGCCCAAGAAAGTTAAATTCCGTAAATGGCAGAAGGGCCGCCTGCGCGGCCTGGCCAGCCGCGGCGCCTCCATCGCCTTTGGCGATATTGGCCTGAAGGCCGTGCAGCACGGTCAGTTGTCCAGCCAGCAGATTGAAGCCGCCCGTATCGCCATGATGCGTCACATCAAGCGTGGCGGCAAGGTCTGGATCCGCGTGTTCCCCGACCGCCCCGTGACCGCCAAGCCTCTTGAAACCCGTCAGGGTTCCGGTAAGGGGGCTCCGGTGGGCTGGTGCGCTCCGGTCAAGCCCGGCCGCGTGCTGTATGAAATCAAGGGCGTCAGCCTTGACCTGGCTCGCGAGGCTCTGACCCGCGCCGCCCACAAGCTGCCCGTGAAGACCATCATCGTGGTGAGGGAGGGCCTGTAGTATGGCTGCCAAGAAGAACGAAAAAGCCGCCATGGCCACTGCCGCCGAGCTGCGCGACATGAGCGTCGAAGAGCTGCGTGCCAAGCTGGCCGAACAGCGCGAAGAACTCATGACGGCCCGTTTCAAGCATGCCACCGCGCAGCTTGAAAAGACTTCCGAGCTCAAGGCCATGCGCCGTCAGGTGGCTCGCATTTCCACCGTTTTGACTGAAAAGGAATAGAGGGGCTGAACCATGCAAGCTCTGGAAAATCGCAAGGGCAGAACCCTCACCGGTATCGTTGTCAGCGACAAGAACGACAAGACCATCGTCGTGCGCGTTGAAACGCTGGTGAAGCATCCTCTGCTCAAGAAGTATGTGAGGCGCCGCAAAAAGTTCACGGCTCATGATCCCATGAACGAATGCGGCATGGGCGACAAGGTTAAAATCGTGGAGTTCCGCCCCATGTCGCGCAACAAGCGCTGGCATCTGGTCTCCATCATCGAAAAGGCTGTGTAGGGTAGAACCATGATCCAGGTAGAATCGACTCTTCAGGTGGCCGACAACAGCGGCGCCAAAAAGGTGGCCTGCATCAAGGTGCTCGGTGGCTCCCACCGCCGTTACGCTTCCGTGGGCGACATCATCGTCGTGTCCGTCAAGGAAGCCATGCCCCACAGCAAGGTCAAGAAAGGCGACGTCATGAAGGCCGTTATCGTGCGCACCGCCAAGGAAGTGCGCCGCATGGACGGCTCCTACATCAAGTTCGACGGCAACGCCGCTGTCCTGCTCTCCAACCAGGGCGAACCCGTGGGTACCCGTATTTTCGGACCCGTCGCTCGTGAGCTGCGCGCCGCCAACTTCATGAAGATCATTTCTCTTGCCCCCGAAGTGCTGTAGGAGATGACTATGAAAACGTATCGCATCCGCAAGGACGACAAGGTGATGGTCATCACCGGCAAGGACGCGGGCAAGATCGGCAAGGTGCTCAAGGTTCTTCCCAAGAAGGACCGCGTGCTGGTGGAAAAGGTCAACGTGGCCAAGCGCCACATGCGCCCCAACCCCTACGCCCAGCAGCCCGGTGGCATCGTGGAAAAGGAAATGCCCATCCACGTGTCCAACGTGATGGTGGTGTGCTCCGCTTGCGCCAAGCCGACCAAGGTGGGCTACAAGTACATTGAGTCCGAAGGCAAGCAGAAAAAAGTGCGCTTCTGCAAGAAGTGCAACGAAGTTATGGAATAAGGTGATACGATGACACGCCTTGAAAAGATTTATAGAGAGAAAGTGGTTCCGGTACTGCAGAAGGAGTTCAACTACTCCTCCTCCATGCAACTGCCCGGCATCGAGAAGATCTCTCTGAACATCGGTCTCGGCGCCGCCAGCCAGAACAACAAGCTGATGGAAGAAGCCGTGGCGGAACTGACCGCCATCGCCGGACAGAAGGCCGTGGTTACCCGCGCCAAGAAGTCCATCGCTTCCTTCAAGCTGCGTGAAGGCATGCCCATCGGGGCTCGCGTCACCCTGCGCAAGGATCGTATGTGGGACTTCCTGGACAAGCTGATGAACTTTGCCCTGCCCCGCGTGCGTGACTTCCGGGGTATCCCGGACCGTGGTTTTGATGGTCGCGGCAACTTTACCCTGGGCATCAAGGAACACACCATCTTCCCCGAAATGGAAGCTGACCGTGTGGAAAACCCCAAGGGCATGAACATCACCATTGTCACCTCGGCGACCACGGACAAGGAAGGCAAGTTCCTTCTGGACCAGCTGGGCATGCCGTTCCGCAAGTAGGAGAAGAGCCATGTCCCGTACCGCTCTTGAAGTGAAGGCTTCCCGTAAGCCCAAGTTCAGCTCCCGCGCCTACAATCGCTGCCCCATCTGCGGGCGTCCCCGGGCCTTCATGCGCCAGTTCGGCATCTGCCGTATCTGCTTCCGCAACATGGCCCTGCGCGGTGAACTGCCCGGTGTGCGTAAATCCAGCTGGTAATCCGCATCCCGGACTGATCTGAAAGATGGAGGGACTCCGAAAGGGGTCCCTCTTTCCGTTTACGGCAAAGGGCAGGGCAGGGGCCCAGGCCCTTCCCGGGGCACCGCCTTCCGTGCCCGATATATGTCCGCGGCCCTGCCCGTGCCTGCGGGCGACGGCGCTCCGGCGCCCGGCGGGTGCGGGAACGGCCCGGAAAAGCGATTTTCAGGCCGCGGGCAAAAAAAGCATTGCCTTTTGCCGCGGCTTGGGATATGGACTTTCGATTGTGTGCGGGAAGTGGCGGCATGGGGCCGCTAACCCCTCACGAAACCAACCTTAGGAGCTATCGATGTTGACAGATCCTATTGCGGATATGCTGACCCGTATCCGCAACGCACATTTGGCCCTGCACAAGGAAGTGAATGTGCCGCGCTCGAAGATGAAAGAAGCCTTAGCCGCCATCCTCAAGCAGGAAGGTTACGTCGAAGACGTGGCTATCGACGACCGCAACATTACCATCACGCTGAAGTACCAGAAGGGCAAGGCCGTCATCTCCGGCCTGAAGCGCATCAGCACCCCCGGTCGCCGCGTGTATGTGGGCGCTCACCAGATCCCCAAGGTGCAGAACGGCCTCGGCATTTGCATTCTGTCCACGTCCAGCGGCGTGCTGGACGGCATGACCGCCCATGAAAAGAAGGTGGGCGGCGAACTTCTGTGTGAAATCTGGTAGGGGTGCGCCATGTCTCGTATCGGCAAACAGCCCATTACCGTTCCCGCTGGCGTTGAAGTCAAGATCGGAACGGATGTTGTGGAAGTGAAGGGCCCCAAGGGTACGCTGCATACCCCTGTGTGCAGCCTGCTGAAGTATGACCTCACCGACGGTGTGCTGACCCTGACCCGCGTGGAAGACGACCGTCACAGCCGTGCCCAGCACGGTCTGCGCCGCACCCTGCTCGCCAACTGCATCGAAGGCGTGACCAAGGGCTTTTCCAAGTCCCTGGAAGTGATCGGCGTGGGCTACCGCGTTGCCGTCAAGGGCAACCTGGTGGAACTGTCCGTGGGCTTCTCCCACCCCGTGCTGGTGGAACTGCCCGAAGGCATCCAGGCCAAGGCCGAAGGTCAGATCCTGACCATCAGCGGCGCCGACAAGGAACTGGTGGGCGAAATGGCCGCCAAGATCCGTCGCATCCGCAAGCCCGAACCTTACAAGGGCAAGGGTATCAAGTATACCACCGAGACCATCCGCCGCAAGGTCGGTAAGTCCGGCGGCAAGAAGTAGGTAGGGATTGCGTCATGAAGCTTACCAAGAATGAATCCCGTCAGCGCCGCAAGGTCCGCATTCGTAAAAAGGTGCAGGGCACTGCCGACCGTCCGCGTCTGGTGGTGTACCGCTCCAACATGCACATCTACGCCCAGATCGTGAACGATCAGGAAGGCGCCACCCTGGTCGCCGCCTCCACCCTCAGCCTGGCCAAGACCGAAGCCGGTATGCACTGCAACCTGGCCGGCGCCGAGAAGGTGGGCATGGAAATCGCCCGTCTTGCCAAGGAAAAGAACATCACCCAGGTGGTGTTCGATCGCAACGGGTACCTTTATCACGGTCGCGTGAAAGCCGTGGCCGACGGCGCCCGCGAAGGCGGCCTGGAGTTCTAATATGCGTCAGGAAAATACCGAAACCAAACAGAACGAATTGGGCGAAATCGAAAAGATCGTCTCCCTGAACCGCGTGGCCAAGGTGGTCAAGGGCGGTCGCCGTTTCAGCTTCAGCGCCCTCGTGGTGGTGGGCGACGGCAAGGGTGGCGTGGGCTACGGCCTGGGCAAGGCCCAGGAAGTGCCCGAAGCCCTGCGCAAGGCCACTGAACGCGCTCGTAAGAACCGCGTGCAGATTCCTCTGGTGGAAGGCACCCTGCCTTACGAAGTGCTGGGCCGCTTCGGCGCCGGTCGCGTCATGCTGAAGCCCGCCTCCGAAGGTACCGGCATCATCGCCGGCGGTGCCGTGCGTGCCGTCATGGAAGCCGTGGGCGTGCGTGACGTCCTGGCCAAGGCCATCGGCACCAACAACCCCCATAACGTGCTGCGTGCCACCATGCAGGGCCTGATCTCCCTGCGCAGCGCCGACGAAGTGTCCGAGCTGCGTGGCAAGAAGCTCGAAGCCCCGAGGAAGTAGTCATGGCTGAAATTACGGTCAAACTCGTGCGTTCCCGCATCGGCACCACGCCGGCCCAGCGCAAGCTGCTGGACTCCCTTGGCCTCAAGCGCCGCGAACAGGTCAAGTCGTTCAAGGACACCCCGGCCATCCGGGGCATCATCGCCAAAGTTTCGCACCTTGTGGCCCTGGTGGACTAGTCCACGGCCGCAGGAGGAGTATACATCATGCAACTGCACAATCTCTTTCCCTTCCCGGAAGAGCGCAAAACCCGCCGTCGTGTGGGCCGTGGTTCCGGTTCCGGCCTGGGCTGCACCTCTGGCAAGGGCAACAAGGGCCAGAACGCCCGTGCCGGCGGCGGTGTGCGTCCCGGTTTCGAAGGCGGCCAGATGCCCCTGCAGCGCCGTCTTCCCAAGCACGGCTTCAAGAACTTCCCCTTCAAGGTGACCTATGAGGTGATCAACCTGGATCGCCTGCAGGAAGCCTTTGAAGGCAAGAGCGAGATCACCCTGGACGACATCTACGCCCGCGGCCTGGCCCGTCTGGGCGCGCCCGTGAAAGTGCTTTCCCGTGGCGAAGTGAAGTCGGCCATCAAGGTGGAAGCGCACAAGTTCAGCCAGGCCGCTGCGGAAAAGATCCGCAACGCCGGCGGCGAAGCCACCGAACTTGAAGCTGCGCAAGCGGCTGAGTAATTATGCGCCGTGCCGGCAACGGCAGGCGGATGTCTTTGACCCCGCGCCGGAATGGGCGCGGGGTAAAGACGCTCCCGCGCATACGCGTCCCTTACAGCGTAAAAGGTAACGAGTGATTCATGGCATCAGCATCGGTTAATCCCCTCGGACAATCTTCTCTGGCCAAGCGCCTGGGCTGGACCTTCCTCCTTCTGTGCTGCTACAGAATCGGGGTGCATGTGCCCATCCCCGGTGTGGATGCCGCGGCGCTCGCCGCGTATTTCAAAAGCCTGTCGGGAACGTTGTTCGACATGTTCGACATGTTCTCCGGTGGCGGCCTGTCCAACGTGTCCGTCTTCGCTCTGGGTGTCATGCCCTACATCTCGGCGTCCATCATCATGCAGCTTCTGCAGGTGGTGAGCCCCGACATCAAGCGCATGGCCAAGGAAGAAGGCCAGGCCGGACGCCGCAAGATAACCCAGTACACCCGTTACCTGACCGTGCTCATCACCCTGGTGCAGGGCCTGTTCATCTCCATAGGGCTCGAATCCATGACCAGCCCCGACGGCACGCCCATCGTGCTCAATGCGGGCTGGCATTTCCGCATGGTGACCATGGCCACCTTCACGGCCGGTTCCATGCTCGTCATGTGGCTGGGTGAGCAGATCACGGAGCGCGGCATCGGCAACGGCATCTCCCTGATCATCTTCTGCGGCATCGTGGTGGGCATCCCGCGCGGCATCATGCAGTCCCTGGACCTCATCAAGTCCGGCAGCATGAGCATCTTCCTCGCGGTGGTCATCGTGCTGCTCATGGCCGCCGTGCTGACGGCCATCGTGTTCGTGGAGCGTGCCCAGCGCCGTATCCCCATCAGCTATGCCAAGCGCCAGATCGGACGCAAGATGTTTGGCGGCCAGAACACGCACCTGCCCCTGCGCGTCAACACGGCGGGCGTCATCCCGCCCATTTTCGCCTCGTCGCTTTTGCTGTTCCCGGCCACGGTGGGCCAGTTCTCCACCAATGAATATGTCAGGATGGTCACGGACTTTTTTGCTCCGCACGGCATCCTGTACAATGTGCTCTATGTTGTCCTGATCTTCTTCTTCTGCTACTTCTACACGGCCATCATCATCGACCCGAAGGACATGGCCGAGAATCTGAAGAAGAACGGCGGCTTCGTCCCCGGCATCCGCCCCGGCGAACGCACCCAGGAATACATCGACACCGTGCTCTCGCGCCTGACCCTGAGCGGCGCGGTGTACATCTCGGCCATTTCCCTGCTGCCCATGCTCATGATCGCCAAGTTCAACGTGCCGTTCTACTTTGGCGGCACCAGCCTGCTGATTCTTGTCGGCGTGGCCATGGACTTCATGAATCAGGTCGAGTCCCACATGATCTCAACCCAGTACCAGGGGTTGATGAACAAGGCGGCCCGCAAGGGCGGCCGCATGTAATTCTGGCAAAGCGAGCTGGAAAGTCATGAAAAAGTATCAGGGCGCATTCATCAAAAATGAGCGGGAGATCGCCTGCCTGCGCGAGGCCAACCGTATGGTGGCCAACATCCTGGATGCCATCGGCGACATCGTGAAGCCGGGCGAGACGACCATGCGCTTTGAAGAGCTGGCGCGCGACATGTGCGCCGATTATAATGTGAAACCGGCCTTTCTGGGCTATTACGGCTACCCCTACGCCACATGCTGCTCGGTCAACGAGCAGGTGGTCCACGGTTTCCCCTCCCCGCGGCTGCTTGAGGAAGGGGACATCGTCAGCGTCGACATGGGCGTGGTCTTTGAAGGTTTTGTGGGCGACGCTGCGCGCACCTTCCCTGTGGGCAAGGTGAGCGAGGAGGCCTGCAAGCTCATGCGCGTCACGGAGGAGAGCCTCTATGTCGGCATCGAGCAGGCGCGTGCCGGTAACGATGTCTATGCCATCGGTACCGCCGTGCAGGACTATGTGGAAGCCGCCGGTTTCAATGTCGTGCGTCAGTATGTGGGCCACGGAGTGGGCGCCAAGATGCACGAAAAGCCGGAAGTCCCCAACTATCACCCCGGTGGCCGCGGGCTGACCCTGCGCAACGGCATGGTCATCGCCATTGAGCCCATGGTCACCGCCGGCAGCTACGAGGTGGATGTTCTGGAAGACAAATGGACTGCTGTGACACGCGACCGCCGCCTGGCTGCGCATTTTGAACACAGCGTAGCCATTACGCCGGACGGGCCCCGCATCCTGAGCATTTCGGACCGCGGCCTGAACCGGACGACAATTGGTTGTTGACAGAGCAGGTAAAGATGGATAAAGGTTTCTGTTCCCGCTGCTGAAGGGCGGTGAGCAGCCGTATTGACCGGGTTTGTGTTGTGCTTCCGGCAGCGGCAAACCTTGGTCACGCAAAGCCGTAGGGCTTTGCCACTCATTGGAGACGAATCATGAAAGTCAGACCTTCCGTCAAAAAAATATGCCCCAAGTGCAAGGTGATCCGGCGCAAGGGTGTTCTTCGAGTTATCTGCGAAAACCCCCGGCACAAGCAGCGCCAGGGCTAGGGCAGGAGACGTACTGTGGCGAGAATTGCAGGTGTTGATTTGCCTCGTGGCAAACGTGTGGACATTGCGCTCACCTATATCTATGGCATCGGCCGTGCTACGGCCCTGCAGATCCTGAGCACCACCGGTGTGAACTGGGAGCGCAACATTGATGATCTTTCCGCCGACGAAGTGAACGAGATCCGTAAGGAACTCGAACAGAACTACAAGGTGGAAGGCGACCTTCGTCGCGAGATCTCTACCAATATCAAGCGCCTCATGGACATCGGCTGCTTCCGTGGCCTGCGCCACCGCCGCGGCCTGCCCGTGCACGGTCAGCGCACCCACACCAATGCGCGTACCCGCAAGGGTCCCCGTCGCGGTGTGGTGGGCAAGAAGAAGTAGGGCGCATTCCTTTTCACGCGAATTTAGCCAGATTGAGGTAATATCATGGCCAGACCCAAGAAAGTGGTCAAGAAAAGAGAAAAGAAGAACGTGCCCGTGGGCATCGCCCACATCCAGGCTTCGTTCAACAATACCATCATCACCTTTACGGACACTCGCGGCAACGCCATCAGCTGGGCCTCTTCCGGCCAGAGCGGTTTCAAGGGTTCCCGCAAGTCCACCCCCTTCGCCGCCCAGGTTGCCGCCGAAACTGCCGCCCGCAAGGCCCAGGACAACGGCATGCGCACCGTGGGCGTGTATGTGAAGGGCCCCGGCTCCGGCCGTGAAGCCGCCATGCGTGCCATTGCCGCTGTTGGCTTCCGGGTTGCTTTCATCCGCGACGTCACGCCCATCCCCCACAATGGTTGCCGGCCGCCCAAGCGCCGTCGCGTGTAGTTGGCTGCCCGCGAGGCAGTGGTAATCAACGCAAGAGGATTCTTCAAATGGCCAAATATACTGAAGCCAAATGCCGCATTTGCCGTCGCGAAGGCTGCAAGCTCTTCCTGAAGGGCGACCGCTGCTTTACCGACAAGTGCGCTTATGATCGCCGTCCCTACGCTCCTGGCCAGCATGGCCGCGCGCGTAAGAAAGTCAGCGAATACGCCGTCCAGCTGCGCGAGAAGCAGAAGACCCGCCGCAGCTACGGTATCCTGGAAAAGCAGTTCCGCGGATACTTCGAAAAGGCTGAAATGCAGAAGGGCGTCACCGGTACCAACCTGCTGGTGATCCTGGAACGCCGCCTGGACAACGTGGTGTACCGTCTCGGTTTCGCCAACTCCCGTAACCAGGCCCGCCAGCTGGTGCGCCACGGCATCTTCACCCTCAATGGCCACAAGGTGACCATCCCCTCGCTGCAGGTGCGCGTGGGCGATACCATCGAAGTGCCCGAAAAGAACCGCAAGATCCCCGTTCTGGCCGAAGCCCAGGAAGTCATCGCCCGTCGCGGCTGCCCCGCCTGGCTGGAAGCCGACGGCGCCGCTTTCAAGGGCACCGTGAAGGCTCTGCCGCAGCGTGACGACATCCAGTTCCCGGTCAATGAACAGCTGATCGTTGAACTTTACTCGAAATAAGCGGGGGCTTCATGCTTATCAAACAGGGCGAACGCCTTATCAATGCGCGCAACTGGAGCGAGCTCGTCAAGCCCGACCAGATCCTGCGCGACGAAGACACGGCCAGCAGCACGCACGGCAAGTTTGTTTGCGAACCGCTGGAGAGGGGATACGGCACCACCATCGGCAATGCCATGCGTCGTGTGCTGCTTTCCTCCCTGCAGGGTGCTGCCTTTGTGTCTGTGAAGATTACCGGCGTGCAGCATGAGTTCACCACCATCCACGGCGTCCTTGAGGACGTGACCGACGTGGTGCTGAACATCAAGCAGGTGCGTCTGCGCATGGACACGGACGAACCGCAGCGCCTGACGCTTCGCGTTGACAGCAAAGGGCCTGTTACGGCCGCCCAGATTCAGGCCAATCAGCATGTGACCGTGCTCAATCCTGAACAGCACATCGCCACCCTCACCGAGGATGTGGTGCTGGAGATGGAATTTGAAGTGCGCATGGGCAAGGGCTACGTGCCTGCCGACATGCACGAAGGTCTGGCCGATGAAATCGGTTTGATTAAGCTGGACTCCTCCTTCTCGCCGGTGCGTAAAGTCGCCTATTCCGTGGAACAGGCTCGTGTGGGCCAGATGACCAACTACGACCGCCTGATCCTGGAAGTATGGACCGACGGCTCGCTGACTCCTGAGGATGCCATCGCGTACAGCGCCAAGATCATCAAGGACCAGATCTCGGTGTTCATCAATTTCGATGAGCGTGTGTCCGGTGACATGCGTCACGGCAGCAGCGACAGCGGCGAGACCAACGAGCATCTCTTCAAGAGCATCGACGATCTCGAGCTTTCGGTGCGTGCCACCAACTGCCTGCGCAGCGCCAACATCGCGCTGGTGGGCGAGCTGGTGCAGCGCTCCGAGGCTGAAATGCTCAAAACCAAGAACTTCGGCCGTAAATCCCTGGACGAGATCAAGGAAGTCCTGCACGACATGGGCCTTGATTTCGGCATGAAGGTTGACGGTTTCGAAAAGAAATATCAGGACTGGAAAAGGAAGCAGCAAAATGAGGCATAGCAATTCCGGCAAAAAACTTTCGCGGACGCCTGCGCACCGTAAGGCCCTGTTGCACAATCTCGCCAAGGCGCTGCTTATCCACGGCCGCATCCGCACCACCGAAGTGAAAGCCAAGGAACTTCGCGGCGTTGTCGAGCCGCTGATCTCCCTGGCCAAGCGCAACGACCTGCACTCCCGCCGTCTGGCGTACCGTGTGCTGTGCGACTACGCTCTGGTTAAGCGCCTGTTTGACGAAATTGGTCCCCAGTTCGCCGGTGTGCCCGGTGGCTACACCCGCGTGATGAAGCTGGCCATGCCCCGCAAGGGCGATAACGCTCCCATGGCCATCATCGAACTGACCCGCCAGCCCGAAGCCAAGACGGAAGCTCCCGCCAAGGCTGAAAGCGCCGAGTAGTTCCGATGACCGTGTCCGGCTCCGGTCGGACGAGGGAAAAGGACACAAGGGCCCCCGCAAGGGGGCCTTTTTACGTTTTTGGGAGTATGCCGGCAGGGGAGGAGGGCGACCACCCCTTCTTCGTCACGACTTGCCAGCAGGGGGGCTTTCATGGCATGGACGGCCTGTGCCTGTGCGGCATCCTTTCATTGTTCAACAAAGCGAGGTTCATCATGAAGTTGCTGGAAAAGGCCCGGGCTGCCGGCTGAGCGGCAAAAATGGCTCCAGGGGCCCTGGAGCAGCTTTTGCGGGGCCTCGCGCCCCGTGGATCATCGGATCTGGAACAGCGTGTCATCGCCGGACGTGCCCGCAACGAGGACGCAGTGGTGGTGCGCATGCCCGCGGGCAAGGCCATCGTGCAGACCGTGGACATCCTGGCGCCCATCGTCAACGATGCCTTCTGGTTCGGCCGCATCGCGGCCTGCAATGCCCTGTCGGATGTCTACGCCCTGGGCGGGCAGCCCTGGTGCGCCATGAACGTGGCCTTCTTCCCCGCCTGCCTCACCGAGAACGATCCCGAAAACATCCTGGCCAATATCCTGCGCGGCGGCATGGATGCCCTGGAAGAAGCCGGGGCCGTGCTGGCCGGCGGGCATACGGTGCAGGACGACGAGCTCAAGTACGGCATGGCCGTGACCGGGGTCATCGATCCCGGGCATGTGGCGTCCAATGACAAGCTGCGGCCCGGCCTGCGCCTGCTGCTGACCAAACCCCTGGGCACGGGCATCCTGGCCACCGGCGTCAAGGCGCGCTGGGATGATCACGAGGAGAGCGAGGCCCTGCTGCAGCGCTGGTGCGGCCGTCTCAACCGCATCCCCGGGGAGGCCATCGCCCGCTTCCGCATCCCGGCCGCTACGGACATCACCGGCTTTGGTCTGGGCGGGCATCTGCTGGAGATGGCGCAGGCCTCGGGCGTTTGCGTGTCCCTGCAGACGGAGGCCCTGCCCCTGCTGCCCCACGCCCTGGAGTACGCCCGCATGGGCCTCATCCCGGCGGGCAGCCATCTGAACCGGACCCACTGCGCCCCGGCCGTGGACGTGGCGCCGTCAGTGGATGAGGCGGTGGAAAGCATCGTCTTCGACGCCCAGACCTCGGGCGGCATCGTGCTGGCCGTACCGGGCGAAGCGCTGGGGACGGTGCGCGACTGGCTGGAGGCCAGGGGCGAGATGGCCGTGGAGATCGGCGAGGTGCTGGAAGCGCGTTCCGGCGGGCCGCGTCTGCTGCTGCGGTAGGCGGGAGAGCGCGATCCGCCGGGGAAGGCTTCGGCGCTGCCCCCTTCCCGGGCATCGGGCTCCTGCGGCAGGGGGCCCGTCCTCCGTCCTGCTGTCCCGCTTTCCGCCGGAACGGCGGCACGGCGCCGTGCCCTGATGCTGCCGGTCACGGGCCTGGCCCCGCGCAGGCCGGGGCAGGGCAAATTTGCGGGGGAAAAGTGTCTGTGCTATACAGGGTATCTTTGCGAGAGTGGCGGAATTGGTAGACGCACTGGACTTAGAATCCAGCGGTTTATCCATGCGGGTTCAAGTCCCGCCTCTCGCACCAGAATTTGCAAGGACGTTCCCGGCAGGGCCGCGGAACGTCCTTGTTTTTTGCGGCCGGGCTTCCAGGCGGAACGCGTCTGTCCCGTGCCCGGCCGGGAGGCATGGCACTTCCCGGCATCCCGGGGCGCCACCCGGCCCGCGGGGCTGCCGGCAGCTCGGCGGATCCGGCGTCCTTCCGGCCCCGACCTTCTCCGGTGTTGGCCACCCTCCGGGGAGATCGTCCTGCCCGCCCTCTCCGGGAGCGGGAGGCCGTGTCCGGCCGCTGTGCGGTCCCTTGTCCCCGATGCCCCGCTGCGGGCCGCCCGCCGTCCTTTCCCGCCTTTCCGGCAAAGGGTCCCTGCCATCTTGACCGGCACGCTTCCGTGCTTATCTTTGGCAGCAGGGAGCCGCCGGGAAGATGGCGCCGGCCGCTTGAAATCCGCCGTTCTTTGGGCTATGAGAAGCGATTGTCGCGGCTGGCGAGTCACTCGCCATGCCGGGTGATGCGTGCCCTGTGCCGTGTCATCATTCAAAGAACTGCCGTGCGGCCCTGGTCGCGTGTCGTCTCCGGGTCATCCCGGGGCGCGGCGGAAAAAAGAGACTTTTCGTTAAAGGAGCGCCTCGTGGAATATACTGTTGAAGATTTGTCCCCGGTCAAGAAAAAGGTTGCCATCACCACTGATCCCAAGGAAGTGGAAGCCGCCATCATGGGCGCTGTCGCCCTGTACAAGACGTCTGTGCAGATTGACGGTTTCCGCAAGGGCAAGGTGCCCGCTTCCGTCATCGAACAGCGCTTCCGCGACCGCATCTACGAAGAAGCCCGCCAGGACCTCGTCAACGTGCACATCAATGAAGTGATGTCCAAGCTGGACGTGACCCCCGTCTCTGGCATCAGCATGGTGGACGGCGAGCCTGTCATGGAACGCGGCAAGGGCATGAATTACAGCATCGAGTTCGAAGTGCTGCCCACCTTTGACCTGCCCCCCTACGAAGGCATGGAAGTGGAGCAGGAAAAGACCGTCGTGGACGACGCTGAAGTGGAAGAAGTGGTGGAGCGCATCCGCCGCGACCGCTCCAAGCTGGTGCCCGTGGACGGTGACGGCCCGGCCGTGGACGGCCAGGTGGCCAACATCGACTTCTGCGCCTACCAGAACGGCAAGCCCCTGGAAGGCATCAAGGCTGAGGGTTTCGACCTGGCCCTGGGCGAGAAGCAGGCCCTGGAAGATTTCGAAAAGCTGGTCAAGACCATCAAGCTGGGCGGCGAGGCCGAAGGCGACATCACCTTCCCCCAGGACTTCCTGGCCAAGGATCTGGCCGGCAAGACCGTGACCATGAAGGTCAAGGTGCATGCCATCAAGGAACGCCAGCTGCCCGCCGTGGATGACGAACTGGCCAAGGCCGTGGGCGTGGAAAACGTGGAAAAGCTCAAGGCCGGCATCCGCGAAAGCTACCGTTCCAGCCGTTACAACCTGAACAAGGGGTCCGCCCAGAAGTCCATGCTGGACAAGCTGGTGAAGATGGTGGAATTCGAACTGCCGCCCAGCATGGTGGACGTGCAGGCCCGCACCCTGCTGGCCGACATGCGCGCCCGCCTGGAACGCCAGGGCAAGAGCCTGGATTCCCTGGGCAAGAGCGAAGAAGAACTGCTGAAGGAAGTCCGGCCCCAGGCCGAAGAGATCACCCGCATGCAGGTGCTGCTGCTGGCCATCGCCAAGAAGGAAGGCCTGGAAGTGAGCGAGCAGGAAGTCAATGCCCAGCTCTACCAGCTGTGCATGCGCAGCGGCGAGGACTTCAAGCAGGTGCGCGAAGCCTATGAAAAGAGCGGCATGATCTTTACCCTGCGTGACCGCATCCTGGCCGACAAGGCCATGGACGCCGTCTATGCCAAGGCCCAGGTGAAGGAAGTGGAGCCCAAGCCCGCAGAAAAGACTGAAGAAAACAACTAAGGCGGGTCATGTCTGCACCACGGTGCAGATGTTCCCCGCACCCTTCCGGCGACGCTTCGTCGTCCGCTTTTGACGTACGCCGCGGCGGTCCTCCCGTCGCGGCGGCGTCGAATTTATACGGTTTAACTCACAGAGAGGTTTTCATGTCCCTCGTCCCCATGGTCATCGAAACCACGGGCCGTTCCGAACGCGCCTATGATATCTATTCCCGCCTGCTCAAGGATCGCATCATCCTGCTGGGCAGCGAAGTGAACGACACTGTGGCCTCCCTTGTCTGCGCCCAGCTCCTGTTCCTGGAATCCCAGGACCCGGAGAAGGAGATCAGCCTGTACATCAACTCTCCCGGCGGCTCCGTGACCGCCGGTCTGGCCATCTATGACACCATGCGCTACATCACCGCGCCCGTCAGCACGGTGTGCATGGGCCGGGCCGCCAGCATGGGGGCATTTTTGCTGGCGGCCGGGCAAAAGGGCATGCGCTACGCGCTGCCCAACAGCCAGATCATGATCCACCAGCCGCTGGGCGGCTTCCAGGGCCAGGCCACGGATGTGGACATCCATGCCCGCGAGATGCTGCGCATCAAGGAGCGCCTGAACACCCTGCTGGCCGAAAACACCGGCAAGAGCTATGACGAGGTGGTCCGGGCCACGGAACGCGACAATTTCCTCACCCCCGAGCAGGCCCTCGAATTCGGCATCATCGACCGGGTACTGGTATCGCGCAGCGATATGACGGAGAAGAACTAGTCTATGTCCAACAGCAAGAATTCAGGACAGGAACCGCTGCGCTGCTCCTTCTGCGGACGCAGCGAGCTGGAGGTGAACAACCTTATCGTGCAGGACAACGCCTGCATCTGCGACAACTGCGTGCGCGCCTGCGGCGACATCATCGCCCGAGACAAGGTCCAGCAGCAGGTGGAGGAGGCCGACGAGCGCCTGCTCTCGCCGCAGGAGATCAAGGCCCGCCTGGATGAATACGTCATCGGCCAGACCGAGGCCAAGAAGATCCTTTCCGTGGCCGTGCACAACCACTACAAGCGCGTCTTCTTCGCCGACGCCCTGGGCGACGACGTGGAGCTGGAAAAGAGCAACATCCTGCTGGTGGGGCCCTCCGGCAGCGGCAAGACCCTGCTGGCCAAGACCCTGGCCAAGGTGCTGCGCGTGCCCTTTGCCATCGCCGACGCCACGACCCTGACCGAAGCCGGGTATGTGGGCGAGGACGTGGAGAACATCCTGGTGCAGCTGCTGCAGAATGCCGACTACGACATCGAAGCCGCCAGCAAGGGCATCATCTACATCGACGAGATCGACAAGATCTCCCGCAAGAGCGACGGCCCCTCCATCACCCGCGACGTGTCCGGCGAAGGCGTGCAGCAGGCCCTGCTCAAGATCATCGAAGGCACCGAGGCCAACATCCCGCCCAAGGGCGGCCGCAAGCATCCCCAGCAGGAATTCATCCGCATGGATACCAGCAATATCCTGTTCATCGTGGGCGGGGCCTTCGTGGGACTGGACAAGATCGTGGGCTCCCGCATGAGCGGCAGCTCCATGGGCTTCGGCGCCCAGGTCTGCTCCAAGAAGGAGATGCCCCTGGGCGAGCTGCTGGAAAAGATCCAGCCCCAGGACCTGGTGAAGTTCGGCCTGATCCCCGAATTCGTGGGCCGCATCCCCATCATCACCCATGTGGACGATCTGGACGAGGCCGACCTGGTGCGCATCCTGACCGAGCCCAGGAACGCCCTGGTGCGCCAGTACCAGAAGCTGTTCGAACTGGACCACGTGCATCTGCGCTTCACGCCCAATGCCCTCAAGGCCATCGCGGCCCGGGCCATCGAGCGCAAGACCGGCGCGCGCGGCCTGCGCAACGTCATGGAGCGCACCATGCTGGACATCATGTTCCGTCTGCCCTCCATGCCCGGTGTCAAGGAATGCCTCATCAACCGGGCCGTCATCGAAAAGGGCAAGGAGCCGGTGCTGCTGTATGACGAAAGCGCCGAAGGCGCCGCTGCCGACGCCAGCATGAATTAGCCCGGCCTCCGGCATGGCCGCACGGCGCGGACACCGTTCCCGCCTGCGGCCGCTGCCCGGTGCGCCCGCACCATGCCGGGGCCTGCCCCCGGGCAGGCTGTCACAAGAGCTGAAAGGGGGGAAGCATCCGCCTTTGCCGCAGGCAAAGGGGATCCTTCCCCTTTCAACGATATACAGGGGCCATCCGGCCCGGCCGTCCCGACGGCTGAGCGGGCCGCCCGCGCGGCCCTTTTACGAGGTACACTATGTCCGAATTCCAGCGCGAAGCGCGCTTTTTTGCCGAGCTGCCGGTCATGCCCCTGCGCGAAGTGGTCATGCTGCCGCGTACCATCATGCCGCTTTTCGTGGGGCGCGAGGCGTCCATCAAGGCCATCGAGCTGGCCCAGTCCGGTTACAACAAGCAGATGTTCCTGGTGGCCCAGCGCGAGCCCGATGTGGAGAAGCCCGGCGCCGATGATCTGAGCCCCGTGGGGGTCGTCTGCAAGGTCCTGCAGATGCTGCGCCTGCCCGACGGCACCATCAAGGTGCTGTTCGAAGGCCTGCACCGTGCCCGCTGGACGGAACTGCGCGAACAGGACAACTGCCTGATGGCCATGCTCTGCACGGTGCCGGAAAGCGAGAGCCGCCCCGAAGAGCGCGAGGCCCTGGTGCGCACCGTGCAGGAAGCGCTGGAAGAGTACGCCAAGAACAACAAGAAGCTGACCCAGGAAGCGCTCATGTCCATCATGGCCCTGCGTGATGCCGGGCCGCTGGCCGACGCCGTGGTGCCCCACCTCAAGGTGGATTACCGCAAGAAGCAGGAAGTGCTGGAGATCGCCGACGTCACCGAGCGCCTGGAACGCGTGTACGAGCTTTTGCAGGGCGAAGTGGCCCTGGCCTCGGTGGAAAAGCGCATCAAGAACCGCGTCAAGGTGCAGATGGAGCGCAACCAGCGCGAATACTACCTCAGCGAGCAGCTCAAGGCCATCAACAAGGAGATGGGCCGCGAGGACGATCCCCAGGCCGAAGTGGACGAGCTGGAAAAAAAGCTCGAAGGCCGCAACATGCCGCAGGAGGCCCGCGCCCGCTGCCAGTCCGAGCTGCGCAAGCTGCGCAGCATGCCGCCCTCGGCCGCAGAATACACCGTGGTGCGCAACTATGTGGACTGGCTGCTGGACCTGCCCTGGAACGACCTCAAAGAGATCGACATCGACATCGAAAAGGCCCGCGCCATCCTCGAGGGCGACCACTTCGGTCTGGAAAAGCCCAAGGACCGCATCCTGGAATACCTGGCCGTGCAGAAACTTTCCCACGGCCTGCGCGGTCCCATCCTCTGCTTCGTGGGCCCGCCAGGCGTGGGCAAGACCTCGCTGGCCAAAAGCGTGGCCCGGGCCACGGGGCGCGAATATGTACGCCTTTCCCTGGGCGGCGTGCGTGACGAGGCCGAGATCCGCGGCCATCGCCGTACCTATGTGGGCGCCCTGCCCGGCAAGATCATCCAGTCCCTGAAGCGGGTCAGGAGCAGCAACCCCCTGTTCTGTCTGGACGAGATCGACAAGATGACCTCGGACTTCCGGGGCGACCCGGCCTCGGCCCTGCTGGAAGTGCTGGACCCGGAACAGAACAGCACCTTCATGGACCACTATCTGGATCTGGAGTACGACCTTTCCAGGGTGTTCTTCATCACCACGGCCAACTCGCTGGACACCATCCCGGCCCCGCTGCTGGACCGCATGGAGATCATCGAGCTCAACAGCTATCTGGAGACGGAAAAGCGCCAGATCGCCCGCAACTTCCTGCTGCCGCGCCAGGTGAAGGAACACGGCCTGAAGCCGGAGAACATCGCGCTGTCCGACGGCGCCATCCTGGAGATCATCCGTTCCTACACCCGCGAAGCGGGCGTGCGCAATCTGGAGCGCGAGATCGCCGCCCTGTGCCGCAAGACCGCCATACGGCTGGTGGAGGACGACGATCTGGACAAGTGCGTGAGCATCTCCCGCCAGAACCTGGCCTCCTTCCTCGGCGTCAAGAAGTACCGCCACGAGGAACGCGAGAGCGAGTCCCAGGTGGGCGTCTGCGCCGGTCTGGCCTACAACCAGCGCGGCGGCGAGATCCTGATGGTGGAGACCAGCCTCATGTCCGGTTCCGGGCAGGTGGTCATCACCGGCCAGCTGGGCGACGTGATGACCGAGTCCGCCCGTGCGGCCCTGACCTATGTGCGTTCCCGCGCCGAGATCCTGGGCCTCGATCCGCGCTTCCATCGCAAGGTGGACATCCATGTGCATGTGCCCGACGGCGCCACGCCCAAGGACGGCCCCTCGGCCGGCATCACCCTGGCCACGTCCATCACCTCGGCCCTGCTGGGCATCCCGGTGCGCAACGATGTGGCCATGACCGGCGAGATATCCCTGCGCGGCCGCGTGCTGCCCATCGGCGGCCTGCGGGAAAAGCTCCTGGCTGCCCGCCGCAGCGGCATCAAAAAGGTCCTCATGCCGCATGACAACGAAAAGGACCTCAAGGAAGTGCCCGCCGAGGTGCTGGAGGATCTGGAGATCGTCTTCGTGGACCATGTGGACGAGGTCCTGCCCCATGCCCTGGCCGCTTCCGCGGAAGAGATCTTTTCCGGTCGCGCCACGGCCCAGCCGCTCTATCTCAGCCTGCGCGCCGGCAGGGGCGACAAGGGCAGCAGCGCCCCTGCGCCGCAATAGATGATGGCAAGGGGAGGGGATTTGAGCGGGGGAAACCTTTTGTGCACAAAAGGTTCTCCCCCGCACCCCCTTCCAAAAAACTTTTTTCAGGTGGGGCCGCAGGTCCCCGTCGCTGGACGGCGGGGAGCGGCAACGGCCCGTGGACCGGAAAGACAAGAAGAGGAAGGCATTTTGCCTTCCTCTTCTTGGTCTTGGTGCGTATGGCGTGCCTTGCGTGTGCAGTGTGCCCTTGAACGGATGACCATAACAAAAAAGCGGAGGGCAAACTGCCTTTCGCGTTTTATGTCATGGGCGACAGCTTTCTTTGCCAGAGAGCCGTGTTTAGTGGGGCCGTTTTGCCGGGGGACCGGCAGTGGGGACTGTCCGGCGTTATACCGGGGAGTCCATCCTCCTGCATAAAGCGCGTTGGGAGGAGGATGGGGGTTTGGGGGAAGGAGGGACCTTTGCGCGCGAGCCGGCGACCGAAGGCGGCCGCAGGCCGTGCCCGTTGCGACGACGGGAGCTACGGGCATCGACAGCAGGGCAAGGTCCCTCCTTCCCCCAAAAAAACTGTTTACATATGGAAGAAGCGCAGGGGGGGCACACCGGGGATCATGCGGGCATCGGCCAGCTTGCGGTAGAAGAGGGTGAGGCCCTGCAGTTCGCGTTCGCCCAGGCTGAAGGTCAGGCCTTCGTTGTAATAGACGGTCAGTTCCTCGCGCGACAGGGGGCAGCCGTGGCCGGTGAGGTCGAGGATGACATCCATGTGGGAAAGGCCCCAGTCCCGGCCCTGGCGCATGAGCGCGCCGGGATCGCTGTGGAAGAGCTTTTTCTGCACGGCGTCGTGGCTGACCACCCAGACGCCGAAGATGAAGGGCAGGCCGGTCCATTCCACCCAGGCATCGGCCAGGTCGAGGCGGTAGGGATAGTCGGGATGGTTGCGCAGGCGCAGGGCCTCGTCCCCGATGGCCAGGAAGGCTTCGGGGGCCCTTTCCGTGCCCAGGGTGGGCGTGACGGCGCCGGTGACGTAGCGCACGTCGCAGTGGTAGTGGTCCTTCATGAGCAGGCGCAGCAGGGCCACGGAGGTATGGGTCTCGCCGCTGATGAGGATGGTCTGGCCGTCCAGCCGCTCCACGGGGCGGCGGGACATGAGCAGCACGCTCATCACATTGCCGTGGGAGCCGATGGAAAGATCCTCCACCAGATGGTAGCGCTCGGGGCGCATGGCATATTCGAAACAGGAATTGGAGGAGATGTGCAGCTCGCCCCGGGCCATCATGTTGTTGAGGACGGCGGGCGGCCCGGAGATGATCTCGAAATCGTGGGGGATGATGCCCGCTTCCAGAGGATGATAGATGGGCAGGACATTGAGGTAGCCGATACGGCCCATACGCAGGGTATCAGCGGGCAGACCGGGTTCACTGGACATGGCGTTCCTCCTGGCCGCGGCGCGGCCGTTTCTGGGTGGGCTGTCCGGGGGCAGCGGGGCGGGGAGGCAGCCGTGCGGGCGCATCCCCGGATGCTGCATAACAGGCCCACGGCAAAAAGGAAAGGGCGGGAGCGGCGTTTTGACGTCCTTCCGCCTTCCTGTATATGATGGGAAAAAGCAGGTGAGTCATGTTCAGATGTTTTTTTCTTGTATTGCTGGCAGGGGCGCTGCTGGGAGGGGCCCCGGTCATGGCCGCCGCACTGGAGACCGAGAATGCGGGCACTGTCGTGCGCGAGCCTGTCCTGACAGGGGAACAGGCCCAGAGCATGGTCGAGGTGGTCATGCACGAGGCCCGGGAAAGCGGAAAGGCCGTCACCGTGACCGTGGTGGACCGTTCCGGGCAGATACTGGCGGTGCTGCGTGACCATGAGGCCGGTGTGCACACCATCAGCGCCAGTTACAAAAAGGCCTACACGGCGGCCTCCCAGAAGCGCGAGACGGCCATCCTCGCCCGTGGTGTGCGGGACGGCTCCATCCCGGCGGACATCCGTTACCTCGACCCCAATTTTTCCCTCATGGAAGGCGGCATCCCCATCATCCTTGAGGATGTGGTGGTGGGCGGTATCGGCGTCGGCGGCGCCCACGGCAGCGAGGACAGCCGTCTGGCCCGTATCGGCCTGCTGGTGCTGCAGCACTGAGCCCGCGGGCGCCGTCCGCGCGGATGGGGCGGGGCCCGGCGGGCAGGCGGGGTGTGCGCCCGCCAGGGAAGACAAAAAATATCTAAATAGTAATAATTACTATTTACAAAAATTGCCGGTCATGGCATTTCTTGTCTGGCGATACCTCCTGGGGGGAGGCTGTCACTGCACCACCCCGGTGCGCAAACCAGGGAGAAAGCACATGACTGACAAAAACGACCGCCTGACCACCAGTGCCGGTGCGCCGGTAGCCGACAACAATCATGCCCTGACTGCCGGTCCGCGCGGGCCCATGCTGATGCAGGATGTCTGGTTCCAGGAAAAACTGGCCCATTTCGACCGTGAGGTCATCCCGGAGCGGCGCATGCATGCCAAGGGCTCCGGCGCTTACGGGACGTTCACGGTGACGCATGATGTCACCCCGTATACCAGGGCCTCGCTTTTTGCCGAGGTCGGCAAGCAGACCGAGGTCTTCGTCCGCTTTTCCACCGTGGCCGGTGAACGCGGCGCGGCGGACGCGGAGCGCGACATCCGCGGTTTTGCCGTCAAATTCTACACGGACCAGGGCAACTGGGACATGGTGGGCAACAACACGCCGGTCTTTTTCCTGCGTGATCCGCTCAAGTTCCCCGACCTGAACCATGTGGTCAAGCGCAACCCGCGCACCAACATGCACAGCGCCACGGACAACTGGGACTTCTGGACCCTGCTGCCCGAGGCCCTGCACCAGATCACCGTGGTCATGAGCGATCGCGGCATCCCGGCCTCGTACCGGCACATGCATGGTTTCGGCAGCCACACCTACAGCCTCATCAATGCGGAGAACAGGCGCTTCTGGGTCAAGTTCCATTTCAGGACCCAGCAGGGCATCAGGAACCTCACCGATGCCGAGGCGCAGGAGCTCATCGGCCGTGACCGGGACAGCCACCAGCGCGATCTGTACGAGCATATCGAAAAGGGCGACTTCCCCCGCTGGACCCTGTACTTCCAGATCATGCCCGAGGAAGACGCCGAAAAGCTGCCCTATCATCCCTTCGACCTGACCAAGGTCTGGTACCACAAGGACTATCCCCTCATGGAAGTGGGCGTGCTGGAACTGAACCGCAATCCCGAGAACTACTTCGCCGAGGTGGAGCAGGCGGCCTTCAATCCCGCCAACCTGGTGCCCGGCATCGGCGTCTCGCCCGACAAGATGCTGCAGGGCCGTCTGTTCTCCTACGGGGATGCCCAGCGCTACCGCCTGGGGGTCAACCACACCATGATCCCGGTGAACCGTCCCCGCTGTCCCTATCACAGCTTCCACCGGGACGGCGCCATGCGGGTGGACGGCAACTACGGCGGCCATACCAGCTACGAGCCCAACAGCACGGGCGCCTGGCAGGAACAGCCCGATTTCAGCGAACCGCCCCTGAAGATCAGCGGCGACGCGGCCCGCTGGGACTATCCCTGCGATGACGCCGACTACTTCGAGCAGCCCGGCAAGCTGTTCCGCGTGATGACGCCGGAACAGCAGGAAGAGCTGTTCGGCAATACGGCCCGTGCCCTGGGCGATGCGCCCCGCGAGATCAAGCTGCGCCATATCCGCCATTGCGCCAAGGCCGATCCCGCCTACGGTGCGGGCGTGGCCCGGGCCTGCGGCATCCCGGAAAGCGAGATCTGAAAAAAGATTGCGGGACAGGGGGGGCGTTGCCCCGCTGCCGATGCCCGGGGTCTCCCGTGCAGCGACGGCCCCTCCTCTTCGTCGTGACGGGTGCGGCCTGAGGGCCGGTATCCGGTGGCTCCCGGCGGGCCGATGGCCCTCCCTGTCCTCCTTTTCCGGAAACAGGCCCATGCAAGGATGTCTTCCGCTGAAAGCGGCACATGTCCTTGCAGACGGCCCGGAAGGATCCCTTCCCCGTGCCCCCGGCAGCGTCGCGTCGTTGCAGGCGCGGAAGACCCGCCGTACGCGGCGGACCTTCCGCTGACGCGATGCTGCCATCAAAAAAGCGGACATGACCATCAGGGTCATGTCCGCTTTTCTGTCTTTTTCCGTCTGCGGGGATCTCCCGGCACCTGCGGGATATGCCTGCGCCCGTCGCGCCGGTGGACCGGCAGGATAGGCCGCGTTTTTTCCCGTTTCCCATGCCGGACACGATGCCCGGGCCTGCTGCATGAGACAGGCCCGGGCAAAGTTTTTTGGCGTGGAGGGGGAGCTCGAGGGGGAGGCCGCACCTTTTGTTCACAAAAGGGGGGCCGCCTCCTCGTCTCGTCCCTTTATGGTCAGCTAGTCTTCGGGCTGCGGGTCCACGGGGGTGTAGTTCATGGTGCGCTGCACGGGGGTGAAGCCGGCGGCACGGATGATCTTGTGGATCTCGTGACGGGTCAGGTGGTAGGACACGCCGGCGGCGGCCACCACGTTCTCCTCGATCATGAGCGAGCCGAAGTCGTTGGCACCGTAGAAAAGGGCCAGCTGGGCCACTTCGGGGCCCATGGTCACCCAGGAGGACTGGATGTTGGCGATATTGTCCAGCACCAGGCGCGACACGGCCAGCAGGCGCAGATAGGCGGGTGCGGGCAGGGAGGCCGTCACGTTGATGCGGGTATGGGCAGGCTGGAAGGTCCAGGGGATGAAGGCCGTGAAGCCGTGGGTCCTGTCCTGCACCTCGCGCACGGCGAAGAGGTGGTCCAGACGGTGGCGGGGCTCTTCCTCATGGCCGAACATCATGGTGGCGGTGGTGCGCATGCCCTGTTTGTGGGCGCGTTCCATGACGTAGAGCCACTGGTCGGCGCTGCACTTGTTGGGCGAGACCCGGGCGCGGACCTCGTTCTGGAGGATCTCGGCGCCGCCGCCGGGGATGGAGTCCAGACCGGCGGCCCTGAGACGGGAGATGACCTCGTCCACGCTCAGGCCGAACTTCTGCGACCAGAAGAAGATCTCCGGCGGGGAGAAGGCATGGATGTGCAGGCCGGGCCAGGTGGCACGCATCCAGCGCAGCAGGTCTTCGTACCATTCCAGGGGCAGGTCGGGATGGTGCCCGCCCTGCAGCAGGATCTGGGTGCCGCCCAGGCGCAGGGTCTCGTCGATCTTCCGGGCCATCTCCTCGCGGGTGATGACGTAGCCTTCGCCGGATTCGGGCGCGCGGAAGAAGGCGCAGAAGCGGCAGGCGCAGACGCAGACGTTGGAATAGTTGATGTTGCGGTCGCCCACATAGGTGACGATGGGCTCGGGATGCAGGCGCAGGCGCATGGCGTGGGCCAGCCGGGCCAGCGTGTGCAGGGAGGCGCCGTAATACAGGGCTTCGGCGGCGGCGCGGTCCAGGCGCTTCCCGGCCAGGGAAAGGGCCGCGGCCTCCTTCACTTCGGGGCTTTCATCAAAGGCGCTGTGCGCCGGACGGAACTGCTGGTCGCTCATGCGCGGGCCTCCTCGGTCGGGACGGTATGGAAGATGGCGTTGCGCCGCACGGGCGTGAAGCCCGCTTCACGGATCATGAATTCCAGCTCCTTGAGGGTCAGGCCCTGGGCGGAACCGGCACCGGCCATATGGCCGATGTGCTCTTCCACCACGGTGCCGTCCAGGTCGTCGGCGCCGTACCAGAGGGCCGTCTGGGCCAGCTTGGTGCCCATCATGATCCAGTAGGCCTTGATGTGGGGGATGTTGTCCAGCATCAGGCGCGAGACGGCCACGGTGCGCAGCTGGTCGAGACCGCGCACGGGGCCGAGCTTTTCCTCAGGCAGCTTGAGCCTGCTGTTCTCGGTCAGGAAGGGCAGGGGGATGAAGCAGGTGAACCCGCCGCTTTTGTCCTGCTGTTCGCGCAGGCGGCAGAGATGGTCCACGCGCATGGCACAGGTCTCCAGATGGCCGTAGAGCATGGTGCAGTTGGTCTTGATGCCCAGGCTGTGGGCCTCGCCGGAGATGCGCAGCCACTCGGCGGAACCGGCCTTGTGGGGGCAGATACGGGCGCGCAGGTCTTCGTCGAAGATCTCGGCGCCGCCGCCGGGCATCATGACCAGACCGGCGTCCTTGAGGCGCTGCAGCACTTCGAGGGTGGAACAGCCTTCCATCCTGGCGAAGTGGGCGATCTCCACCGGGGTGAAGGCCTTGATGAGCAGGCCGGGATTGAGTTCGCGCGCGGCACGCAGGGTGTCCAGGAACCACTGGAAAGGACGGGTGGGATGGCAGCCGCCCACGATGTGCAGCTCGTCCAGATGCAGGGGCGTGGCATCAGCGGCGCGCAGGCGCTCCAGCACTTCTTCGGTACTCAGGCAGAAAGCCCCCTGGTCTTCTTCGCTGTCGCGGCGGAAGGCGCAGAAAACGCAGCCGTTGACGCAGACATTGGTATAATTTATTTGGCGGTTGACCACATACGAGGTCTTGTCCCCGTGCATGCGGCAACGCGCATGGTGGGCCAGGGCGCCCACGGCGGTGATGTCGGGGCAGGCGAAAAGCGCCATGCCGTCTTCGGCGCTCAGGCGCTGGCCGGCAAGGACCTTGTCCAGAACGTCGGCAAGCCCGAGGCTTGCGTAATAGGAAGCATCCAGCATAATGGGTATCCTCAGATGATGATTGGCCGAAGGCCGGAACAGCGCAATATATGTTCCAGCCTCGCTGCCTGTCAAACTGTTGTGCCGGATCAAACAAAGAGAGGTGTCCCGTGGCGGAGAACATGACGCTGGGCCTTTCGCCCTGTCCCAATGATACCTACATTTTCCATGCGCTGCTGCACCGGCTGGTGCCGTCCCCGGCGCATTTCACGCCGCACATGGCCGATGTGGAGGAACTCAATGCCCTTGCCCGGCAGAAGAAACTGCCGGTGACCAAGCTCTCGCTGGGCGTGGTGCCCTACATCATGGACGATTACGCCATCATGGCCTCGGGCGCCGCCCTGGGCTGGGGCTGCGGCCCGCTGGTGGTGGCCCGCGAAGACCTGCCCGAGGAAAAATGGAAAACGGCCCGCGTGGCCGTGCCGGGCCTCATGACCACGGCCAACCTGCTGCTGACCCTGCACGGCGGCTTCCAGGGCCCGCGTGAGGAGATGCTCTTCAGCGATGTCATGGACGCGGTGCTGGACGGTGAGGCGGACATGGGCGTCATCATCCACGAGGGCCGTTTCACCTATGCCGAGCGCGGCCTGGTGAAGCTGCTGGACCTGGGGCAGTGGTGGGAGGCCACCTATCATGCGCCCCTGCCGCTGGGCGCCATCGCCGTGCGGCGCGACGTGCCCGTGGAGCTGGCCCGCGCCATCGAGGCGGCCATCACGGCCAGCGTGGATTATGCCAATGCCAACCCGCGCGCCTCGGCGGACTTCATCCGCGAACATGCGCAGGAGCTGGCCGAGAGCGTGACCTCGGCCCACATCAGGACCTTCGTCACCGAATACAGCCGTGACCTGGGCGATACGGGCCGTCAGGCCATCGCCCGTCTGGTGGAGACCGCGGCCAGGATGCAGGGCCTGCGCCTGCCCGAGGCGGGGCTCTTCCTGTAGGGCAGGCCGCGTCAGGCCCATGCCTTGCTGTACCTGTCCGGGCCTCGTGCGGCATGCCGCCGGGGCCTTTTCAGGGCCGCCCCGCAGGGGGCGGCCCTGTTGTTGCCTTTTCCGCGGAACATGATGACCAGGAACAGATTCTTTTCCCTCAGTGAGGCCCGCCGCTTCCTGGCGCTGGGCCTGCCCGTGCTGGTGACGCAGATCGCCCAGATGGGCATGAACTTCGTGGACACGGCCATGACCGGCCGGGCCAGTACGGCGGACATGGCCGCCGTGGCCGTCTCGGGCTCCATCTGGGTGCCTGTTTCCCTGCTGGGCATGGGCTGTCTTCTGTCCCTGCCCGCCATGATGGCCCATCTGGTGGGCGGCGGCGAGCAGCGGCGCACCCCGCATCTGCTGCGGCAGGGCCTCTGGCTCTCGGGCCTGCTCTCGCTGGTGCTGATGGGCGTGTTCGCCTTCCTTTCCCTCCATCTGGAGCTGTTCGGCCTGGATGCCGAGCTGGCGCCGCTGGCGGCCGGGTATCTGCGGGCCATGCTCTTCGGCCTGCCGGGCATGATGCTGTTCGTCAACGTGCGCGGCTTCCTGGAAGGCTATGCCCGCACGCGTCCGGCCATGCTGGTGGGCCTGCTGGGGCTGGCGCTCAACGTGCCCTGCAATTATGTGCTCATCTACGGCAAGCTGGGCCTGCCCCGGCTGGGGGCCGTGGGCTGCGGCGTGGCCACGGCCCTGTGTTACTGGTTCATGGCCGTCTGCATGATCTATTATGTGCGCCGGGATGCCCAGTACCGGGACCTGCATCCCCTGTTCCTGCCCCTGCTGCTGCCGCGCACGGCCCGGTCCTGCGGCTGTGAGGCCCGCGCCCGGGACGATGCCAGCCCCCTGGCCGCCCCCTACACCCCGGAACCGGTGCCCTGCCGCTTCGACGTCCCGCTGATCTGGCGCATCCTGCGCATCGGCCTGCCCGGCGCGCTGGCCGTGTTCTTCGAGGTCTCGCTGTTCGCGGTCACGGCCCTGCTGCTGGCGCCGCTGGGCAAGGTGGTGGTGGCCGGGCACCAGATCGCCATGAACTTTTCCAGCATCGTCTACATGCTGCCCCTGTCGCTGAACATCACCGTGGCCATCCGGGTGGGGCAGAACCTGGGGGCCGGCCGTCTGGAACGGGCCCGCCTTTCGGCCCGCACGGCCCTGTGCCTGGGGCTGGGCCTGGCCCTGCTGACCATGACGGCCACCCTGTGCCTGCGGCCGCAGATCGCCCGGATCTACAACGCGGACCCCGCCGTGCTGGAGCTGGCCGTGCTCCTGCTGGCCTTCGCCGCCGTCAACCAGATACCGGAATCGTTGCAGACGGTGAGCATCGGTGTGCTGCGCGCCTACAACGATACCCGCTACATCCTGGGCGTCTGTCTGTTCTCCTACTGGATCGTGGGGCTGGGCACGGGCTGGGCCCTGGCCCGTACGGACTGGCTGGTGCCCGCCCTGGGCGCCCCCGGCTTCTGGACGGGCTACGGCCTGGCCCTGTGGGTGAGCTTCGTCCTGTACCGTTTGCGCACGGGCCGTCTGCACAGGCTGGATGCGGAGGCCGTGCGCCGGCGCATCCGCCGCTGACCGGAACCTCCGGCTGGCCTTTGCCGGATGTGCGCGCAGGGAAGGGGAGGCATGGCAGGGCCTCCCTTTTTGCGTGGCTGAAGGCACCATCTTCATGGACATGCCTGCCATGACGGAACATGTGCCGCCACGGCAGGACAGGGCATTGCGGGCCGTGCCGGAAAGAAAAAGCGGTCGTCTTTTCGGGAAGGTATTTCCCGCTATGGCGCGGGCTTGTCATTCAGGGGGGGAGCAGGTATAGGAGGGGCGCGGACCGTACCCTGCCACGGCTGTGCCGGCAGGCTGCCCCGCCTGCCTCCGGCCCGGCATGAGGGCTTGTCTTGTCACCGGATCGTTCCGGCTGCGGATGGGAGACCATGCAGAACCCGTTCTTTTCGTTGTCCGAGGCCCGGCGCTTTGTGGCTCTGGGCCTCCCTGTATTTGTGGCCCAGATGTCCCAGATGGGCATGAACTTCGTGGACACGGCCATGACCGGTCAGGCCAGCACGGCGGACATGGCCGCCGTGGCCGTGGCCGGTTCCATCTGGAACCCCCTTTCCCTGCTGGGCATCGGCTGCCTGCTTTCCCTGCCGGCCATGAGTGCCCATCTGGTGGGCGGCGGACAGCGCCCGCGCACCCCGCACCTGCTGCGGCAGGGCATCTGGCTCACCCTGGGCATCAGCGCCATCCTGATGACCGTCTTTTACGTCATCTCCTGGCATTTGCAGTCCTTCGGGCTGGACGAGGAGCTCTCCCGCCTGGGCGGCGGCTACCTGCGCGCCATGCTCTGGGGCCTGCCGGGCTTCATGCTGTTCGTCAACGTGCGCAGCTTCCTGGAAGGCTATGCCCGCACGCGCCCGGCCATGATCATCGGCATCCTGGGCCTGGCGCTCAACGTGCCCTGCAACTATGTGCTCATCTACGGCAAGCTGGGCCTGCCCCGGCTGGGGGCCGTGGGCTGCGGCGTGGCCACGGCCCTGTGTTACTGGTTCATGGCCGTCTGCATGATCTATTATGTGCGCCGGGATGCCCAGTACCGGGACCTGCATCCCCTGTTCCTGCCCCTGCTGCTGCCGCGCACGGCCCGGTCCTGCGGCTGTGAGGCCCGCGCCCGGGACGATGCCAGCCCCCTGGCCGCCCCCTACACCCCGGAACCGGTGCCCTGCCGCTTCGACGTCCCGCTGATCTGGCGCATCCTGCGCATCGGCCTGCCCGGCGCGCTGGCCGTGTTCTTCGAGGTCTCGCTGTTCGCGGTCACGGCCCTGCTGCTGGCGCCGCTGGGCAAGGTGGTGGTGGCCGGGCACCAGATCGCCATGAACTTTGCCGGGCTGGTCTTCATGCTGCCCCTGTCGCTGAACATCACGGCGGCCATCCGGGTGGGGCAGAGCGTGGGGGCCGGGCGGCTGGGGCGGGCGCGCCTTTCGGCCCGCACGGCCCTGTGCATGGGGGCCGCCTCGTCGCTGGTCATCGCCGCCTGCACGGCCCTGTTCCGCGAGCAGATCGTGCACATCTACAACGATGACCCCGCCGTGACCGCCCTGGCCACGGGCCTGCTGCTGCTCGGCTCCTGCTATCAGCTGGTGGACGCCCTGCAGACCATCAGCATCGGCATCCTGCGTGCCTACAACGATACAAGGACCATCTCCCTGGTCTGCTTCGCCTCTTACTGGGTCATCGGCCTGCCCCTGGGCTTCACGCTGGCCCGCACGGATCTGGTGGTCCCGGCCCTGGGTGCCGCGGGCTTCTGGATAGCCTATATCGCGGCCCTGGGCTTCGGCGCCCTGTGTTATCTGGCACGCGTGCATCATCTGCACGGTCTGGATGCCGGAGCGGTACGGCGGCGTATCCAGCGCTGATGCGGGGCAGGCGCGGCCGGTGCGGATGCCCGGGCCGCTGTTTTTGGGGGGCCGCTGCGGCCCGGGGCGTGCCGGGACGGGCACAAGAAAAATAATTGAAATTTGAATTTTAATTCGTTAATGTTTCCCGGGCATGGCAGGAAGTATTCTTGATTTTGATGGTAGAACTTCAGCACTATGAGGCGGCGATGGGCAGTCTTTCCCACGGGGGGCACGAGCGCGGCAAGCGTGGTGACGGGGATCTGACCCGGTCCCGGATACTGGAAGCGGCGGGACAGCTGGCGGCCGAGTGCGGCTATGCCAACATGACCAGCAAACAGGTCTGTGAAAGGGCGCATGTGAACATGGCGGCGGTCAACTATCATTTTGGCAGTCGCGAGGGCCTGTACGCGGCCGTGCTGGCCGAGGCCCATGACCGCCTGTTCACCCTGGAGCACCTGCGCCAGATGCTGGCGGAGGGGACGGCGCGCGAGAAACTGTCGCGCACGCTGGACGAGCTGCTGGCCCATCTGCACGGGCCGCGCAGCTGGCATGTGCGGGTGCTGGCACGGGAATTTTTTTCGCCGGCGGGCTTTCTGGATCCTTTCCTGCAGGAAAAGGTCCATCCCAAGGCGCGGCTGCTGCGCGGCCTGTTGAGCGAGATCACCGGCATCCCGCAGGGGGCGTCCCAGCTGGACTGCTGCATCGCCAGCACCATGGGGACCTGCATGATGCTCATCATGCTTGATCCGGGCTTTGCCAACAGTCTTTTCCCGAACCTGGCGGAAAGGAACGCGGCCCTTGACCAGATGATCAAGGACTTCATCTTTGCCGGGCTGGACGACGCCGCGGCCAAGTGGCGCGCCCGGCCGGCAGCAGATGCCGCCCGGGACTGAATCCGACGACATACGACATACGAGATCTATCCGGCTGAAGCGGGGGAATCAGGTAATGGAAGAAGCTTTGTATCTCGGGCTCGACGCAGGCTCCACCACGGTCAAGCTGGCTCTGGTGGATGCGCGGGGCACGCTGCTGGAAGCCCGTTATGAACGTCATGGCGCGGCGGTGCGCGCGACCTTGCGCACCCTGCTGGAAGACCTGGCCGAACGGCGGCCCGGTCTGGTGGTGCGCCCGGCCATGACGGGTTCCGCGGCCCTGCGGCTGGCGCAGGCCCTGGAGCTGCCCTTCGTGCAGGAGGTGCTGGCCACGTCGCGGGCCATCGCCGTCCTGGCACCGCAGACCGACGTGGCCGTGGAGCTGGGCGGCGAGGACGCCAAGATCCTTTATTTTTCCGACGGTTCGGACAATCTGCGCATGAACGAGGCCTGTGCCGGCGGTACCGGGGCCTTCATCGACCAGATGGCCAGTCTGCTGGATACCGATGCGGCCGGTCTCGATGCCCTGGCCGCGCGCCACACCACCATCTATCCCATCGCGTCCCGCTGCGGCGTCTTCGCCAAGACCGACGTGGTGCCCCTGCTCAACGAGGGCGCGCCCCGCGAGGATCTGGCGGCCTCCATCTTCCAGGCCGTGGTGGAACAGACCATCGGCGGCCTGGCCTGCGGCCATCCCATCCGCGGCAAGGTCGCCTTTCTGGGCGGGCCCCTGCACTTCCTGCCCCAGCTCAAGGCCCGTTTCGTGGAGACCCTGCACATGGCCCCCGAAGACGTGGTGGACGTGCCCGATGCCCAGTATGTGGTGGCGCGCGGTACGGCCCTGAGCCTGGTGGACATCCCCGGCATGGGGCGGCCCGTGGCTTCCGCGCCCGTGAGCGTGGCCGAACTGGCCGAACGGGCCCGCACCCGCACCTTCGAGGGCGAGATCAGCGCCAGCCTGCCGCCCCTGTTCGATTCCGAAGACGAATATCATGCCTTCCTCGACCGTCACCGCCGGGATGCCGCGCCGCGCGGCCGGCTGGACGAGGCCTCGGGCCCGCTCTATCTGGGCGTGGACCTGGGCTCCACCACGGTCAAGGCCGTGCTGGTGGACATCAACGGCGCGGTGCTGGACACCTGGTACCAGCGCAACCAGGGCGACCCGCTGGCCGGGCTGCTGCCCTATGCGGCCGGTCTGGTGGACCGCCTGCCCGCCGGGGCCTGGATACAGGCCAGCGCGGCCACGGGCTACGGCGCCGATTACGCCCGGGCGGCCCTGGGCTCCGTCATTTCCGAAGTGGAGACCGTGGCCCACCTCAAGGCGGCCTGCCGCCTGGTGCCGGACGCCACCTATGTCATCGACATCGGCGGCCAGGACATGAAATGCCTCAAGGTCCGGCAGGGCTGCATCGCGGGCGTGACCCTCAACGAAGCCTGTTCCGCCGGCTGCGGGGCCTTTCTGGAGACCTTTGCCCAGAGCCTGAACCTGAGCATGGAAGACTTCGTGCAGGCCGCGCTCTTTGCCCGCCATCCCGTGGATCTGGGCTCGCGCTGCACGGTGTTCATGAATTCCAAGGTCAAGCAGGCCCAGAAGGAAGGCGCCTCCATCGGCGACATCGCGGCCGGGCTCTGCTATGCCGTCATCCGCAATGCCCTGTACAAGGTGCTGCGCCTGCGCACGCCCGACGAGCTGGGCGAACGCGTGCTGGTGCAGGGCGGCTCCTTCATGAACGATGCCCTGTTGCGCGTCATGGAAAACCTGCTGCAACGCGAGGTCAGCCGCCCCGACATCGCCGGGCTCATGGGCGCGTACGGCGCGGCCCTGCTGGCCCTGCGCCGCTGCGCCGGGCAGGAGGAGCGCACGCCCCTGAGTTCCGCCGGGCTGCGCTCGCTGGAGATCACGACCAGATCCGTGCGCTGCCGCGGCTGCGGCAACCATTGCCTGCTCAAGGTGCACCGCTTCTCCAACGGGCACCGCTTCGTGTCCGGCAACCGCTGCGAACGCGGCGGCATGGGGCATTCGCAGGACGATGTCCCGGTCATGCCCAATATCTACGCCTGGAAGGCCCGGCGCCTGTTCCGCTACCGGCCGCTGGAGCCGGAGCAGGCCCCTCGCGGCCGCATGGGCATCCCCCGTGTGCTCAACATCTATGAGCACTATCCCTTCTGGTTCACCTTTTTCACCCGGCTGGGCTACAGGGTGGAGCTTTCTCCGGCATCGGGCAAGGAACTGTACGACCTGGGCCTTTCGTCCATGCCGTCCCAGACGGTCTGCTATCCCGCCAAGCTGGCTCACGGCCATGTGACGGCCCTGCTGCGCCAGGGCGTGCGGGAGATCTTCTTCCCCTGCCTGCCGCGTGAAGGGCAGGATACCTCGGTGCGGGGCTACAACTGTCCCGTGGTCTCCGGCTATCCCGAGGTCATCCGCCTGAACACCGACGAGGTGCGGGAGCTGGGCGCCCATCTGTATACGCCCTTCGTCTCGCTGGAGCATCTGGATACCCTGGTGGACCGCCTGCACGAGGTGCTGGGCCTGCCCAAGCTGGAACTGTGGGAGGCGGCCCATGCCGCCCGCGCCGAGCAGGAGGCCTACCGCGCCGAACTGCGGGCCGAGGGCGAGCGCATCCTGGCCCAGGTGGAGCGTGACAAGGGGCTGGGCATCGTGCTTTGCGGCCGTCCCTACCATGCGGACCCGGCCGTGCATCACGGCCTGCCGGACTACATCGCCTCGCTGGGCGCGGCCGTGCTCAGCGAGGACAGCGTGGCCCATCTGGGCGTGCTGCGCGATCCTTTGCGCGTGGTGGACCAGTGGAGCTACCATTCCCGCCTGTACCGGGCCGCGGCCCTGGTCTGCGACCGCCCCCTGCTGGAGCTGGTGCAGCTCACGTCCTTCGGCTGCGGCCTCGATGCCGTGACCAGCGACCAGGTGGCGGAACTGCTGACCCATCACGGCCGTCTGCATACGCTCATCAAGATAGACGAGGGCGCGTCGCTGGGGGCGGCCCGCATCCGTATCCGTTCGCTGCTGGCCGCTGTGCGGGAACGCCGCGAGAGCAGGGCGCCGGAGTTCCGCTGTTCCCCGCGCCCGGAAAGCCCGTATTTCACCGCAGCCATGCGCGAGACCCACACCATCGTGGCCCCGCAGATGGCACCGCTGCACTTCTCCATCATGGAGGCGGCGGTCAACAGCGCGGGCTACCGCCTGCAGGTGCTGCCCGTGGTCAGCCGCCGGGCCATCGAGCTGGGCCTGAACTACGTCCATAACGATGCCTGCTATCCGGCCATCGTGGTCATCGGCCAGATGCTGGACGCGCTGTTCAACGGCCGGTGCGACCCGCAGCGCACGGCCCTGATGCTGGCCCAGACCTGCGGCCCCTGCCGCGCCAGCAATTATCCGGCCCTGCTGCGCAAGGCCCTGCAGGAGGCGGGCTTCCCGCAGGTGCCCATCCTGACCCTGAGCAGCGGCTCCCTCAACAAGCAGCCGGGCTTCAGGATGTCGGGCAGCATGCTGCACCGCATGATCCTGAGCTGCCTGTACGGCGACATGCTGCAGCGCGTCTCCATGTCCTGCCGGGCCAACGAGCTGCACAAGGGCGATACCGACGCCCTGCTGGAACGCTGGACGCAGCGCGCCCGCGAGGTTGTGGGCAGGGGCGATACCCGCGCCTTCCGCAAGGACATGCGCCGCATCGTGGAGGACTTCACCAAGATCCCGCGTGACGGCGTGGTGCGGCCCAAGGTGGGCATCGTGGGCGAGATCCTGCTCAAGTACCACCCCGATGCCAACAACCATGTGGCCCGGCACATCATGGACGAAGGCGGCGAGCCCGTGCTCACCGACATCATGGACTTTTTCCTCTACTGCTTCATGGATCCCATGTACCGCTGGCAGCGGCTGGGCGGACGCATCCTGCCCGCGCTGGGCAGCTGGCTGTTCATCGTGCGGGTGGAGATGCTGCGCTCCTCCATGCGCAAGGCCCTGGAAGGCAGCATCTTCATGCCCGTGTCCCGCATCCGGCACCTGTCGCACAGCGTCAAGGGCATCATCTCGCGCGGCAACCAGGCCGGTGAGGGCTGGCTGCTGACCGCCGAGATGCTGGAGCTCATCGACAACGGCGCCACCAACGTGCTCTGCCTGCAACCCTTCGGCTGCCTGCCCAACCACATCACCGGCAAGGGCGTCATGAAGGAACTCAAGCGCCTGCGGCCCGCGGCCAACCTCATGGCCGTGGACTATGACCCCGGCAGCAGCGAGGCCAACCAGCTCAACCGCATCAAGCTCTTCATGTCCATGGCCCACGCCAAGTTGCAGCAGGCCTGATGACAGGTGGCGGAGGCATCCCCTGGACGTGTCCAAAAAAACAGCCCGAAACCGAGACGGTTCGGGCTGTTTTGCATATGTGTGCAGGATGGCGGGCTGATGCCCTCATGCACCGGGAGCTCTGATCTTTTGTAGCAGAGGCCTTTCGGAAAGATGCTCGCTACATCTTGTTCCGCGATACGGGCTCCAGGGCCCGCAACAGCTCGCGCAGCCGTTCCGGCCCGGCGGCCTCGCCCAGGTCTTCGGGCACGGCGCCTTTGGCCAGCAGGGCGGCCAGGGTGTCGGCTTCCTTGCGGGCGTCGGCGCTGCGGGCCATGTCGGTGGCGGCATCGGAACCGGCCTGGTGCCGGGTGGCGGGATGGATGCTGCCGGGCTCCTGTTCGCGGGCGGCCTTTTCAAAGACGTCGGCCTTGACGCGGATGGGCACCGAGGCGCGCAGGGCCAGGGCGATGCCGTCCGAGGGGCGGCAGTCCACGCTGATGAGCCCTGCGGGGCCGCGCAGCAGGAGCACGGCGTAGTAGATGTCGTCCCTGTAATCCACGATGTCCACGCCGGTGAGCGTGCCGTTGAGGGCCCTGGCCACCATGAGCAGCAGGTCGTGGGCCAGGGGGCGGGGCAGTTCCTCGCCGTTGAGCACCAGCGAGATGGTCATGGCCTCCATGGCGCCGATCCAGAGCGGGAGCAGGCCCTTGCCGTCGTTCTGCCGCAGGATGACGATGGGTTTCCGTGTCTGCGGGTCGAGGCTCAGGCCCTCCACGTGCATCTCTACCATGGCTGTCCCGTGGCTTCGGCCACCAGGCTGTGCTTCTTGGCTTCCACGATGCGGGCGCTGACCAGGCGGCCGGTATGGTCGCCGGCGGGCAGGGGCACGTGCACCAGGGCGCCGTAAGCGTCGCGGCCTTGCCAGCTTTGCAGGCTGTCGTCAGTGGTGGCCTCGCGGCGGCTGGCGTTTTCCAGCAGCACTTCGCACTCCTGGCCCACGCGGGCGTCGAGCCAGCGCTGGGAAAGCGCCTCCTGCAGGGCCTGCAGGCGCAGCAGGCGATCCTGCTGCACGTCGGGGGCGATCTTGTCCAGAAAGCGGCTGGCCCGGGTGCCGGGGCGGTCCGAATAGCAGAAGGAGAAGCTGGACATGAAGTCGCTGGCGCGCATCAGCTCCAGCGTGGCGGCGAAATCTTCCTCGGTCTCGCCGGGGAAGCCCACGATGAGGTCCGTGGACAGGGCGATGTCCGGGCGGGCGTCACGCAGGCCGGCCACCAGATCCAGATAGCGGGCGCTGTCGTACTTGCGGCCCATGCGCTTGAGCACGGCGTCGGAACCGGCCTGGAGGGGCAGGTGCAGGCGCGGGCAGAGCTGCGGGATGTCTGCGAAGGCCGCCACGTCTTCGGGGCCCATGTCCTTGGGATGGGGCGTCACGTAGCGCAGGCGCTTCAGGCCGGGCAGGGCGGCCACCTTTTCCAGCAGGGCGGCAAAGCTGACGCCGTCGCCGTGCGCATCACGGCCGAAGGCGTTGACGTTCTGCCCCAGCAGGGTGATCTCGCGCGCGCCGCGGTCCAGCAGGTGCCGGCACTCGTCGAGGATGGCCGGGGTCAGGCGGGACTTCTGGCGGCCGCGGGTGTAGGGCACGATGCAGTAGGCGCAGAAATTGTCGCAGCCCTGCATGATGTTCACGAAGCCCACGGGCCCGGAAGGCGTATCGGCGCCGGGTTCGCGCTCCACATAATGGCTGGTGAAGTCCAGCAGGGAAAGGCGCAGGGCGGGCTCGTCCAGCAGGCGTTCGATGGCCTGGGGCGCGCCGCTGATGCCGTCGCTGCCCGCCACCAGACGCACCTGGCGGCTGAAGAGTTTCTCGCCCAGCTGCTGGGCCACGCAGCCGGTGACGGCCACCAGCACGCGCGGCGAGTTGCCGGTGACCTGCCGGATGCGGCCCAGGGTGCTCATGACTTTCTGTTCGGGCTTTTCGCGCACGGAACAGGTATTGACCACCACCACGCGGGCCTCTTCCAGAGGCGCCTCGCAAAAGCCGCGCGCCTCCAGGGCGCGGGCCAGCCACTGCGAGTCGTGCACGTTCATCTGGCAGCCGAAGGTGATGATGTGGAAGCTGTTGTCGATCATGTCTTCTACTGTTCGGGGCCGGTGATGTTGCGGGGGTAGACGGTCATGCCGCTTTCGTCCATCTCCAGGGCGGCGACGCGGTCTTCCAGCCATTCCAGCACGGCGCGGGCCGTGTTGTAGTTGAGCAGCACGCGGGTATTGATGCGGCGCACCACCTCGCGCACTTCCAGGTTCTCCTCGTCCATCATCTCGGGGCCCAGCGAGCCGTCGGGGGCCACCAGGCATTCGGACCACTGGGGCAGGGAGTCGCTTTCCTCATAGAAATTGAGTTCGATCTCTCCCTGGGGATTGATGCCGCCCCAGACGCCGTGGGCGGTGCTCATGCGCACGCTGTCGTCCATGACGTACTTGTAGCGGATCTTCTTGGGAAGCTCGGGTTGGTTGCTCATGCAGCCTCCTTGAAAAAATATGGGGGATGGTAAAGAAGACGGCCGCAATAGTAAAGCCCGGCGGTCCCGGCGCATGTGAAAGGATGCGCGGGCTTGACGGTCGCTTTTCCTTGGTTACAATAGCAGGGTAAAGAAGGGCTCATCCTGATGCCCGCAAGGAGAGACTGTGAGCGAGATTACCGTTACGGAACACGAGATCCGTCCCTATTTCGATATGGAAGGCTTCATGACCCTGAGCCAGGAATCGCGCCTGGGCGGCGCGACGCTGGAACGGCTGTGCAAGCTGTGGGAAGAGTGGATGCCGCAACTCAGGGTCTGCGAGATCAAGACAGCCAAGATCTCCTATCTGGCCGTCTGGCTGCCTGAAAGCGTGGAGCGGCAGGTGGACGCCGCCTGGGAAAAATCCCCTTCGGACGGCTGGCAGGACAACAACCTGGCCCAGTACATGTGCATGTCCGCCGTGCAGGAAGTGCTGCCCCAGGTGGAGGATGCCGGCTGTGCGCCCGCGCCGCGTCCCACCGAGGCCCTGCGTGAGGCCCTGTCCGGTCTGGGCCTGGAATATCGTGAGGATGCCCCCACCCTGAACCGCCGTTTTGCCCTGGTGACCCATTATCCCTTCAAGGGCGGCTGCGAGATCTGCCATCTGCAGTCCAACTGTCCCAAGGGACAGGGCAAGAGCGAGGCCGCCAGCGTGGTGCTGCCCGGCTATGAGCGGGGCGCCGGCGAATAGGCATGATCCGGTCGCGCCGGGGCCCCGGGGTTCCGGCGCGTCCGGCAGCGACGGCTAGCGGCCTTCCATGACGAGGGTATGGGCCTGGCCGTCGGGCGTGCGGACCACGATCTCCACGGTGCGGCTGTTGCGGGTGACGGAGACCACCAGGCAGGTGGTCGTCTCGTCATTGCTGTAGTTGCGCACGTCCACGGTGTCGCCCTTGTTGGGCAGGGCATCGGGGATGATCTCCACCAGGTCGGCGGAATCCGCATCAAAGCCGTCCCAGGCCAGAGCGGGCAGCGGCAGGGCCAGAGAGGCGCACAGGGCGATGACGGCCGGCAGGCGCCGGACACGCTGATTGCGTAAGAGTGTCTTCATGGCTGCATGTGTAAAACCATTTTTGCTTCTTGGCAACAGGAGGCCCCCGGAGGGACGATGAGCATCCTTGCCCTGCATGACGACCACGGCCGCACGGTGCGTTACCTGCGCCTGTCACTGACGGACCGCTGCAACCTGCGCTGTCTGTATTGTCACAGCAATGCCCGGCACCAGTGCATCCCGCACGAGAAGGTGCTGCGCTATGAGGAGATGCTCCGTCTGGTGCGGATCGTGCGCGGCATGGGCGTGGGCAAGGTGCGCCTGACCGGCGGGGAGCCCTTTGCGCGCAAGGGCTGTGATGACTTCCTCCTGCGCTTGCGGCAGCGCTTCGACGATCTGGACATCCGCATCACCACCAACGGCACCCTGCTGGAGGAGCACATCCCCCTGCTGCAACGCATCCGCATCAGCGCCGTGAACCTGTCGCTGGACAGCTTCGACCGCGAGACCTTTGCCCGCGTGACCGGCCGCGACATGCTGCCGGACGTGCTGCGGGCCCTGGACGCCATGCTGGCCGCGGGCATCCGGGTCAAGATCAACGCCGTGGGCCTGCGCGGCATCAACGACGGCCAGATGGCCGATTTCGTCCACGCGGCCATGACCCTGCCCGTGGACGTGCGCTTCATCGAGTTCATGCCCATGGGCAGCGATACCCTGTGGAGCCCCGAGAATTTCTGGCCCGCCGGCGAAATCCGCGCCGCCGTGGAACGGCACGCCCGCCTGATGCCGCTGGGCGATGCCAACGAGGGCCAGCGCGGCCCGGCCCGCATGTTCGCCCTGGAAGGCGGCAAGGGGCGCATGGGCTTCATCACGCCCCTGACCAACCATTTCTGCCTGTCCTGCAACCGCCTGCGCCTGACCAGCGACGGGCATCTGCGCACCTGCCTGTTCGCCGACAGGGAGTATCCGTTGCGGCCCCTGCTGCGGCATCCCAGGATCACGGACGAGCATATCGCCCGGGTCATCGCCCGGGCCTGCAAGAGCAAGCCCGTGGGCGCGGATCTGCTGGCGGCCCGGCAGGGAGGCGCCGTGGCCAGCAGCAAGATGGTCTCCATCGGCGGCTAGGGCAGGGCTTGGTGGCCTGCGGGGTGAGCTGGCAGAGGCAGCAAGCAGGCCTTGCCCTGTATATTGATACAAAATGATACGGGCAGCCTCCTCTTGCGGGGCTGCCGTGTCTGGCGTCCATCCCTGGGGCAGGCGGCGCAGGCCCTGCCGGGCTGCTGCGTGACGTGAGCGCGTCCGGGCATGGCATGGCCTTGCGGACGCAGGCTGACATCCTCAGGCGGGAAGAAGCGGCCTGCCCACAAGGAGAGCAGGGGCGCCGGACAGAGGGGCCACAGCATGACGGCTTTTGCGGCTGTTCCCGGAGGCCCCGAGGGCCGGGACATCCCGGCGGACGGGAGGAGGACAGTGCCATGTGGCAGGTCTATGCTTTGCTGGCGGCCGTGTTCGCGGCCCTGACGGCCATTTTTTCCAAACTGGGTGTCCGGGATGTGGATTCCGGGCTGGCCACGGCCATCCGGGTGGGCTTCATCCTGCTCCTCACCTGGGGCATGAGCCTGTATGCCGGTACCTGGCGCGAGGTGCGCCAGATCGGCGGGCATACCTGGCTCTTCCTGTTCCTTTCCGCCGTGGCCACGGGCCTGTCGTGGCTGTGCTACTTCAAGGCCCTGCAGCTGGGGGACGTCTCCAGGGTCGCGCCGCTGGACAAGCTCAGCGTGCCTCTGGCCATGCTGCTGGGGGTGCTCGTCCTGGGCGAGCCCTGTGATCCCAAAACCGTGGCCGGGGGCATCCTGATCACGGCCGGGGCCCTCCTGCTGGTGCTGTGAGGCCCGGCGTCTCCGCATCCCCTTTTCCCGATGACATCAAGGAGCATCCATGATCGCCTATCTTGAAGGCCTGCTGGCCGAGACCTGGGGCACCTCCTGCATCGTGGTCACGCGCGGCGGCGTGGGCTACGAGGTGGACCTGCCCGCCCACACCCTGGCTTCCCTGCCCGGACGCGGGGAGAGCGTGGCCCTGTATACCAGCCTGGTGGTGCGAGAGGATGCCCAGCAGCTGTTCGGCTTTGCCACCTTCGAGGAACGGCAGGTCTTCGAGGTGCTGCTGACCATCTCCAAGGTGGGCGCGCGCACGGCGCTGGCCATCCTTTCCCTGTACCGGCCCGACGACCTGCGCCGCATCGTGCTGGAAGAGGATGTGGATGCCCTCACCCGGGTGAGCGGCATCGGCAAGAAGACGGCCCAGCATGTCTTTCTGGAGCTCAAGTACAAGCTCAAGGTGGAGGACGTGCCGCAGGCGGCGGTGCTGGCGGCCAACGGCCGTCCGGGCTCCGTGTTCCGGGACGTGCTTGATGGTTTGGCCAATCTTGGCTATTCTGAGGACGAATGCGCTCCTGTGGTCAAGAACATCCTGCTGCAGGAGCCCGACCTTGACGTCACCGGCGCCTTGCGGGCGGCGCTCAAGGCGCTGGCGCGCGGTCGTCTGTAGGCCGCCGCCTTCTTTTTCGTATGTTCCCCGCGCGGCCTCCGGCCCGCACGGGGGCGGATCCTTCTGACCGGCAGACATCATGGCACAGAAAACCTCTCCTTCCCCAGCGGCCCGTTTTTTCGGCAATGACGCCTGGGACGCTCCCGCGGAAGCGCGGCCGTCCGTACCCGCGGCCGGTACGGAAGACCCCGGCCTGAGCACCGCCGCGCTGGAAGAGAGCGTGCGGCCCCGCAGCCTGGATGACTTCATCGGCCAGGAAGAGCTGCGTGCCAATCTGCGCGTGTATCTGGGCGCTGCCCGTGAACGCGGCGGCGCGCTGGACCATACGCTCTTTTACGGCAACCCCGGCCTGGGCAAGACGACCCTGGCCCAGATCATGGCCGCCGAGCTGGGCGTCAACCTGGTCTGCACCTCGGGCCCGGTGCTGGAGCGCAGCGGCGACCTGGCCGCCATCCTGACCAATCTGTCCCGCAACGACATCCTCTTCGTGGACGAGATCCACCGCATGCCCATCGCCGTGGAGGAAGTCCTGTACCCGGCCATGGAGGACTTCAAGCTGGACCTGGTCATCGGACAGGGCCCGGCGGCCCGCACGGTCAAGATAGACCTGGAGCCCTTCACCCTGGTGGGGGCCACCACGCGCATGGGCCTGATCTCGTCGCCCCTGCGCGGCCGTTTCGGCATCCTGGCCCATCTGGAGTTCTACAGTCCCGCCGATCTGGCACGGGTGGTGCTGCGTACGGCGCGCATCCTCGGCATCGCCATCACCCCTGACGGCGCGGAAGAGATCGGCCGCCGCTCCCGGGGCACACCGCGCATCGCCAATCGCCTCTTGCGTCGCGTGCGGGATTTTGCCATGATGGGCGGCCACGACATCATCACCGCCGAACAGGCCGCCGAAGCCCTGCGGTGCATGGATGTGGACGAGATAGGCCTGGACCGCATGGACAGGCGCCTGCTGGAAGTCATGATCACCCACTACGACGGCGGACCCGTGGGGCTCAAGACACTGGCAGTGGCCTGCTCCGAAGAAGTGCGTACCATCGAAGAGATCTACGAGCCCTATCTCATCCAGTGCGGCCTGCTCAAGCGGACCCCCCGCGGCCGCATGGTGACCGCCAAAGCCTACCGCCACCTCAACCTGTTGTTGCGCTGAGAGGCGCACGGAGGACACGCGCTGCCTGTCGCCGCACCCGCCTGGTTGCGACGGCAACGTTTTTTCGTCCTCCCGGAGCCCGGCTCCATTTTGTGCCGCGCCGGTAACGGCGTCGTCGCTTTTCTGTTCTCTTCTGGAAAGCGGCCGACGGGACGTTGCCCGCGGCGGACGTCGTTTCAGTAACGTCCTCGTGCCCTGCCTTCCCGACCGGCGCCGGAAGGAGCGGCACGGGGGCGGAGGCGGCGCCCCCCTGGTTTCATCGCCGGAGTACCGCGTTGTCTATGGACGTGGTCGGAGTTTTCAGAATGAAAGTGACTGTTGACAAATCCGTGTTGTGCAAACGTTATGCGGGCTTCACCGTGGCCCTGCTGGTCTGTGCCCTGGGGGTCGCCCTGGTGACCAATGCCTGCCTGGGCACCTCGCCCATCACCAGCCTGCCGTATGCCCTGAGCGCCATCTTCCCCCTGAGCCTGGGGACCGTTACCTTTTTGTCCAATATTTGTTTCCTCGTGGTGCAGAAGGCCCTGCTGGGCCGCTACTTCACGGTGGGGCATCTGATGCAGATCCCCGCGGTCTTCCTGTTCGGCGTCTTCATCGACGGCTGGATGTGGGCCACCTCCTATCTGATGACGGATGTCTACTGGCAGCAGATGCTCATGTGCCTGGTGGGCTCCATGGTGCTGGGCCTGGGCGTGAGCCTGGAGATCATCAGCAATGCCACGGTGCTGCCCGGTGAAGGCATGGTCGTGGCCATCGTCTTCCGTACGCACAAGAATTTCGGCAACATCAAGGTGCTGGTGGACTCCTCCATGGTGCTGGCGGCGGTGCTGCTCAGCCTGGCTGTCCTGCATACCATCGTGGGCCTGCGTGAAGGCACCATCATCTCGGCCGTGCTGGTGGGCATGAGCGTCCGCTTCTTCTCCCGCTGGACGCGCCGTCTGGCCCCCCTGTTCTGGGATAAGGAAAAGCTGGAGAAGGCCCGTCGCCGTCGCGTGGTGCTGCAGGAAAGTTATGCCGCGTAGGGCATGAGGCGGACGTCGCATGACCGGGGGGCCTTCGGGCTCCCTTTTTTGTTGCCGGACAGCGGCTGAAAGGCGGGCAGGGTGCGCGGAGGGGGAAAATGCCTGTGGGCTGGAAGCCTCCCTTGCGGAGAAGGATGCCATGTTTTTGCTCTCCGCGCAGCGTGAAGGCCTGCCGGCCTTGGTCCGCAAGGAGGAAAGGCACGCGGTGTTTTGTTCCCCGGCACAGCGGGAACGCTGGCATTGTCGGACGAAAAACAGGAAAGCGGCAAAGGGGGATGCCGGTATCCTGGCGTGTCCTTCCGGCATGCGGGGAAAGGTAGCGCCGGAAGCGGGCAAGAATGCAAAATTTTTTGCGGGAAAATGCTTGACGGTGTGGTCGAAAAGGCGCATAAAGCCGTTCGCGCCAACGAACTGGCCATGTCCGCAAGGGCG